>Ga0315315_10001587_pt1 | contig 20882 bp, 23 predicted proteins | sample M140m3416metaG_FD_203699 | JGI IMG/M metagenome (GOLD analysis project Ga0315315, IMG submission 203699) | Ammonia-oxidizing marine archaeal communities from Monterey Bay, California, United States - M1 40m 3416 | ecosystem: Environmental > Aquatic > Marine > Intertidal zone | place: USA...
CTAATTGAAAAATGTCAGTCTAAAGTTATCCTGTGTGGAGTTGGAAAGAGTGGTATAATTGCATCTAAAATTTCAGCTACCCTGTCATCTGTTGGGGTTCCTTCTTTTACGATTTCAGCCAGCGATAGTTCACATGGTGATTTAGGATCAATATCAAAAAAAGATATTCTTATACTTTTAAGTTACTCTGGAAACACAGAAGAACTTAGAAATTTAATTCAATATGCAAATCGTAATAGAATAAAATTGATAGGAATTATGTCAAAGAAAAATTCTCTTCTTTTTAAAAACTCTAATATTAAACTTTTTATACCTGAAGTGAAAGAGTCTGGTCACGGTATAGTCCCCACATCAAGCACTACATCCCAACTAGCTATAGGTGATGCTATAGCTATTTCACTTATGATGCAAAAAAAATTTAGCAAACTAGATTTCAAAAAATTTCATCCCTCAGGTAATCTTAGTAAAAAACTAAGAACTGTAGAAGATCTTATGTTTACAGGAGGCAAAATACCTTTTGTTGATGAAAATTCAAAAATAGAAAAAGTTATTAAATTAATCAATTTAAAAAAACTAGGTATTGCTATAGTAAGAAACCGAAAAAAACAAACAATAGGAGTATTTACTGATGGAGATATTAAGAGAACTATTCAAAAAAATAGCAATCTAAAGAAACAAAAAATAAAATCTATTATGGTCAAAAATCCAATTTCAATTAATAAAAATGTACTAGCTGAAAATGCCCTTGGATTAATGAACGAAAAAAAAATAACAACTTTATGCGTACATAAAGATGCAAATAAAAAAAGGACTTTAGGTGTGCTTCACATTCATACTCTATTAAATGCAGATATATCTTAATAAATGGTTAAAAAATCTTTAATTCAAATTTGTTTAGTTGTTTTATTATTTATAGTAACGTTATTAATATTTAATCATTTTTACATTTCAAATAATTCTTTAGAAAATTCAAAAGATAAGAAAGATACGAATATGAAAAAAGATAATGAACAAGTTATTGATAAAAATATTATTGAGAACGTTCAGTACTCTCTAAATAATAATAAGGGAGATGTTTATCAGGTTTTAGCAGACTTTGGTGAAATAAATTTGGATAACCCAAATCTAATGTTCTTAACTAATGTAAATGCAAGTTTAATATTGGCTAATAAAACAAATATAATATTAACATCAGATTTTGCAAATTTTAATACTAAAACTTTTGAAACTACATTCATTAAAAATATAAAAGTAGAGAGAGATGAGGAAATAATAACAGGTGATGAGCTTTATTTGGTTTTAGAAAATGAAAAAAATAACACAGAAAATACTTCTCTTTCAGATGAAAATTTAATTAGAATATCTAACAATATATTATACAAAAAACCTGGATATAGTCTAAAAGCTGATATATTAGAGATGGATCTAATATCAAAAGATATAAAAATTTTTATGTTAGATAAACAAAAAAAAGTATTTGCTAAAACTGTTATAAAATAAAACGATGTCAGTTATCAAAAAATTTAGAATCACAAAAATTAAAAAAAGCAAACCACTTATATCATTAAAAAAAATTTCTCTATCCTTTCAAAAAAATCATTTAATTTTAGATAATATAAATTTAGATATACCTAAAGGAACAATCATTGGACTACTTGGGCCAAATGGTGCTGGAAAATCCAGTTTGATGAACCTTATTACTGGTGTACTTAAACCTAATTTTGGAAATATAATAATAAATGGTGAGGATATTACTCAGTACCCTATTTACACAAGAACAAAAAAGTTCAAAATTTCACTAGTGCCTCAGTTGGGTGGGTTCTTCGCCGAATTATCAACTGAAGACAATTTAAACGCAATTGGGGAAATTTTAATTAAAGATACAAAATCTAGGAAACTTAAAATTGAAGAGTTGATATCAAAGTTTGAATTAGATGCAGTAAGAAAAGTTGAGGCAAAATTTTTAAGTGGTGGAATGAAACGACGACTTGTTATAAGTATGTCTCTCTTAGGTGAACCTGATATTTTATTAATGGATGAACCCCTAGCTGCTTTGGATCCTCAAACAATTCAGATGCTCCAAACAATAATAATAAAATTACAATCTGAATATAATTTAACAATTATCATAACCGACCACCAAGCCGCTGATCTCTTGAGAGTCTGTGATACAGCTTTAATTTTATCGAATTCTAAGATTGTTGCTGAAGGTACTCCTAACCAACTTATGCAAAATGAAAATGCAACTAAACATTACTTTGGTGATAATTTCAAATTTAAGTAAAAACAAAAGTGAAAAATATAATTTCAATTAACCAAAGTATAAATGGTTTTAAAAAAAACGTTATAACTGTTGATGGTGATAAATCTTTAAGTATAAGATTTATACTACTTTCTTCATTAAGTACTGGCAAATGCATTGCTACTAATTTACTTAAATCTGCGGATGTAATAAGTGCTATCAGTAATATTAAAAAACTTGGAATTAATATTAGATTGAAAGATAAGTCATGTGAGGTTACAGGAAAGGGACTGAATGGTTATAAATTTTCTAACAATTTAATTTTAAATGCAGGAAACTCAGGAACGACTGCAAGACTGATATGCTCCGTATTAATCAATTCAACTAAATGGATAAAAATTACAGGTGATCAATCATTAAAAAGAAGAGACATGCAAAGAATTATAAAACCTCTTAAATTATTTGGTGTTAAATTTAAAAATAATAATAAGACACTTCCTATTTCATTAATGGGAACAAAATTTGTAAAACCAGTTAAATTTATAGAAAAATTAGGTTCTGCTCAAGTCAAATCAGCGGTAATGATTGCGGCACTTAAGACTAAAGGAAAAACAAAATTAAAATGTCTACCTTCAAGAGATCATACCGAGTTAATGTTCAAAAATGTCTTAAAGATACCAATAAATATTAGTAAAAAAAAAAATTATGATACTATTGAAATAGATGGATTAAAAAAATTTAAACCATTTAACTATAATATTCCAGGAGACATTTCATCAGCATCATTTTTTATAGTCCTTACTTTATTGACAAACAAATCATCTCTTAAAATTAAAAATGTAAATATAAATCCAACAAGAACTGGGATTATTAATGTATTAAATATGATGGGATCAAAAGTAAAATTTTTAAATAAAAGACATTACAAAGGTGAAAAAATTTCGGATATATATATTAAGGCTAATAAAAATTTAAAGGGAATTAATCTTAATCCTAAACTTAATAGTGCGACAATTGATGAATTTTTATTAATTTTTCTAATTGCAAGTATTTGTAAAGGCGTGAGCACATTTAAAAACCTTGGAGAATTAAATAAAAAGGAGTCTAAGAGATTAGATTGGGGTATCAAAATTCTTAGAATGATGAACATTAAAGTAAAAAAAATAAATAACGATGGTTTAAAAATATGGGGACAACCAAATCTAAAATTAAAAAAAAATTTTGTAATAAAAGATTATTTAAAAGATCATAGAATTTTTATGATGTCCACAATAGCAGCTCTTTCACTTGGAGGAAATTGGAGAATTCATAACTCGGACTGTTTTAAAACATCCTTTCCAAGATTTTTAAAAATCCTGAAAACTTTAGGAGCTAAAATTAATTGAAAAAAATAAAAAAGAAAATTGTATTTAAAATTGCAGCTGATGGAGGTAGTGCTTCTGGAAAAACTACTGGTGGAAAATTGATTGCAAAAAAATTAAAAATGAATTTTTTATCTAGTGGTACTTTATACAGATTTTGTGCACTTAAAACTCTAGAAAATGAAAATAACTATAATATAAAATTTATTAATAAAATTGCTAAATCAATAACATTAGGTAAATTAAATAATAAAAAACTTTACAGCCCTGAAGTAACAAAATTATCATCAATTATTGCAAAAAAATCTTTTGTAAGAAATGCTCTAAAAGATTTTCAAAAAAAATTTATAAAAAATTCAAGATTAGTAGTCGTTGAAGGAAGAGATATTGGTTCAAAGATTATGCCAAATGCAGATCTTAAACTTTTTTTCACATGCTCAGTTAAAGAAAAAGCAAAAAGAAGATTGAAAGAATTCAAAATGCTAAATAAAAAGATTACATTAAAACAGGTCGAAAAAGCCTTGATTCAAAGGGATAAAGAGGACACGGAAAGAAAAATAAGTCCTTTAATTTTTAAAAAAAATGCTGTAATAGTCGACACCACTAAATTAAATATTAAACAAATGGAGACAAAACTAATTAATTTAGTAACAAATTCGATTAAAAAAAAATATGGAAATTTATAAAGAATTAAACCAAGAATCTAAAGAATTCGAAAAACTACTTAACTCACAATTTACTAAAAATAAAAACCTCGTAGAAGGTAAGGTTATCGACTGCATTGTAAGTAAAGTCACGGATAAATTTGTCTATCTAACTTCTGAGGGACTCAAGCAAGAGCCTATTCTTGATCTGAGAGAATTACAACTTTATGGTTTATCAGATAAAGCTGTTGTTGGGGCAAAAATTCAAGTTCTTCTTGAACGATTAGAACACCCAAAAACTGGAGAAATAGTTGTTTCAGCAGAAAAGGCAATCAAACTGGAAGGTTGGAATCGAATAGTAGAGCTTCACAAAAAAGAGGAGCCAGTAAATGGTCGTATAATTCGTAAATGTAAGGGAGGCGCCGAAGTTGCCCTTGATGATTTACAATTAACAGCTTTCTTACCAGGCTCGATGATAGATGAAGCCCCTTTAAAGAATTTCGATTTTTTGATAGGAACTCCACAAAAATTTGCGATCGTCAAGCTGGACATGCAAAGAGGAAACGTAGTTGTTTCTAGAAAACATATTATAACTTCTTTTAAAACAGCAGATAAGAAAAAATTACTTGAAGGGTTTAAGGAAGGGATGACAGTTACCGGAACTTGTAAACAACTAACTACCTTTGGTGCTTTTTTTAGTCTTGAGAATGGAATCGATACACTTGTTCATAATTCAGAATTATCGTACGCTCGGATATCACATGCTGATGAAGTTGTATCTGAAGGAATGAAAAAAGAATTAAAAATAATTGGTATAGATTTTGATAAATTACAGTTAAGTACATCGCTAAAAAGACTTCAGCCAGACCCGTTTGATAATATAGACAAATACGAAGTTGGAAAAATTTATCCATGTAAAATTACAAAAATTGCAGATTTTGGTTTTTTTGCTGAATTAGAAAAAAATCTAATTTGCTTATGCCATCAATCAGAATTGTCACATACAAAAAAAAATATATCAGCTAAAAAATTATTCACAGTAAATCAAGAAGTCTCAGTTGCAATAAAGGAGATTGATAAAGAGAATAAAAGAATTGCGGTCTCATATAAAATGACTCAAGTTAATCCTTATGATGATTTTATTAAAAATTATAAGATTGGCGATATAGTTGATGCAACTATTGTTACAAAAAATGATTACGCATATTTCGCATCCACTAAAGATTTTAAAGAAATAGAGATATTCATTCATGCCAAAAATATTTCTTGGTCAGATGATACTGAAGAAAATTTAAAAAAATATGGAGTTAAAGATAATATTAAAATTAAAATTTTGGAAATTAATGCAGAAGATCAAAAAATTAGAGGTGGAATAAGAGAAGCATTAGGACCAGACCCTATTCTTTTCTTTGAAAACAAAAATGTAAACGATCGAATATCATGTAAGGTAGTTGCAAGTGACAAAAAGAAAGGACTTACAGTTCAGCCAATTGGGTCAGACCTTAACTTTCTTATAAAAAAATCAGCTATAAGTGTAAATCCAGCCGACGCGCGTCCCGAAAGATGGGTTGGTGGTGAAACTGTTGATGTCGCCATTGCTGAAAAAGATTTAAAAAATAATAAAAGAAAAATCACACTATCTATAAAACTTCTTGAAACGCTTGAAAGAGCTGAAGCATTAGAAAAGTATGGAGCTACCGAGGGTTCTGGTAGATCACTTCCATTCAGTTCACTTGCGGATTCTCTAGAGAAAAAGAAGAAGAAAGATAATGAAGATTAGTAATAGATAAGATTTAAATTGGCTATTGTAAAATCAGATCTTTTAAAACAACTTAAAAAAAATTTTCCCAATTTCCAATCCAAAGATTTAGATCGTTTAATTGTAATAGTTTTAAATGAAATTAAAGAATCTCTTAAAAGAGGCGAAAGAGTAGAACTTAGATCTTCATTAGGTGTCTTATATACAAAAATACAAAAAGCTAGAATTTCAAGAAATCCAAAAAATCAACAGAAAGTAAATACACCAGAAAAAAAAACTATAGGCTTCAAAATGGCAAAAGATTTGTTTAAAAAGTTAAATAATGAAAAATAAAAAAATATTTGTTGCTTGTGATAGCTCAAACATTGATCAAATTAAAAAAATTATCAAATATACTAAACCATATAATCTAATTCCTAAATTTGGATTACAGTTTTTTTATTCAAAAAATGGTAGAAAATTTCTTGAGAATTATAAATCTGAATTTATGCTAGACATTAAGGCTTCGGACATTCCGCAAACTATATCATCAGCACTTTATTCAATAAAAGATCTAAAAAAAATTAAATATATAACAGTTATGGCCAGCGTAGGTCTAAAAGGGCTAAAGGCCTTTCAAAAACAAGCAAGAAAGATAAATAAGTCGATAATTTGCCTTGGGGTGACAATCTTGACTAGTCTTGATAATAAATCCTTAAGAGAGATTGGCTATAAAGATAAAGTTGAAAAATTAGTTTTAAAACAAGCGGCCCTTATAAAAAAATCTGGTCTAAAAGGTATTGTAGCCTCAGGATCTGAAGCAAAAATCATTAGAAAAAAATACAAAAACTTTTTTATTCTTACTCCTGGGATAAGACTTCCTGGAGACAAGGCTAATGATCAATCTCGTGTCCTTACACCAAAAGCAGCTCTTCAAGCTGGTGCCTCTGCTATAGTTCTAGGGCGATCTATCCACTCCGGAAAAATAAAACATAATATTAAAAGATTAATAGATCATTTAAATTAATGACTCTTAAATCTAAGATTTGTGGAGTTTCTACACCTGAAGTTTTAAATTATACAATTAACCAACCTTACTCCCCTGCCTTAATAGGGTTTATTATAAATTACCCAAAATCAAAACGTTATGTTGAACCCAATAAACTTGAAACTCTATTAAATGTAGATAAAAAAAAATCTGAATTTGTAGCTGTATTGGTTAAACCTAATGAAGAAATTTTAGAAAAAATTAAAGACTTACCTTTTGATTATTATCAAATTTATGATTGTACTGTTGATGAAATAAAATCTATTAAGGAGAAATACTCTAAAAAAATTATTTCAGCAATTACTGTAGAGAATAAAGATGATATAAAAAAATATAAAGACTTTATCTCTGTTTCAGACATAATTTTGTTCGACTCTAAGGGGTATGAAAAATCTTTAGGTTATGATCATAATTTATTAAATGAAGTGCCAAATAACATCAATAAAATGATTGCAGGCAACATTCAATTTGATGATGATATTGATAAATTTAAAAATATTTGTAATTATATCGATATATCAGGAGGACTTGAAACTTCTGGATTAAAAGATATTTCCAAAATAGATATTTTTTTAAATAAGGTTAAACAGGTAAATAATGAAAATTAAAAAAGGTATCCCATTAATAGATCAACATGACAAATATGGCTTTTGGGGTGGTAAATTTGGTGGATCCTATATTCCTGAAACTCTGCGAAAACCTATAGATGATTTAACAATCAAATTTGAAAAATTAAGGAAAGATAAAAAATTTTTAACTGAGAGAGATTATTATTACAATAATTGGGTGCATAACGGCCCTACTCCATTTATTAAATTGCAAAATTTAACCGACCATTTAGGTGGAGCTCAAATATACGCCAAAGTAGTATCTGCTGCTCGTGGCGGTGCCCATAAAATTTATGGTGCGATAACAGCTGCAATGCTCTGTAAAAAGATGGGAAAACGTTATCTTGTGACCGACACAGGGGCCGGTTATAATGGTAAGATGTTTTCTATTGCTGCAAAACATTTTGGATTAAAATGTAAGGTATTTATGGGGTATCGTGACGTTCAGCGTCAAAAGCCAAACGTAGATGCGATGAAAAAAAATGGTGCTGAAGTTGTACCTGTTTATACAGGTAGCCAAACCTTAGTTGACGCCGTCTCAGAGGTCATGAGGTATTGGGTCGCAAATCATGAAAAAGTTCATTTAGGAGTTGGATCTACAGTTTCTGCAAATATATTTGTTAAGATATGTGGTTGGTCAACAGCACAAATTTCTCAAGAACTAAAACAACAAATGATTGATGAGTTCGGAAAAATTCCAAAAAAAGTTAAACTGTTAAATTGTGTTGGTGGCGGCTCGTCAGCCTATGGTTTATGGAGTGAATTTATGGATTATGATAAAAGACAGATTAGTTTTGAAGGGATAGAGGCTGGAGGTCCAAAAAATTCAAAAAAACATGCTGCTCCCTTAAGTAATAATTCTAAAATTGGAGTGCTCCATGGTGCAGCACAAATGGTCTGCCAGGATAAATTTGGACAAATAGCTGAAACAGAATCGATCAGTGCTGGTTTAGATTATCCAGGCGTTTCTCCTCTCCATTGTTTTTTAAAGACAGCTGGGCGCGCATCTTATGTTTCTCAGACAGATGAGGATGCACTTAATGCATATAAATTAATTAGAAAGTTGGAAACTAAAATAAATCCATCACTCGAACCTTCACATGCATTTGCTCGTGCAATTTCTATTGCACCTAAACTTAGTAAAGACACTATAATAATAGTAAATAGTTGTGGAGACGCCTTGAAAGACAAACATATAATTAAAAAAAGATTAGGTAAATATTAATGACTGCTTCCTTAATAGATCAGGCTTTTAAAGAATGTAAAGCTGAAGGAAGACCTGCCCTACTAACATATACTGTGGCTGGTGATCCTACAAAAAAGAAATCATTAGATATATTAAAAGCTATATCAAAAAATGTGGATATCATAGAGTCCGGCATGGCTTTTTCAACCCCTATAGCAGACGGTGGTGATATTCAAACATCAGCTCATCGAGCAATACAAGCTGGAATTAACTTAAATGAAACATTTAAGATCATAAAAAAATTTAAAAAAACAAAATACTCAAGACCAGTAATTTTAATGGGATATTGGAATTTAATTTTACAATTTAATGAAAATAAATTTATTAAGATGTGTAAAAAATCAGGTGTTTCAGGTTTAATTATTGTGGATCTACCCCATCCAGAAAATAAAGCTTTTGCAAAGAAATGTAAGAAAAATGCAATTACTTTTGTACAGCTTTTAAGTCCAACTACATCTCAAAAAAGAATGAAACAAATAATAAAAGATAGTCATAACATGGTTTATTATATTTCACAGAGTAGCACGACCGGTGGAAAATTAAAAGTTACTCCTAAAAATATATTAAAGAACTATAGTAAGATTAAGATCTTAGCTAAAGGTAAAAATTGTGTAATTGGATTTGGTATCACAGATAAAAATATATCTAAATTTAAATCGGCTAATGGGGTCGTAGTTGGATCACTTAATTCAAAAATCATTACAAATGCTATTAAAAAAAATCACAATCCTGTCATAAAATTAGATAAGATGATAAAAAAACTAAAAAATAAAATTACTTAAATGGTAAATTGGTTAAACAAAGTAATAAGAGCCGGAGAACGAATTAAAGCTGCAATTCGAAAACGTGCCACTAAGGAAGAATTAGCAAAAAGTAATTACGTTTCATGTTGTAAAGGATTGGTAAGTAAAAAAGAAATAGCAAACAATTTTCATACATGTCCTTATTGCTCTAAGCATTTTAAAGTAACTCCTTCAGAGCGCTTCGGATATTTATTCGACTCAGGGATTTATGAAACTTTTAAAACACCAATTCCTAAAGATGATCCTCTACAATTTGTTGCAACTAAAGCTTATATTGATCAATTAAAAAATGCTCGTAAGAATACAGGTTTAAATTGTTCCATGGTGGTAGCTTCAGGTGAGATAAACAAAATTAAATGCACTGCAGTTGCCTCAGATTTCTCTTTTATGGGGGCCAGTATTGAGGCTGCAGAAGGAGAATCAATTTTATACGCAGCTCATCATGCTATCCAAAATCGACAGCCACTTATTATAGTTGCCCAAGGCGGCGGAATGCGTATGCAGGCGTCTTGCATATCATTATCGCAAATGCCTCGTACAACTCTTGCAATTAATGAAGTTAAAGCTGCTGACTTACCTTATATAGTAATTATGTCTGATCCTGTTGCAGGCGGCATAACGGCCAGTTACGCAATGTTAGGTGATATTCATATAGCAGAGCCTGGAGCTACCGTTGCCTTTGCCGGTCGGAGAGTTATACAGGGAACTGTTAAAGAGGAATTGCCCCCAGGATTTCAGCTATCTAATGCTGTTTTGGAAGCCGGTTTTATTGACAGAATTTGTCACAGAAAAGATCTTAATGAAGAAATTGGAAAATTATTATCTATATTATTAAAGAAAAGTTCTATAAGCACTGAAGAAATAAATGAAACTTCAGAAAATACTCAACAAATTTCAAAAACTGCATAGTCGAGAAATTGATCTAAGCTTAGATCGTATTCGACTTTTAATGTCAGAATTAGGAAACCCTCAAGACAAAATAAAGTGCATTCAAGTCTGTGGTACAAATGGCAAAGGTAGTACAATTTCGTTTTTAAGATCTATATTAAAAGAAGCTAATTATAAATGTAATATTTTTACATCTCCAGATGTGATCTCTATAAATGAAAGATTTGTCTACAACGATGAAATAATTGATGATGAAGATCTTGCTAATTTACTAAGTGAAGTTCATGAGGTTAATAATGGCAAACCTTTGACTTATTTCGAAGCCCTCACAGCTGGGTTTTTTTTAGGCTGTATGAAATATCAAGACAATATTGTACTAGCAGAATTTGGGTTATTTGGTCGTGGTGACGCTGTCAATATACTAAAAAAAAATCTTGCCAATTGTATTAGTTCAATCTCTTATGATCATCTTGATTGGCTGCCAGAAAATGACAGAACTATTGAGAGAATTATTTACGAAAAAACTTCTTCCCTACTCAACTCGAATATTATAGTTGCAAAACAAAGTTCAGATAAGATAGCCGAATGTATTAAAAAGAATATTTCAAATAATTCAGCAAACAAAATATTCTATGGGGAAGATTACAATTTTGTTTTAAAAGAAAATGATTTCTTTTTTTATGAGGATAAATATGGTTCATTAAAAATTCCAAAACCTAATATTAAAGGAGATTTTCAACTAGAAAATGCTTCTACAGCAATTGCTACACTAAGAACTTTAAAAGATTTAAACATCAAAGATCAACATATTATTGAGGGAGTAAAAAAGGCATATAATCCAGCTAGATTAGAAGAAATCAAACAAGGCAAACTAAAGGAATTAGTAAAAAACAATATGCTGATTTGTGATGGATCTCATAACCCTGGTGGGGCTGATGTTCTCAATAAATATCTAGAAAGCTTAAATTGTGATGTACACGCTATCATAGGCATGATGAAAACAAAAAACCATGAAGAATACATTCAATATTTTAAAAATATAAAATCTGTTACCACTATTGATATTCCAAATACTCCTGGTGCACTAGACGGCAAAAAATTAAAAGAAAAATTTAATGCTGTTTTGCATGTTCAATATAAAGAAAGCATAGAAGGTGCACTCAAATCCATACCATTAAATAAAAATGATGTGGTGGTCATTACTGGGTCTTTGTATTTAGCGTCAGAAGTTTTGAAAATAAATTAAATATTTTCATCAAGAAATTCTTGCATTTTTCCTTCCGGCACGCCTCCCACTATTCTATTAGTCTCGGTTCCCTTCTTATAAATAATTACGGTTGGAACTCCTCTTATACCGGCCGCCGAGGCGGTATTAATTCCATCTGTTTCAATATCTGCAATATAGAAATTTTTATTTTTATATTTCTCTGATTCTGAAAGTTTATCCATTATAGGTTTTAAATTTTTGCATGGCCCGCACCACGCTGCCGAAAATTGGACCACCGAAACGTCCTCATTTTTAATATCTGTCTCAAACATTTCATCTTTAAATTCTTTAAGCATAAATTATCCTTTCTAATTATTTATTAAGTAATAAATTTTTTTATTATAATGTCAAACGACTAATAGTCGTTTACAAGATTATTAAATTGGTATTTTTAAGAAATTTTTTTTAGCTTTTCCAACTTAGATGATCTTTTAGCGTCCAAAACTGCCCTTACTAATTTTCTATTACAATTTACACCCAAGCTTTTTGCAACTTTGTCTGCTATTGATGTTCTCGTTTCTGTTTTCTCTTCAGCTTTATCAAATATTTCTAATATTTTTTCTTTTTTCTTTTTCAATAACTGTTTACCTAATTCGGAGTTGTTATTATTCTTCATGCTTTCTGCTATTTTTGAAATTTGCGTAGAATTTATTATTTTATATATAGTCGGAACCGAACCACCAGATCCATCTCTAACAATTTTTTTCATATCTATATTATTTAAATGGGCAAACCTTGGTAAATTATCCATTCTTTTAATTGGTATTTTATGTTTCTTTAAAAAATCTACAAACTCTTCTGCGGTTAAATAACCAGAAGGTTTTTCTTTTAAAACTTTTAAATTGTATGGGTTAGATTCCATAGAGTAATATTATACAAATTTTTAAGCATTCTCAAATCTTGATTGTATCTCCATCACATGCTTATTATAGCCTTCAATTAACTCAAGAATTTCGGGATTATCTTTATATTTAGTCTCACGTAAATTATCTACCTCATTAAAAAAACTAGCAGTCGTTTCCCACTTTTCTTTATTGGTTGATAGCAATCTTTGTGCAAAGCTTCTATGTATTTTGTCATAAATTGATTTAGGTAAGGATTCGGGACTTTCCTCATAGATTAAACATTCAGCAAAATATTGGAAACGTTCTTCGGAAAATTTATCAATTAAATTAACCTTCTCTTCCCACCCCACCTCGTGAAATTTATTCATTAATGCTTTGTCTTTTTCGCTAGCAAAACCGGCTGCATAGATAGTTTCTTCGTGAAGCAGCTCAGTTTGATCCATTGACATTTTCTCTTTTGCTTTATCTGAAAGGATTGAACCAATTAGTTCAATAAATTTTGGATTATCATCTAAGATTTTTACTCTTTTATTAATTTCATTTTTTGTAATCTTAGAATAATTATCTGTATTTAAGGCGTAGTCTGAATTTAGTAAAACGGGTGATTTGTTTTGCCTTACTGTTCTAATAATTTTAGGGGAAGAATCTATAGCTTTTGCTAATGTTTGTCTGTCCATCTCTAAATATTTTGATGGGTCAACTTTTAAATCCCAATTTATACTCCATTTGTATTGCTCATGGAATAAGATATGGTGACAAGCAAAAGGGACTGACCTACCATAAAAATATTCTAATGAAGTATAAACTTTATTTTTTAAAATAAAATTTTCTACATCCTTCTTAGAAGTTGTCGATAATGCAGCATTCCAAATATCAGGTGTTTTTTTATAAATAATTTCAGCTAAAGAAATAGTGTTAAGACAATCTGTTATAGCATCATGTGAGGTACCATTATCAATTGAATTCGCTTTACAAAGGTCTGCAAGTTTAAATGAATCTCTCCCTTTATCTGAAAGAATCGTTTTGAAGACATTGTTATTTGCAAATTTTGATGCTCTAGCCACATTTAAAATATCCAGGTGCTTATTTCCATTTAAATTTGTTTGATACACATCTGGAATTAAATTTTTAAAATACATTCTACGTGTGAATTCCAAATCAAAAGCTATATTATTAAAGCCAGCTATAAAACTTGGATTGTCCTTTGTTGCATCTTTAATAATTTTATAATGTTCCATTGCCATCTGATAGTGAGACATATTAGAATTCTTAAGTTGATCAACCGTTGCGCGATGTACTAAGCTTGCTCCTATAGATGGAATAACATTGGGCTTTAGTCTACATCTTAATTCATGCTTTTGTTTAATTTTTAATTTATCATCAGTAATTAAAATTCCTGCCTGTATAACTTGACCAAAATTAACTCGACCGTCTGACGTCTCATAATCTTTTACAATAATTTGTTTCATATTTTTTGAGTTTATATATTTCTTTTACAAAAGATTAGAATATTTTCTTAGCTCTTGTATTTCTTTCTTTAAAAGAGTCAATTCATATTCTTTCAATTCTAAATTCAATTTTAAAATTTTTAATTCTAAATTTTTATCTGGAAAATTTTTTCTAACATAATCCTCAATTATCATTCTTGGTTTACTTATCAGCCAACCTAAAAAATGTTTGAAATGATTATGTGGAGGTAATATTTCAAGATCAGGGAAATTTGTTTTTTTATCCATTATTTTTATCCTCATCATCATCTTCATTATCCTCATCATCATCTTCGTTTACATCAGCTGGTGGAAGCTTTTTAGGAGAAAGTCCACCAATTTTATTTATTTTTGAAGTTTTGCTTAGAAGACTTCCTTTGCCGTCCTTAATTTTGTCCATTACCTCCGTAATACCATCTGATGTTTTTTTAAATGAGTCTTGAGCTTTTTTAGCGCTATTGTAGATATCAACCGTTTGAGAACTAATTTTATTAGCTAATTCTATAACATTTAAAATATTTTTAGATTGTTTGTCTGCTTTCCAAAAATAATCTGCTACTTTTAAAATTAAAAATAACATTGAAGGACCACATAAGGTAACTTTTTTACTCAAAGCATATTCCATTAATTTTTGACCACCTTTATCTGGCAACTCTAAAGCTTTTTCGTTTGGGCAAAACATTATTATAGTATCTAGCGTTTTTAAGTCTTTAATGCCCTGATAATTTTTTTTGTTTAAACTATCTATATGATTTTTTAATGATTGTTTATGTCTTTTTAAAGCATCCTCCTTAATTCTTTCATCTGAGGAATTTGCGTATTCATCCCAAGCTGTTAAGCTTACTTTTGAGTCCACAATCATACATTTTCCATCTGGATAATTTATGATTACATCTGGTTGTAAATTACCCTCGTCTGTACTAAAGTTTTTTTGAGTATCAAACTCATGACCTTCTCTAAAACCAAGATTATTGGTTAAAATATTGTTGAGAACAATTTCACCCCAAACACCTTGCTTTTGACCCCCACCAGAAATAAAAGTGTTAGCTATTTTTTCAGCTTCTTCTTTAACTTCTTTATTGCCAGTCTGCACTGCTTCTAAAAGCGTTTTAACGGCTCCTCTATCTTCACTATTTGTATCTTCATAACCCTTTATCGCATCTTTAAGATCTTTTAAATCTTGAGAATAACTTTCAATATCAACTTCATTTTTATTATTTAATTTAAAGTAAATAAATATAGCACCTGCTCCAATAACAATTCCTAGAACTAGTCCAATACTTAAAGTTATAAAATCCATTTTATGCTACCTCACTTTTGTATTGCGGAATATCTGAATTACCTTTTAAAAATCCTGAAAAATGAATCATCCTATCATTATACTGTAAACAAGAACCAACTACTTGATTATTATTAAATTTTATTTCTTCTCCCAAACATCCTCCTGGTGACTTATGCAATTTTTTTTGTGATTTTTCAAATTGTCTAAGAAGTTTATACACATTTTCTTTACAAATAAAATTTTGATAAGGTTTTTTTGTGTAACTGTCAATTATTACAGACCTCAAGATTCTTGGAAAATAAATATTAAAAATATTTGAATCACTAAATATATCTATTGAAATGATGCGATTACCCATTGCAATTGCTACCCCTAAACTATTAAATTTTAGTTTGAACAGCAATAATAAATCTTCAATATCCTTTTTTCTTTTTTGATATATTTCTTCAGTAGATCCTGTAAATGATTTAATTTTAAAATCATTTAATCTTTCAGAGATATTGTCCCAAATCTTTAATTGATCAGTTTTAGACTTTTCATAAATATCAATAGAATTATCTAAACGTCCTTTTGAAAAAAATAGTGTATCTGAAACAGAAAGATTATTTGCAACAGCTGGGCTCCATCTATTTTTTTCACAACAACTTACTTGTAACATTATAGTTGTATTTTCAGGAATTAGAGTTGTTCTATCAACAACCCTGTCTTGTTTTAAGGCATTTCCAGTTATTATTTCTGATTCTAAAACCAAAATTTTCATATTTGATTTGTTACATAGCTTAAGATATCTAACTGACCCTCTCTCATTAACTTCATTGACTGATATTAAATCTTTTTTTAAAGCCTCAGAAAAACACAAATAATTATCTACTTTTTTTTCCTCAGCACTCAAATAGAAAACTGATAAATTATTCTTTCTCAAGGGCTCAGAGACAACAAACTGGAAATTTGAATAATTGTTTAAACTCATATTTTATACCTACTCCAATTTTTAGAATATTTTGAGATCACTGAATTTTTATCCACAGCTTGAGCAATGATATGAGTTAAGACATCTGAAAATTCCCTTTCCCCGTCTTTTCCAAATACATGACCCATTTCATGAGTCATTATTGCAAAGAATTTACCAAAATTACTTTTAAATAAATCTTTGTTCAGATAAATAGTTTTTCCATCATAGTCTCTCGAGTCTTTAAGCTCCCCGAGAAGATTAGGAGACTCGATAGTTTTAAAATCAAGCTCGTAAATTCCCTGGTCCTCTTTAAAACTATTATAAAGCGAGCTAAAATTAGGTGCTACTTTTGAAATACATTCCATAGCATAATTGACTGCTTTTTTTTGTTTAGGACTTAAGGCTGCAGTTTTTTTAGTTCTAATTCTTTTTTCTAAAGCTTCTCTATTTTTAATAAACATTTCAAGTGAAGAAGTAACACCAAACCTAACAAAATAACTTGGAAGTTTTATTTTACCTTTTTTCTCAAGTTCTCTATCTTTTTTTATAATATAAGTTTGAGTTTTTTTATCATACCATTCCGACCAAGTAATACTTCTTGAATGATAATGAGCTGAATCAGCAAAATATTTATTACCAAATAATTTTATTAAAGATTTATCATCTTTAATATTCCAAATATTATTTGCTAGAGCAGCAAGTAAAGGATGGCCTTTATCCCATATTTTTTTTGACGACTCTAATACAAACTTAATTCCTGGGTTGTTACTTGTAAAATGGTAATGGAAACCAGATCTTGCCCAAATACTTAAAAAACTATTAACAAGTTTATTATCAAATGAATTACGGTCTCTATCTGATTTGATCTTATTTTCAATTTGAGCATATTTTTTTGGAATATTAATTACTACTGGAATATGAGAAATTTTCCCTCTCATTACTCCTCTATAAAATAAATATCCTTCTTTTGGGTTTTTACTTTTGTAGCATGATATATCATTATAAGAGTGAAGCTCCTCACCAACTAAAGGATTTTTTTTAAACCAAAAATGTGACATCCCAAAATCAAACGCTGCTTTCAATTCTTTATCGTAAGTATGAATTAAAAATGATGTTTTGTTTTGTTTATTTACCTTAAAAAAATGATAAACAAGTGGTCTTAGATCTTCAACAACTTCATCACCAACATCAATCACAACTGCTGTGGATCCTGAAACTGATACTGGTGCTTGAATACCTCTTTTAAGCATCGAAACTACAGCAGCTTTAAATCCTTCTCCATACTCACCAACCGTCGTGTCGTCACCAGCTTTGTTTGATCCTACAAAAAATAGTTTTCTTAAATCAAAACAATTATTACCCTCTACTAGAATTTTATCATTTTTTGTATTTACAACTACTTTTTCAATTTCTGATAAATTTGAGTCTCTAAAGTTTTGTAAAATATCTCTTGCTATAAAATCAGCATCCCAATTTACACCCCATGATGTAGTTACTGAGCTTTCAATAGACTTATCAAATTGTGCACTATTTACTCCTGGAACATCTAATATTAGGTTTTTGTATATTTCTATTTTTTTATTTTTTTCCATTTTTATCTCCTTTGTTGTTTGTATTATTCATTACCCAATCAATGTTTTTTTTAGGTGGTGTAAAGTTTTCTGATTGACCCCAAATGTCTAAGCCACCAGTTATTCTTTCAGCTTCTTCAATGGTCATTTCTTTTTCTTTGATTTTGCAATTCACTAAATAAGTGACTGTTTTTGAAATAGATAACGTAGTGTCACCTGAAAGTATTTCTTTGCTTAATTTTTGTAATGAGGAATATGTATCTTTTGAAACGCTTATATTTGAATATTTTGTTTTATCAGTCATTAAATATTACCTTTCATTTTTTTTAATAAATTTGAATCTAGGTCTGGGGCATAACAGAAAGAAAGGAAGGAAAGTTGCCCCAGGCCAAGACACAACTTTAAATTTTTATTGTTCATATATGTTAGATTAGCCATTAAATTTTTAGCTAGTAGGGAAATAGAAATGATGATTTTAGACAAAATCATATAATCTCCCTTAAAAAGCACAAAACACAGAGAATGGTAAAAAGACCCATATAATAAGGAATATTTGGAGTTTTCATGGTTAATGCTCCAAATAACTTTGATAATTATTATTATCTTCGTACTTACGTTTAAAAACTATATAACCTCGACCTTCGCAGTAATTACAAATATCTTTATTAATGAACTGATATCCCCAGTTCCAAATTTGGAAGATAATCTGCTTTCTATTAAAAAATCCTGTCGAACAACAGTAATTGCAACTATAACGTCTTATTCGTATTTTATCTTTTTTCTTCTCCATAAACATAATCACCCATTTTCTGGTTAACCTTGTTTATGATATAGTGAGAATTATTTTTTTAAGAACTGACTTAATAATTCGGTATACATAAAAAGGTTAACTTTTTATTAAGTTATTTGAACATTAACATAATGAAATTAAGAAGTCAATATAAAATTAAAATAATTTTATCCAATATTTTGTAGGATAAATAATGAATTATTTATTAATTAAAGAATAATATTGTTCAACTCGATCTAAAAACTTCTGCTGGTATTCTTTAAGTTTTTTATGATCAATTCTAAAAATTTGAAAAACTAGATCTGTAGTTGCTAATAAAATTACTCCTTGAGTTATAGTCGAGCGATATAATTTGTCGTGCGCCAGGCTATAACCAGCAATTTGAGTCATATATTCGTGATAACTAGAATAAGATTCTTTCATAATAGAATTTTTTTGCTTAAAATCACAAATTGAAAGTTTAGATTCATAGGTTGCCACTAAATCAGCTGTCCCGGCCCAGCCCTTAGGACTATCATAATAAATAGGGCACTCTACTCCATGAACTTCATTTAATTTTCCTTGAATACCTTCAGAAATAATTTTATTTGCCATTTGTTTTGCAAGACCAGTTTCTTGCTCTGTTTCTAATAAATCTAAATTTTCTCTACCTTTTAAATAAGTTTCAATTATTGAGTGCATTTTTGTACCATTTGTAGCCGCTGTCGTTTTTATTCGCTCAGATTCCTTTTCACCAACTCGAGCAATCCACGCGGCAAGTGCAGCTTTATCTTCGTCCGATTTAGTTTTACTCAGGATAGTAGAAACTGAAGGTAAGCGCTGTTGTCCAACAGCATAGTGTCTTGATCCATTCACTGGGATACGATTTAATGATGTATAATTAAATTTTTTATTCCACTTCATAATCATTGTTTATTTACAATAAATTTAGCATTTGTGCGAACAAAGATATTGAGTTTCCTGAGCTACCGAGCCGAAAACTGGGGGTACTGCCTTACCCCACCCCAACGTCTCCTGAGCTACCAAGCCGAAAACTGGGGGCACCGCTCTACACCCAACGTCTCCTGAGCTACCAAGCCGAAAACTGGGGGCACCGCTCTACACCCAACGTCTCCTGAGACGCTGAAGTAAATTCAATTTATGTAAGCACTTTTAGCTGTGCATGCATAATGATCTAAAAATTTATTATTTTTATAGTCATACTTTGACATTGTCATTTGGGGTTTTTTCTCACCCTTAAATAAAATCATCTGAAATCCTAATTCATAATCATCAAATTTAGCAGTAAAGTAATTTTCACCTGTCTCTAATTGATTACTTTTAATCGTTTGAAATTTACCTGTTTTATTATCAAAATAATGGAATGCTGTTGCTTCTAGCTTGAAATGAAGAGGTTCATATTTTCTACCAAAAGCTGATTTCATATTAAGGCATAATATTTCAAGTCCTTGATCAGCAACTGAAATATTTGGCCAAATAAGTAAAATTAAAATAATTATTTTTCTCATTTATAGAAATCATAAAAATCACTAATCTCTTTGTATTTCTTGGTTTCCCTTCGCCATAAATAGAAAAAAATTAGGATCAATACAGGTTGTAAAATAACAAAAATAAGTATGTTAATTAATTCGTAAGACATTCTGGTCAAATCAGCCATAATTTCAAGAACTAAAACACACCAGTTAAAAAAATCATTAATCATAATTTTTTATGAGAAATTTCGTTACAAAGTTTATTGGCTTCCAATACTGAGGGCACAAGTTCTTCTAATTTCCAGCTATTGGTTCTAATATCAAAATATTTCGACGATTTAAAATCAACTCCATCAACAATTTCAATTTCATATTTTTGAAACTCATCATAAAATTCTTTAAGAAAATAAACATATTCCTTGATAGGATAAGAGCCTAGACTAAGATGATATCGATAGCCCATTAAAAAAGGTGATATATCTTGAACAGATGCTGTGAGTTCTTCACCATTTATCTTAATTGGAATATTCTTATTCAATAATTGCTTAATGTCTCCAGGTTTCTCATAGGAGTAAACAGTGAATGTATTATAGATTTTTGCACAATTATCTTCTGCTCTAATCCAAAAATTGAGGTTA
>Ga0315315_10001589_pt1 | contig 20866 bp, 18 predicted proteins | sample M140m3416metaG_FD_203699 | JGI IMG/M metagenome (GOLD analysis project Ga0315315, IMG submission 203699) | Ammonia-oxidizing marine archaeal communities from Monterey Bay, California, United States - M1 40m 3416 | ecosystem: Environmental > Aquatic > Marine > Intertidal zone | place: USA...
TATTATCAAATACAATAAATAACTTATTATTTGATATAAAATTTTTAAATAAAATAGATTTTTTGAGAGATTTTATAATAAATGAAAAAATAAATAATATTTTTATTTTAGGAAAGAAAAAATTATTTCCCATTGCTTGTGAAGGTTCTCTCAAAATAAAAGAAGTTACTTATATTCATTGTGAAGGATTTAGTGCAGGTTCATTAAAACATGGACCATTTGCGTTATTAGATAATACAAATTTAAGTATATTATTAATAGATTATAGTGATAAAAGTAATTATGCTAATTTAACATCAACATATCATGAATTAATAGGACGTGAAACAAATGTATATGTAATAACAAATTCATTTGAAGTAATAGATGATTTAAAAATAGAAGAAAATAAGTATTGTTTATTATATAGATTGGAATATTATAATGAAATCATATTTACAATAGCATTACAAAAATTAGCATATGAAATATCTATAAAAAAAGGGATAAATCCAGATAAACCTAAGAATTTAGCAAAGGTAGTTACAGTAGAATAGATTATAATAAAATATTTTCATAATTATTTAAAAATATTTTCATAATTATTTAAAAATATTTTATTATTTTTATAAAGATAATAAAATATGAATAATAGACCAAGTTGGGACCAATATTTTAAACAATTAGTTCAATTAACATCAACCCGTTCATCATGTGAAAAATTACATGTAGGATGTTTATTTGTAAAAGATAATAGAATTATAGCACAAGGTTACAATGGTTATATAGCAGGATGTGAACATAAAATGATTATAAAAGACAATCATAATATAGCAACAGTACATGCCGAACAAAATACTATAACTGATTGTGCTAAAAGAGGAGTTAGTTCTAATAATTGTAAAGCATATATAACACATTATCCTTGTTATAATTGTATGAAACTGATGGTATCTTGTGGAATATGTGAAATAAATTATATAGAAGATTATAAAAATGATAATTTAGTAAAAGATTTAGCAAATGAAGCAAAAATAGAAATAAAGAAAATTTAATTTTTTATTTTTTATTTTTTATTTTTTATTTTTTATTTTTTATTTTTTATTTTTTATTTTTTATTTTTTATTTTTTAAATAGAATTTGTAATATTATTTATTATTTTAAAGATAAAATAAAACAACATAGCAAAAATTAAGCTAATAGCAAATGAGCCATACAGATTCAAATTCAAATCTTTCATATAAAAAAATGGAAAAACTTTATAAAAAAACATTTTTGTATTGGGTAATTGAAATATAAAATATAATATAGATAACACTATTGGGATTTGTAGTTCATTATAAATATATTCTAAATTATTATTAAAAGTTTCAGTATTATTATTTTTATTAATTACACTTTCTGGTGTTTCTAAATTATTTATATATGTTTCATCATTATTATCTATATAATTTGGTTTAATTTGTTCATCTGTGGTTATATTTGTATTATTAACATTTGATGGTATATCTCGTGACGGTAAATTTGTGGCATTATTATTTTTTGCCATTTGTAATTGCAAAATCATTTCGTTATAATCATTTTGGGTTTTTGGTATTTCATTATTAGAATTAGGATTTTGATTTGGCATTTGATTTGGCATTTGATTTGGCATTTGATTTGGCATTTGATTTGGCATTTGATTTGGCATTTGATTTGGCATTTGATTTGGCATTTGATTTGGCATTTGATTTGGTATTTGATTTGGCATTTGATTTGGCATTTGATTTGGCATTTGATTATCTATTGTATTAATAGATATATTATTTTGATTATTTGAAATATTTTGACTAGTAGGTAAATCATTAATATTTGTAATAGATTGATTATTATTCATGTTTACATAAATATAATTAATTAAAATTAATTAATGTTACGCAAAATTAAGAATTTTTGAATTAGTATTTTTATTACAATGAGTTATTTCTTCATTAACTTCAAAACATTTATCATTATTACTATCAAATGAAAATATTTTATTTTTCAAGTCTTTTTGTTCAGGACCAGTAAAATTATAACAATTATTTGAAGTACAAATTTTTCTAAATAAACTGGCAATACCTAAACCTAATAATATAGATAAAAATATTCTACCGGTTTCACTATAAAATAATCTAGAAACAACTTTATTAAGCATTTTATTATATGTAAATATTAAATATAATAAAATTTTATTGTTGTGGTATAGTTTTTATATCATTTTTATTATTAGGACATTTTGTTTCACTAAAAGAATATTTAAAACAATTTTCGGCTTTATCTTTATATAAAACATTATTATGTAAAGTAGGATAAATAGTTATTTCTTTTTTATCATCAATATAATATATGTAATATAATCCAATTAATAAGCTTATTATAAATATTTTAATATTAATTATTTTAAATATTTTAAAAAGCATTTTGAATATATTATATATTCAAAATATTATAATCATTATAAATATTTTTTTTTTGTATTAATTTATAGTTTATATTATTTGATTGATTTTCTATTTTATCTAGATAATTATATTTATATGACATATTTTTAATAGCATCAGTTAATGGTTTTATTTTAGATAAATAAAATTCAAACGCTTGTTTTAAATATTTTTTATCATTTTCATTTAAATATATCTTATAAATATCTTTAAATTCAGTTATTAAGATATCAAGTTCTTTTTTATATTCTATAAGTTTATCTTTATTTTTAATTTCAGTATTTATATTATTATATTGTTGTTTCATATTTATAAAACTTTCCATTTTTTCATTTAAATCTGTATTTAAAATATTAAATTGTTCGATAAGATAATCTTCTTCTAAAAAATTAAATAAAAAATTTGTTTTAAATTCAATAATTTTACTTTTTATATTATTTATCTCATTATTTGTACTTATAATTTTATCTTCTAAATTTTCTGTTTTTATTTTATTAATTTTAATATTTAAATTACATTGTTTTGTTTTATTACCACAAACAGCTTCCAGTGTATCTTCTGTTTCTTTAAATATTGTTCCACCTTTTTTCTTACATTTAATACAATTTAATTCTACTAATGCTATATTTTTTTTAATATATGATAAAGGTAAATTTTCTTTATTTGCTTTAGTTTTAATTTTTTCTTTTTTTTTATTTATATCATTTTCATATTTATTTTTTAATTTATAATATTCATCATATTCTTCTAAATATTTTTTATATTTTTCAGAATCAATAAATGATATATTTTCCATTATAATATAGTATATAATTTTATTTTATATAAAAAATATACTAGTTATTATATAATATTATTTAATTATAAATTTTATTATGTAGTAACATAGCTTCAGGATTTTGATTATAATTATCATTAGGAAGATTAGTAACAAGATTAGTAACAAGATTAGTAACAAGATTATTTCTAATATTTTGTTGATTATCTATATTCATTTTATTATAATAAACTAATTTTGACATTATGTAATTATTATCTTGTATCATTTTATTTTTTAAATATTCTTTATTTTTTTTTGAACCTTTGTATCTAAATTTAAGTATTAATATTAATGTAATAGTAAAAAATAAAAACATACTAATATTATAAATAAAATTATAATAATTAAATTTATATTCATTACATTTTTTTAGATTATTTGATAAAAATGCTTTTACATTTTTTGCAACTAAATTACTATTAGAATAAGAATTGTTATCAAAATTTTTATTTGATAAATTATTAAAAATAGCATTTGATTTTATATAATCAAAATTCATATATAAATTATATTCAAAATAAAAAAATAATTTATTCTTATAAATATAATGACAAATAATAATTCCGATTTAGAAAAAGATTTATTTAATTTAAAAAATAATCTTGATGATGATACTAGTTATAGCCCATTTAATTCATTAGCATATTTTGTTATATTATCAGTAATTTACACAATTATAATGGTTGCTAATATAAACTCACAATCAAGTATAGAAAATATAAGTGTTGCAGAAAATAATAAGATTTATCTATTAATATATATTTTTTTATTATTTGGAGGATATAATTATATTAATACAAAAGTTTATCAATCATATTGTAAAGGAGTAGTTGATTCAACTACTACATTTAATATTTTTTCAATGACTTTAATACCTTGGGTAGTTATATTTGGTTCTATATATTTTTTATTGGAATTATTTCCAGGATGGGTTGATCCTTTTGCTAATACAATTGGATATTTTTTAATAAGTTTTATAGGATTAAAAGATATATTAAAAGAATTATCACCACAAAATTCAAAAAACCCATCTATAATTAAAGCATTAGAAAATATAAATAGTAATCAAAGTATGTTTGTAAATGAAATAGATAGTGATTGTAATGAATTTAAAAAATATATTAAACTATCTGTTAAAGAAGGTATATTTAAAAATACATCTAATCCTGGAAATAATGATATTTCACATGATGATATTGATATAAACTCACAATTTATTAAATTATATGCTTTAATTATAAGTAAATTTTTTATAGGTAAAATTATTTGGTTTATTTTAGCCGGATTAATTATTAGTTCTATATCATATAATTTTGTTATTAATTTATCTTGTAATAAAAATCTTGCGACAGAAAGTGCTTTAATTAAAAATATTTATGAAAATGATAAACCAAAATTTGATGGTAAAAAATGGCAAGAGTATGCTACTAAACCCAAGAATTCGGAATTATTCCAATCAAATATCACAGAAAAATATAATAGTTATTTTAATACAACTACACATATTACCAATCAAAATAATAAAAATATAAATGGAGTGATTACAATACCGCAATCTGATTATAGTACAGCTTTAAAAACGCCGGGTGAAAAATTTGAAATTTTTGAAGGAGAATATATAGAAATTAACGGCAATTTTTATGTACCTATATATTAAGTATTTTTATATATTTAATAATTTTTATAATATTATTAAATATATAATTACTAAAAAAATTATATAATGATTTTATTACAATTAATATAAACAATAATAGAAAAATATGATAATATTGCTAAAATTATACTAATTAACCAAATAGGAATTACTGTTTTATTACGATATCCTAGACCAAAATTTCTAGGTTTACCATTTTTATCAAAAACAAATGTTGGTTTTGTTATAATTAATATTGAAAAAAGAAATAAAAAAATAATAATAGATATAAATGTTAAATTGTTATAAATAAATAAATTGAGCATATTTTTTATTTAATATAATATTATATTAAATAAAAATTAAACTATTATATTTATATTTTATATTTTATATTTTATATTTTATATTTTATATTTTATATTTTATATTTTATATTAAAAAACATGATGTCCTGTAACTAATTCTTGTGCTAAAATACCAACAAATGCAATCATAGCTAATCTTCCATTATTAAGTTCTTTATTAAGTAAATCCATACTAATTTTATCCATATTATAATTACCAAAATTTCCAGGTTGATATTTTTCTTTTAATTGAAATGTTGTACTATTTGTTGTAAAAGGATTAACCCACCCATTATACATTCTATTTAATTCATAAAGCGAAACAAATAACCAAAACGGAGCTTGAATATTAATATCTTGTGAAGATAAATAATTAATACCTAACATAGAATCATCTGTTTCAAGCTTTTCAATAATTGGAATCATGGTTGTTGCTAACATTGCAAGTCGTCCATGTTGAAGTTCAGCTTCACGTGTAAATTTAATACGATTTTCACTCTTATCTTTAAGAATATATGCAGGGTCAAAATTTTCAAATGGTTTTACTGAACCAGCATATTTAAATGTTTTTACTTTTGGTACAATAGGATTTACAAAACAATGAATAGTAGTAAATAATAGAAAATGATTAATAATTTTATACATGATTATAGATATAATTATTTATGATAATATTTTTTTAAATTGTTTTTATAAATTGTTTTTATAAATTGTTTTTATAAATTGTTTTTATAAATTGTTTTTATAAATTGTTTTTATAAATTGTTTTTATAAATTGTTTTTATAAATTGTTTTTATAAATTGTTTTTATAATTTTCTATTATTTATAAATAAAACATTATTAATATAATTCAAATTTTTTTCAATACCAAAGCCTTTAAAAATTATATTATGTTCTGTGCACCATAGGGATATAAAAATAAAAATTACAATTATTAATGTTATTAATGATTTTTCATCACTATTTTCATTTGTAAATGCTTCACCTATTTTATAAGTAATATATCCCGATATAATTGTTATTAAAATTATTGGAAGAAAAAATCTGATATTATATTTATTATAATATAAACAATATATTAAAGCTATTGTTACAGGAATAAAAATTATAGCAACCAACATAATTATATTATATAAATAATATAATATAATTATATTGAAAAATCTTATATTGAAAAATCTTATTAAAAATCATATTCGTCTTCCGCATTTTCTTCATCTGGAATAGAAGCTATATCATATTCTTCATTAATTGCATTTGTAGTATATTCTTCATGTTCCATATCTAATTTAAATATTTCTTTATTCATATCATTAACTAAATTATTTTTATTTAATTTTTTATCTTTTATCATTTTTGCTTCCATTTCATCTCTTTCTTCATCATAATTTTCTTTAACATATTGTGTTAACCCTTTTTGAAGACCTTTATTCCATTTTTCTAATTTATTATTTTTAAATATATTTTCAATTTCGCGTTCTTCTATATTTAAATTTTTCAAATAATCAGTAATACCTTCTTTTTCTTTTTCTTTTGCATAAGTTATTTTTTCTTTTATTTTTTTATGATTATTTGATAAAAGTATGTTTTTTTCATATGTATAATTTATTAATATTTTTAATATTGTAGATTTCATATTATTAATAGTTTCATTATCATATTTATATTTTTCTAAAGAATTTATATCTAATTTAAATATTGGATTTTTATCGATATTAATATATTCATTCAAAATACTATAATAAACATATGAATAAAATAATTCAATAAATCTTTTATCAAATATATTTTTGATATTTTGTTCACTATTATTGTATGTAAAATTAATATCATTTTTAAATTTAAATAAATATAATATTTTTAGTAAAATATTTGTCTTATTCTTAATAATATTATTTATTATTTTCATTTCTTCAACATATTCATAATTAAAAAATTCTAAATAATATAAATCTAAAATATTTTTAATATCCTTCGTATGTTTATCACTTAAAATTTTTTTTAAATATTCTGGTATATATTCTGTGTCCAAAGATTTATTAATTATAATATATGGAATAATATTAACAATATCATAAATAATGTTTGTAAAACTTTGAATATTATCTATATTAACTTGTATATCTAAATTAGTTTTAATTATGTCTAAGTCTTTTTTGCTTAAATTGGTTTCCTTACTAAAATAATTAATAATATTAGTTTTCATTAAATCATTTGTTTTTGCAAGATAATTTTTAATTTCACGTAATTCTTTATTTTCATCATTTAAAATATCAAAATTATCTAATAATTTATCAAATTTATAAAAAAATACAGGGTCTATATTATCATCATCACTAACAGTTTCAATATAGTCTTTAACTAAAATAACTAATAATTCATTATTAGATAATATTTTATCATTATAAGTATTTTCTAGTAAATTTTTCTTACTAATATATTTAATTAATTCTTCAAAGTCTTTTAAATTATAAATCTTACCTAACTCTTTTAACTTATTAATTTTTTCACTTATTAAATCATTACTTTTAAATGATTTAGGTTTATTACCACAAATTAATTTCAAATCTTCTGATAATGGTATAGTATTTTCAAAATTACCATAATAAATAAACGTTTTATATATAATTTCTTCATTAAATGCTTTTTCTATTTTTATTATATTTTTTCTAGTACTTTTATAATGAAATAGTATAGGACAAGATATTAAATTATATATTTTTTTGATAATAATATTATAATTATAAGATATTAGGTTATTATCATAAATTTTATTATTTTTTGTTATAAAATATAATATATTATTTTTTTCACTATTACAACAAGCATTTTCTAAAAATGGAATTCCTGATTTATTTTCCATCAACAATGTTTCATTTTTTACTATATCTTGTATATGTTCAATAATATTTAAAGATAAAAATACTATTTTATTTTTTATTATATCAATAAAATTCTCATTTGTTCCGCTTTTTAATGTTTTTATTATATTATTTTCAAAATTATTATCTAATACTTGTAAATTAGCATTATCTATTTTAATATTATTTAATGGTGGTAAAAATGTATACCAATTATTTATTGATATTTTTTCGGGTATATCATCATTATCTTTACTGGATAATAAATATTTTTGTTTCTTTGATATTAATAATTGAATTTTTTTGTTAGTTATTATATATTTTTCAATTAATGCTTCTATTTTTTTAATTACATTTGCTTCTGATTGTTTTAAAAGTGTATTCCAAGGTTTTATAGAACTTTTTATTTTATGTGCTATACATACTATATATATCATTGTTGATTTATCTTGATCTCCTTCAAATGGATAACCAGAAAAAGATTTTATACAACCTGGAAATGTTTTTTTTGTTTTAAGACTTGGAATACTTATTTGAATATAAATTATTAAAAATGATAATGTTAATAATAATAATGAAGAATTATAGAAATCATCATATGATATTGCTTTAAATTTTGAATCTTTCATTTTATTTTTTTCAATCATTTTATCATAAATTTCTTTTTTTGGTATTATTTTTTTTTGAATATCTATAACTTGACTTGCTATTTCTTGAAAATAATTTGATAAATTTATTCCAATTAATTGTGTCATTGATTTTAAAATACCATTAATAATCTTTACATCATAACTTATTATTTCACCATTTTGTTCAAATTTAATATCATTTTCTTCTTCTAAAATTTCTTTTGTTATTAATTTATGACCTTGATCATCAAAACCTTCATCATTATTAAATTCTATATTTTTAATAATATAACCACTATATTTATCTATCCAATAGTTACCATCATCACTTATATTACCCTGTAATGCACAAATTGTATCTAATTCAGATTGATAATTTCTATTTTCTAAAAAACAATTAGCTAATTTTAATAAAAAAGTAGGAATTAATTTAGTATTAGTTTTTTTGCAATAAAACCAGAAGTTATTTTCTTCATTAATAGCTTCTCGTGTAAAATTTTCACAAAATTGTTTAATATATTTTTGTTTTAAAGGAAAATCTTTAAAATTTACTATTTTATTTTTTAATTTTTCATAAGGTGAAATAACTATTTCTTTAATATTATTTATTTTATTTAATTCATTTAATAATTTGTTATGTATATTTATTTTATTTTCATTAATTAAAAAATGTTTTTTTAAATTATTTTTTGTAGATTCATAATTTTTATTTATATCTTCTTTTAAATCTTCAATTTCTATATTATAATCATTCTTAAAATTTTTTAATATTTCATCTATATTTAAATTCAAATTTAATTTACTTGCATTTTCTTTTGTTAAACATTTTTCATTTATTGATGTACATTCTTTATTTATATCACAAAAAATTTTATTTGTGTCAATATAAAAATTGTCTTTAAATTTTTCATCTATTAACCATTCGTTATTTTTTCTTATAAATATAGTATTTATATTTTTATCTTTATCATATAAAATACAATAATCACCATCTATTATTTCTCTTTTTTGCTCTATAATAGCTTTAAATTCGCGTTTAGCCTTATCATTTGTTATATTCATTTTATCTACTATCTTTTCAATCGCAAATTTCTCAAAATTTTTTGAATTCATATTTTGCTTTTCATTTTCATATTCATTTAAAAATGTATATAGTGTATTATCATATATAGTATCAAAATAAATTGTTTTATTATTATCATATTCCAAATTTTCTAGACTTATATATTTTTTACTTATAAAATATTTTTCACATTCATCATCTTTTTTTGTCTGTTTTTTTTTCTCTTTTTTATTGTATTCGATATAATTTGTCATTAATGTTGATATTATTAATTGATTAATGTTTTTATTTAATAAAGCATAAAAAAAATCACCACAATCAATGCTAATAATAAAATTAATTAATTCATAATTATTATTAAATGATAAATTATTTAATTTGTATGAATTTATTAAATCATCAATTAAATCTCTATTTAAAATATTTATAAAATATTTTATATTTGCATCTTCAATGTTTAGATTTTTATCATTTATATATTTTTGTAAAACTTTTTCATTTTCTTTATAATCTTTAATATATTTTTGTATATTATTATCTATTATAGTTTTTATTATATTTGCATCTTTATAATGTAAATTATTATAATCAATAAACATTATTTCCAAATAATTGATCAAATTTTTATAATTTGTAAAATTATAATATTTTGAAATTTTTTTAATATATTTACTATTTGTTGGTATAAATGATTCTAATAAACTTTGTATATTATTTTTATAATTATCATTATCAGTTTCTTGTGATATATTTTCTAATGTAAAACTATTTATGTTATCAATTTTTTCATCATCATTTATATTATCATTTGTATTTTTATATTTATCTATATCTTTTTCTTCCAAAATATAAGAATTTATTTCTGAATTATTATTTAAAGCTAAAAAATATGGTATATAGTTACAATTTAAATTAGCCTTTTCGTATATTGATGTATAATTACAATTTATTTTTGATAAATTTAAAAATGGTAATGGTAATGTTAAAAATGAAATTATATTTAATTTATCTGATGGTGTTAATTTAGTTTTATTATATTTTATTTTTTTATTATCATCTATTTCACTATATAACATATTTAACCCCTCATAAAAAACAGTAAAATCAAATCTTTTTTTTGTAAATTCATTTTTATAAGTTACTAAACTATAAAAATTATCATAAATTACATTTATAACTTCAATTTGTGTATTGGCAGAAAGTGTATTATTGTTTTCAATATTATTATTAAATATATCTAATAATTTTGTTATATATTTCTTATAAGAATCAACTATATTTACTTTATTTTGTTTTGTCCAATTATCTACTACTGAAACCGCTTGTTCTACAAAATCATTAAATAATATAAAGTCATCATTATTATATTCAAATTCATCATCTTTTTTCATAAGAGTTTTTTTGTTTTTTACAACTGGAATAATCCATTTTATTTTTTTTTCTAAATTTATAATTTTTTCTATTATTGGTTTATAAAATTCATTTGTTTTTTTTGGTAATTTTGGATACATATTTTCATCAAAATCACTATACAAATTACGTAATTCTATATATCTATTAACCTCTCTATTTACACGTTCTATACTATAATTTGATGCTAACATTGTATCTAAATAGTTTGATATTTGTTCTTCTAATCCATATCTCTTTTCTGAATCAGGTACATTTACATTAAAAAATATTTCTTCATATTCTTCTTCTATTTCCAAATCTAATATATTACCTACATTTTTTTCATACAAATCAGTATCTACAATATTATTAAATTTTAAGTCATTGTCCATCTTTTTATCAAAAATAATTGATGTTTTTTTATCTAAATCGTCATCTTCTTCTATCATTTTTGAACCATCTTCAACATCTATCGGTTCGTTAGATAATGTTTCTTCGTCATCTAAAATAGTATTTATTTTTTCATCTCTTATAACTATTTTATCTATATTTAAATTTTCTGGTATTCCCGAATAAGCAAAATCAATATATATTATATCATCTGAACCTTGTAATGTTAGTTCTATCATATCTTTTTCAATATTAGTTATTAATGCATTTATAATATTAGGATTAGGTTCTCCAAAATATATAGATATATTTGTATTAATTTTAAGATTATTTTGAACTATAAAACTTGCTGATTTTTCTCTATGTAATAATAAAATATTTTCAATACTTTCTTCTAATAATTTACCTTCTTCATCAAATGATAATGTAATTATTTTTTCTTCAGATAAAAGTAATATTTTTTCTTTATTAATAAAATTTATATAAAAAGTTTTATTATGTAAATCTGGATTTGATGGAGCATCCAATTCTATTATATCACCTAATTGTAATTCATATTTTTTAATATCTATACTCATTATAAATATATCTATAATATATTTATATTAAAAAAATATATCTAAATAAGTTAAAGAATTGTTACTATATATAAATAGTTAATAATTATGAGTATTGTAAATGAATATCTATTAGATTTTGAATTTTTAAAAAAATATATTAATAACAATAATATTAATAACAATAATATTAATAACAATAATATTAATAACAATGAAAATAATTATTTAATTAATAAAACATATACATTTAATAATATAAATTATAACATTATTAAATATGATAAAGAAAAATTAAAAGAACTCGAAAAACGCGATTACGAGTTATTTAAAAAAATATCACTTTGTAGATCCATTATTTTTCGTAATAATAAATTACTTTCATTTAGTCCAAGTAAATCTATTAAATATGATACATTTAAACAATCATATACTCCTAATGATTGTTGGTTAGAAGATTTTGTTGATGGAACCATGATTAATGTATTTTTTGATGATATTAATAATAAATGGGAAGTATCAACTAAATCAACTGTTGGAGCAAATATTATTTTTTTTAATGATACGAAAAATTATAAATATTTTACAAATAATAATACAAATAATAGAAATTTAATTGACAATAATGATTATGATAATTCCAATGAATCTTATCATAATTCTACATTTAGAACATTATTTTTTGAAGCGTGTAATGTAAATAATTTTAATATTAATACATTAGATATAAAATATGTCTATACATTTGTATTTCAACATCCATTAAATCGTATAGTAACATATACTATGACTCCGATGATTTATTTAATTAAAGTATATCAAATTATAAATAGTGAAAATAAAGCTACAATTAAAGAATTTAATATTCAAGAATTTTACAGTGCCTATCCATATATTTTTTTAAATACTAATGTAAAATGTATTAATAAATATAATTTTGAAAATTATGAAAGTATTGAAAAATATTATAATAATGATTTAACACCATATGAAATTGTTGGAACAATGTTATATAATAACGATGGTTCAAGAAGTAAAATTAGAAATAGAAATTATGAATATATTAGACAATTACGAGGAAATAAAGTAAAATTACAGTTTAATTATTTACATCTAAAAAATCAAAATAAAGTAAACGAATTTTTATATTATTATCCTGAACATAAATTTATGTTTAACAAATTTAAAATTATTTTATATAATTTTACACAAGAATTATTCATTAATTATGTAAATTGTTATATTAAAAAAGAAAAACCATTAAAAGAATTTCCATTTGAATATAAAACACATATGTTCAAAATTCATGAAAAATATAAAAATGAACTTAGAATTAATAATAAAAATGTTGATAAAAAAGTAGTAATTGATTATATTAGTTCTCTACATCCTGCTCAAATTATGTTTTCGGTTAATTATAAAAATAAAAAAATTGCTGAAAATAATAAAGATATTCAAGATATTCAAGATATTCAAGATATTCAAGGTATTCAAGGTATTCAAGGTATTCAAGGTATTCAAGATATTCAAGGTATTCAAGATATTGAACAAATTCCTAATAATAATGAAACAATGGTCGAATAAATTTAATCACAATTAAACATATCTTCAGCCACTACACCTGCGAAAACACCCGTTATTAAAAAATTTTGATAATTTTCAGAATTTTCAATATATGTTGGTGTTCTATATTCTATAAATTGTTTTTTTTGGTGATATACAATTGGTATTGGATGTGTTTTTTGGTCATATACAATTGGTATTGGATGTGTTTTTTGGTCATATACAATTGGTATTGGAGTGCTTTGATTATGATTTATAGAATTATAGGATGGTGGCTCATCATATTCTATTTCTGGTGGAATTATCTCTTCTTTGTTTTTTTTATTGTAATATATAAAATCATCGTCATCCTCATATTTACTATTTTTACTAAATATTTCACATATATTACCCATATTATTTGATATATTATATTTAATATTTATAATATTATTTTTTAATAAAATAATATTATATTCAAAATAATTTCAAAATTGATTTAAAAAATATTTAAAATAGTTTAAATAATTAAATAATTAAATAATTAAATATGAATCTAAAAATTTTAAATGTTGTTGGTGCTGTATTAATTAAAGATAATAAAATTATACTTCCAAAAAGAGCTTCAAATCTAAAAGTAATGCCTGATAAATATGAATTTCCAGGTGGAAAAGTTGAAGAAAATGAAACATTAGAAGAAGCATTAAAACGAGAATTATATGAAGAACTATCTATTGATGTAGATATTGAAGATATCATTGATTTTCCAAAAAATGATTTAAAAACCGATAAAATAATGCTTACTGTTTTTATAATTAATAAATGGAAAAATGATTTAATTATTAATCCAGAAATTAATAGTGAAATTTTAACAGTAAATTTAGATGAATTAAAAAATGTTGAAGATTTATTAGATACAGATAAAGAACTTATTCCTGCAATTATTAAGTTTTTAAAGTAATTTCTTGTAAATTATTTTGTAATAAATAGTTAATCAGATTACTCATGATATCTTCTTTTTTTTCGCAACTGCTTTGATAAATTTCATGAATTTTATTACACATTTGAACATTTAAAACGCCGACTTTTTATATTTAGGTAATTAACAGAAATTGTTAATTTAAGTTTATTTACAAAATTGATTTAAAAATAAATATATATTAACAATATATAACGAAAATGGTTAAATATTCATGCGAACAATGCGGAAAGGAATTTTCTCAAAAATCTCACTATGATTCTCATAATAGACGCAAAACGCCATGTGAAAATAATGCTGATAAAATTAAGGGGCTTATAGATAAGGCAGTTGAAGAAAAATTAAAAGAATTAAATAAAAATTTTATTGTTGAAAATAAAGAAGAAATAATTATAAATACAATGGCTGTAATGAAAGACAAACTTAAAGTTATTTCATTATTTACAGGAATTGGTGGTATGGATATGGGATTTGATGGTGAAGTAGTTGTACATAAAGATTCAATTATAAATAAAGAGTTTATAGATAAACCATACACTATAAATGATTTTGTTGTATTAAAAAAAAACAACTTTGACTGTGTATTTCAAAATGATATACTTAAAGGGGCAAAAGAAGTATTTGGATTTAATAATGATAACTCAAAGTATAATACAACAAGTATTTATAATTTGATTTCAGAAAACTTCATATTTCCAAAAGCAGATATAGTTATCGGAGGATTTCCTTGTCAGGACTTTTCACACGCAGGAAAACGGAACGGATTTCAAAGTAATAAGGGACATGATCTAAAAGAAACAGTAGACATTGAAAAAGAAAACAGTAGAGGAACATTGTATAAAAGTTTTGTCGAAGTGGTCAACCAAGTAAAACCAAAAGTTTTTGTCGCTGAAAATGTATATGGTTTGCTTACTATGAAAAACGACCCTATTAAACAAATTATGACAGACTTTTCGAAGTTAGGATATGATGTTAATTATCAAGTTATATATTGTCCTGAGTTTGGAATACCGCAAACTCGTAAGAGAGTTATAATTATGGGAATATCAAAAGAAAGAAATATCGATATTAAAGAAGGCTGGAACATAATTACAAAGAATAAAACTGAATGTAATGTCGGGAAATATTTCGAACATCTTAAAGAACCTGATCTTACAGATGATATTTCCCAAATGATATATTCAAAAGCAAAAAAACTTGAGAAAGGTCAAGGTCAAACAGAAGTAAATCTTGGATCATTTGCACCAACAATGAGGGCTGAGCATCACGGAAATATTGAGTTCCGTAGACACGAGAATAGTAATATAAATATACACGAAAAGACTATGGTTGAGAGACGATTAACAGTTAGAGAGGCAGGATTAATTCAAACATTTCCTCCAGAATATGTGTTTAGTCAAAAAAAAAACATGGTCGCATACAAATATATTGGAAATGCTGTTCCACCTTTATTGGGTTATTTAATTGCAGATAAAGTCGATGAATTATGTAAAAGCCATTTTGCTTAAATATTTGTATTTTAAACTTGTAAAGAAATCTTATCTATTTGAAATTGTTGTTCCGATGTATTTCTGACATAATCATTAATAATTTCTTTTTTCAATATTTTAATCATATCATCTTGCCAAGACTTTTGACATGTTGTAGTTTCTTCAATCCTTTTTAAAGCACATTTTGCATAATGTTCTATCCAAGCGCCCTTATCTTTAGCTGTAAAAGGAACTATATTATCTGCATCACTCATTTTTTCAAAATTAATACAAGGTCTTGGAGTTCTATCTTGAAATAAATCAGTATCACTTTCACCCATAGCATTATGATATTGCGAACATCTTACTATATATGGTTCTGAAACTATGGATGGTCTTAAACAATAAATTAGCGTTTGATTAATATCCAATTCTTTTATGGTTGAACCAGGCATTTTTTTATATTTTGAAGATTTTAATTCTATTTTATGTTTTGTTTCTATTCCACTAGGATATGTAAATGTAATATTTATATCAGGTATTTTACATGTGAACTCTATTTCGTTATATTCTGGGTATTTTATTTTCATTTCATCCCATGCTAGTATACAACATTCACAACATAATTTAGAATATTCAGTATCAAGATTAGATTCGCCATCATTCCATGTAATGCTTTTTAATTCATCTTGTCTTTCATTAATTTTTTTTGTTGTCTCAATACCAAGTTTATAAACAATAGATTTGGTAATTTGCTCTGGTTCAGGTTGTTTAATAACTTCAGTTTTATATAATGTTTGATGCGAAAAAGACATTTGTTGTATCTATATAATAATAATAATAATAATAATAATACAAATCATTTTTTTTTTTTAATAAAAAAATGATTTTGTTTTACACCTAATTCGGCGTTTTAAATGTTCAAAAGTATATTATTGTGTCGGAATAAACTTCCAATTTAATTCTTGACAAATTTTTTTCCATATTTGGTCTTGCTCTATTCTTTTATCTCTATCTTTTAACATTGGAAAAAAAGGTAAAAATTTTCTCTCATTTAATAATTCACATAATTTATATAATGTATAATAATAATTCAAAAAATTAACTCTATCAGATGGACAATATTTTGAATATGGTCTTTGTATTTCATTAAATAAATTACATAATGTATCTTCTAATTCTGTTGACATTAATGGCGGTTTAATACCTAACTTGTCTTTAATAAATGGTATATGCTCATAATATTTATTATAACCTAGATTTTTTAATATTTCTTTTGTTTTAGAATTTGTTAAGTCTTTTAATTCTATTCTCTCTTTTTTTATTTTATTTTTTATATTTTCAAATACTTCAATAGGTATATTTGTAGTTTCTTTTGCTTGAAATTGTGCTAATATTTCTCTCAAATGATTTATTCTTTTATAAGCATAAAAACATATTTCTTTAGGTGGTTCTTTATATGATGGTTTATCATTTTCAATTAAAAATTTTGTAATATTACTACAATTATTACATATACATATGCCTTCTGTTTCAACAAATATTATCTCTCCATTATTACATTTTTTACATAGTTCATAATTATAATTAAATTCATCATAATTATTTAATGATTTTGTTATATTATTAAAATATTTATCAATATTTTTTGAATCATTGTTTATAGTTGATTTATCTTTATTATTAATAATATTATCATCACTAATAATATTTATATTATTCAAATTAAAAAATTTTGATATTTTATTGTTTTCTGAAGTATTTGTATTTTTATTATTTAAATCATTTATTTTTTGTTTATCCTCAAAATATGTAAAAATATATTTAGCATTATTTAAATAATAATCATTATATTTTTTATTTATTGTGATTATTTTTTTTTCGATTTCTTCAATTTCTTTTTTAATTAACTCTGGATTTTTATTTTTTTTTTTAGTTTTATTATCAGATATTAAAGATTTTAGTTTATTTATTTGATTCTCATATTTAGGAATTAACACATTTTTATCATGTAAATATTTTTCTGATATCTCACTATGTTTATCATCCAATGTTTTTATAGTTTTCATTATTAATATTATAATAATAAGTTTTAATTTTTAATTTTAAATTTTTAATTTTAAATTTTTAATTTATTCAAAATATTTTTTTCTTTAGCAATATTATAAAAATGGCTGGTGGACTTATGCAATTAGTTGCCTACGGGGCTCAAGATGTTTATTTAACTGGTAATCCTCAAATTACTTTCTGGAAAGTTACCTATCGTCGTCACACAAATTTCTCGATGGAATCTATTGAACAAACTTTCAATGGACAAGCCGATTTCGGACGTCGTGTTACTTGCACCATATCACGTAATGGTGATTTAGCTTACAAAACATATTTACAAGTCACTCTACCAGAAATTAACCAACAACACAACAGTTCAGGCCCTGTTTATGCGAGATGGTTAGACTCCCCCGGAGAACAATTAATTTCGCAAGTTGAAGTTGAAATTGGTGGTCAACGCATTGACCGTCAATATGGTGACTGGATGCACATCTGGAATCAATTAACTTTATCGAAAGAGCAAGAACGTGGTTACTACAAAATGATTGGTAACACCACACAATTAACATATGTATGTGACCCTGATTTCGCCAATGTTGATGGTCCTTGCTCATCCGATGGTGTCCGTCAAGTATGTGCTCCTCGTAATGCTTTACCTGAAACCACTTTATATGTCCCATTACAATTCTGGTACTGCCGTAATCCCGGTCTAGCTCTACCTTTAATTGCTTTACAATACCACGAAGTTAAAATTAACTTAGATATTCGCAATATCGAGGAATGCTTATGGGCGGTTTCCAGCATGGGTGGTGCCGGTGAAAAAGTTCAAGATGCCTACAAACAATCATTAGCGGCCGCTTCGTTATATGTTGATTATATTTTCTTAGATACTGATGAACGTAGACGTATGGCTCAAAATCCCCACGAATACTTAATTGAACAACTACAATTCACTGGTGATGAATCGGTTGGTTCATCGTCTAACAAAATTAAATTAAATTTAAATCATCCTTGCAAAGAATTAATCTGGGTTGTTCAACCTGATGCCAATGTTGACTACTGTGCTTCTCTACAATCTGGTCAATCGTTAAATCATTTATTAGGTGCCCAACCATTCAATTATACTGATGCGTTTGATGCTCTACCTAACGCGGTTCATGCCTATGGTTCGGACTCGAATGTTAACTCTGGTTCTTTCTTAACATCGGGTATGTTCCAAGACCCATTCGCTGATGATGTTGCCGTAAGCACTGGTACTGCTGTATCAGCGACTACATCTGATTCGGCTGTTTCGGATGCCGGAACTTTCGTCTTAGCTGAAACCGCCTTAGACATGCACTGCTGGGGTGAAAATCCAGTTGTAGTTGCCAAATTACAACTAAATGGCCAAGACCGTTTCTCGGAACGCGAAGGTACATACTTCGACTTAGTCCAACCTTTCCAACATCACACACGTGCTCCCGATACTGGTATTAATGTTTACTCGTTTGCCCTTAGACCTGAGGAACATCAACCTAGTGGCACGTGCAATTTCTCGCGTATTGATAACGCCACTTTACAATTAGTTCTATCGAATGCCACTGTTTCGGGTGTTAATACCGCCAAAGTCCGTGTCTACGCTGTTAACTACAATGTCCTCCGTATTATGTCGGGTATGGGTGGACTTGCTTATTCGAATTAGATTTAAGTGTTATTTTTATTTTTACATTTTAAATAAAAATAACTTAAAAATTTTTTCTTCTTTTTTTTGAAACAAATTTTTTGTAACAAAAATAATTTAAAGAAATAGCAATAAATAATATTATAAAAATGACTTCATTCAATATTGTTGATTTAATTACAAATAATCCTATTACAAAACTAAATGAAACACATAATAATAATTTATTAAATAAAGTAAAAAACACTTTTAATGAATCACAACAACAATTATTTATAGCAAGTTTTTATAGTTATTTAAATTATCATAAAACAGATGATTATATTGTTGATTTAGATAGTATATGGAAATGGTTGGGTTTTAATAGAAAATATAATGCAACTATTTGCTTAGAAAAAAACTTTATATTGAACAAAGACTATAGTAAAAAATATTCAATTAGTAATAACAATATTTTTGCAACCGCAGATGCAGTTGCAAAAACTAAAGGTAGTGGTGGTCATAATTCTGAAAAATATTATTTAAATGTTAAAACCTTTAAATCATTCTGTTTAAAAGCAGGAACAAAAAAAGCAGATGAAATTCATGAATATTATCTTAAAATGGAAGAATTGATTCAAGAAGTATTAGAAGAAGAAGCAACTGAAATGAAAAATAAATTATTAATTAAACAAAGTGAATTAGAACAACTTGAAGAAAACAAGAAAAAAGAATTAGAAAAACTTGAAGAAAACAAGAAAAAAGAATATGAAGAAAAATTAATCAAAGAAAAAGCATTAGAAAGACAAAAAATTTTACTTAAAGAATTTGGAAATAGTGAATCATTAATATATATTATTAAAGTTAAATCTTATAATAATGGAGAATATATTATTAAAATCGGAGAAAGTCGCAGAGGTATTATAGGTCGTTTTAATGAACATAAATCACATTATGAAGAATGCTTATTATTAGATTGTTTTTTTCTAGATAAAAGTAAAGATTTTGAAAGTTTTTTACATAACCATGAAAGTATTAGATGTAATAGAGT
>Ga0315315_10001590_pt1 | contig 20862 bp, 15 predicted proteins | sample M140m3416metaG_FD_203699 | JGI IMG/M metagenome (GOLD analysis project Ga0315315, IMG submission 203699) | Ammonia-oxidizing marine archaeal communities from Monterey Bay, California, United States - M1 40m 3416 | ecosystem: Environmental > Aquatic > Marine > Intertidal zone | place: USA...
ATTCAAATAAAAATAACTATAAAGGGAAGGTAATCTATTCCTACCTTATAGCATTAAATGATAATAAATAAAATAAAAATTTAAAAAAAATGAAAAGAATATTTACTTTAACATCAATGTTTCTTATGAGTGCTTCCGTGCTTTTTGCAGAGACTGCAACCACATCAAATTATAAATCAATTATAACATCTATCTATATGCAGGCTGTTATGTTAGGTATTATACTGGCTGTGATTACTATGATAATTGTATCACTAAGAGATTATGATCTTATTGATGATAGAATTAGAAAGCAAAAAGATGTGAAAATAAGAAGAATTATATTTTTCTGTTTAATTATCTTCTCACCTATTTTATGGTTTTATTTGACAGGCACAACATTTTATGATAGTGCAAGAAATGAAATCATGGGGATTAATTGGGCTTCATCTGACGCCTGGATTGGAGGAAAACTACTGAGCGCGTATACAGTAAATGGAACAATGATATTTAGCATATGTTATATTATCTTCTATATATTCTTTTCTTGGATATGGTCAAAGTTCTTGCATAGGTACAAGGCATGGACAGTAATATATAGTAATCACAAGATTTTTGGTCAATTTTCATTAAATAATAAAAAGAAATAATTATGAGTATAGATACAACAAGAACAAGTAAATACTTTTTAGTATGTGCTGGAGGTACAGGCATGAGATGCTTGCAATCATTTATTAACTTATGTTCAGTAGGTATGTTTTCAGGTCAAACAATAGATGTTTTGTTGCTTGATACAGATGCTGAGAATAAAGACAAAAAAAATACAGAGAACTTAATTCAGAAGTATTCAAAATTAATGCATAATAATGGTGAATCAAAGAGTAATAAGGCGGGGGAGTTTTTCTCAGCTAATATTAACTTATACACTTTTATCCCAGATTATTCAAAGGAAACAACAAAGAGATTTACTCTTATTTCAGAAATAGAGAAAGGAGATCCTTTGGTAAATAAGAGATTAGGAGACTTATTTTATGAAGAGCCAGTTCAGGAATTTGATTTATCCCATGGCTATAGAGCTCAAACTCACCTAGGTTCCTATCTTATGTATCATGCCTTTATTGATGAAATTAGAAAAGCAAATTCAAATGATGATTATAAATATTCTAGTCAGTTATATAAGTTTGTAGATAGAATAAGAGAGGCAAATAATGAGGGTGAGGCTCGTATATTTTCGTTAGGCTCTACATTTGGTGGTACTGGAGCTTCTTCTATACCAGTTATGCCAATTGCAATTACTGATGCTGCAAAAATTATTTCTGGAGGAATGGTTCAAATGGATAATTTATTTTATGGTGCCTCTTTATTAAGTAATTATTTTACATTCCCATCACCTTCTGATGCCCATAAAGCAAAAGACGGGATTATTGCTGATGCACAATTTTTCCCATATAACTCTGCTGCAGCTCTTATGTACTATATAAAGAATCAAACTATTTTAGATACATATAAGAGATTCTATATTTTAGGCTGGGGCGAATTTAACAAAATAAATACTGCTGACTATAAGATGAAAATTAGTGGTGCTAAAGAAGGTAAAACTGCTACTGGTGGTAAAAAGCAAGAGAATCCTGCTCATATTTTAGAGTTTATGTGTGCTTTTGCTGCAAAACATTTCTTTGAAAATGGTAAAGCAGATGATTTAAAAACTATTAGCAAAACAGAAATGGTATTTAAAGGCATTGAAGCTATGAGTAAAGGAGATGAGAAAATACCAGTTATTAATTTTGATGATTTAGTTGCAAGTCCTAAGGGTACAGGTGAAAAAGGAATTGATGATCAATTTAAAGAGAATCTATATGCATTTATGGCTTTTAGTAGTTTATTGCAAGAAAGATATAAAGGTAGGACTGAGAACTTTTTAAGTGATCTTTCAACATATAATTCAACATATAGTTTAACTGAAATGCAAATAGAGGCATTAGATCATCATTGTTCTTATTTTGCAATGAGAACTGATACTCATGATGGTGATGAAATTAATATACCTGGGTGGTTTCCGCAAATGTGGCACTCATTAAATGAAGCTCCTGAAGGGACATTCTTAGGTATTGACCCCCTTGTTTTTGGAAAAGCTATTCATAAGGAAGATGCTAAGTGGATGCCTAAATGGCACAAATTGTATACTGAAACTTCTAATGATAATCCATTTGATGTTTTTGTTAAGAGGTTTAAAAAATTAAATGGAAGTAAAGATGGTGCTACTTATGAAGAGTTTATTAATGACATAAGAAAAACATTTAGAAGTCTTACAGAGATTACGATAGATCCAGATGAAAATAAGATAAAATCAGAAAATTTAGAAGAACAGTTAAATTAATTTAAAAAACTAATAAAATGGCAAAAGCAAACAGAGTTCCATTACTTTCAAAAAATAAAACAATCTCAGATGGAGTAGTAAAATCTCCAGATTCTTGGAATAAGTTGGAACAAGTAGAAAATTATGTTGAAAATATTGACCTTCCTGGTTTAAATACAGAAACTGGAGATGTTTTCTCAATCTTAACAGCAGTTCCATCACCATGGGCAAGAGGATATATGATGAATAGTGCATTAGTTAGACCTTATTTTACTGATGTTTTTCAAAAGTCTGGTGTCTGTAAGGATGATCTAGATGGTATGGATACGCTTTATTCAGCTTTACAAAATGAATGGAAAGGTTTAGTTGCTGCAATTGCGTTATATGGATCAAGAATAGAAATAGAAAAGATCGTATTAGAATATACTGATGATTTAAATTATGATGAAACTACTGAAGCTAATATACTAAAGGATGTAGAGAATGTATATCAGATTAAAGGTGCCTTTGGTAATATGCTTTTTAATGAAGCAAGGGTGTGGGCAGATAGAGATAGATCAAATAAAGAATACAATCCACCATATTTTCAACTAATAAAATTAGATGGAATATTAATTGGAGCTACTAATCCAAAATCCTTAGTATATCCAGCTGCTGGATATAAGAAGATTGAGCACTCGCTTATTCCTTTCTTTAAAAGGGGCAGGTTTACCGACCCATTACATCACCTAAAACCAGAAGAACTTGATAAATTATATCATTATGTTGGTAAGGTTAAAAAGAATTTAGAGAAATATGATAAACTTTTTACTAAATCAGAAGTTAATACAATTAACCTTAAAGTATTCCTTTCTGAATGGAGACAAGAAATTAAAAAATATATTGAATTTAAGCATAATGATTATTCTTTAAGAAAAATAGGTGTACTAGACTATTTCCAAGAGTTTAAAGCCCCTTTTGATGGTGTGTTTAATGTTGATATGAAGATATATAAGCATGAGGGTAAATACCTAACTAAAAATGAATCTGGTAACCTACCTGAATTAAATCCTGATCAGTTATTACTTGACACTCAAACAACTGAACTAATTCTATTACAAAAGGATACTTTTAATGATTATCTTTCAACTGCAATGACCGCTTCCTGTAAGGATGGTAACAAATATTTTTTTAGTTTACCCCTTAGTCCATTAGGGCTTTCAGAGTTTTATAGTAATTTAAATACACTACTTGACTACGGAAAGGGAGATAAAAACATTAAGGCTGTATACTTTAAAGAAACTAATGATGTTGAAGTCTCACTTGAAGTTGAAATTGACGGACAAATGACCCCATTTTCAAAAAGATACAAGGTAAGAAATATTGAAAATCCATTGGATACAAATGTTATTTTATGGCCAAATTTTATTGCACCATCTTGGTCTAATTATTATATGTATTCTGAACTTGTTCATAATGATAAAGATTTAAAAGCTATTCCATTAATTTCAGATAAATCAGATTACGAGCAGTTGTTATTTGACAATAAAGAAAAGACACAACTATATTATTTAACGGAAGATATTGATGGTAGAGATAATTATCATAAAAGAAAGTCTAAAGCCTTGCTTAAAATTAACTATGACAGAGAAAGGCTAAAAGAATGTGAACTTAAGTATGAGATTTATTATTCAGACGTTCCGTTTAAAGGTATTGAATTAAGAGCAAATAACGGTAGTTATACAGATTTTAATTGTGGATATATATTATTAGATAATACAAAAGTAGATGATAATAAGGGTATTATGAATCTAGAAAGAAAGGAGTTAGCACAAGCAGATGTTGCTATCGATTTTGGTTCAACAAATACTACTATTAGTTACCGTAATAGAGATAATGATCAATCAATCTTGACTTTAAATAATAGAAGAAGATTTCTATTAGGTAAAGAAAGTAATGATAATCTAAAGTTTGCAGAAGCGCATGAATTATTTTTCTTCCAAAATGATGCTCAGGATAAATATGTAAGATCAGCTTTATTATTAAATAATAATTTTAGATTAAATACTCCAGATTTAGCTGCTAGTGAAGAAATTACTGGTGGGTTTCCAATTTTTGAGAATAATTTAGATATAACAAGTGGTACTGATGAAAACATTAAATTAACTATAAATGGACAAAATGAAACGTTATTACATGATTTAAAATGGAGACGATTGGATCAACATATTAAGAATAAAAAAGCATTCTTAAAAATGTTATGGTTATATCTTAATGCAGAACTTTTTTCTTCCGGATATAAACCATCAGGACTTTCTTGGTCATATCCTACATCTATGCCAATGGATGTAAGAAAATCATTAGAAGGAATCTATAGAGAAATGCTTAAAAAGATTCAGCCAATTAAAGGCAATATTACTGCAATGGCAAATATTAATGATGATGAGAACGAAGCTATTCATGTAATGTCGGAGAGTAAAGCTGTGGCAAATTACGCACTAGCTGGAGGTGGCGTAAGTGTTTCAACGGACTCTATTATGATTGGTTTTGATATTGGTGGAATGACATCAGATATGTTTATCTTAATTAATGACCCAGGAGATGCAAGAGCTACGTTAGCTAGGCAAACATCTGCTAAGTTAGCTGCAAATAGATTATCAAAAGCAGTGAGTATGTCTAAGGATTTACAAAAGTGTATATCGCACTTTTCCGATTCAAATAGTTTAGGCATTAAGTCGTTGTCTAATTTTAAATCAGATGCTTCAATGTTCCTATTAAATATTCTATTTGATATCATTGAGAATGATCCATCTTTAGAAAAGGCATTCTATGATCAATGTTGGAATCCTGATAATGATCAGCTAAATAGATCAGAAACAAGGGGTATGTTAGCAATAGCATCATACATATCTGGATTATTACTTTTCCATGCAGGACAGAAAGTGAGATCATTAATAGAAAATAAGGAACTTAAACCTAAGACATACAATATTAAATATGGACATTACGGTAAAGGAGGTAAGTTATTTAATTGGCTTCCTTCTGGTCTTAATGAATTAGAAGCTGAGAAGTATTATGAAGACTGCTTTAAGCTTGGAGCGTCTATGCCTGGAGAAAGTCTAGAGGATGTTAAATTTGTTAAAAAGTTTGATGATTTTAGTATTAATAATGAGAGTAAACAAGAAGTTGCTTTAGGCTTAACTACACCGCTTTCTAGATTGGTCAATGGTCAAAATATGCAAAGTGAGATTATTGGTGAGGTTGGTTATAAGTTTAATGGTAAGGAAATGAAATGGAATGATGTTATAACTCCTGATATGATTTTTGAGTTTGGTGAGAAATTAGAATTTCCTACTGATACTGAGTTAGCAAGATTCAGATTATTTATGGAGAGATATTTGACAGTAGTACAAGACTGGGACATATTTAAGGTTGGATCTTTAAGCAAAGATGTAGACCTTTTTGCTGAGCGTAAGCTTGAAAACTATGTTAAAAAAGATGAGGACTGGATTGCAAATAGTCATCAAAGATTTGAAACTGATGAGGATGGATTTAAGCACACTGCATCACCATTTTTATATCAAGGAATGTGTTTCTTAGATGAAGTATTGATACCTAAGTTATACCCTAGTTCAGAAAAAAAATAAAAACAGTTTAATTATTAAATATATATATTATGCAAATAGAAATTTACTTCTCACATAGTTTTATTAATGAGAGCTCTGAAATATATAAAATTAAAGGCCAGGATGCTAATGCTAATGTTGATTATTCAACAACAACAACTGCTGTTAATTTGTATAAAGAGGGTTGGAAATTAGCACATGCTATTAAAACATCTCAGTCGGCACAACTTGAGTCCTTTAATTTTCTTTTAATCTTTGAGAAATAATTAACTCATGTCTACATTTATAACATTATGTCTTTTTGGTGTATGCTATTTTATTTATAAATCTGTTAGTAAGGATAGATTATCCCCCGAGCAGAAAGAATTATTAAAAGTTGCTACAGTAAATAAGATTACTGACCAAAAGACAATTAAACAGTTTATAAATAAAGAAATTACATTAGAGCAGGTAAAAAAAATCCAAGATGACATAAAGAAGGAACAAAAAAGGAAAGCTAAAGCAAAAGCTGCACGAGATGCTAAAGCAAAAGCAGAGAGAGAAGCAAAAGAAAAGGCTGAATGGGAAGCAAAAGTAAAAGCTGAAAAAAAATTAATAGAAAAGTTGTCTTCAGCAAATAATCGAACATACTTCTGCTATTCATTAGTTAATACTGAATCAATATTGTACTTAATAAATCCAGAAAATAATAGTGTTGTTGAGTCTAGTAGAACTAATTTATCAACTTTGTATAAAGAAGGTTGGAGATTAATAGATGTTGATAAAACTGGTAAAAATGCCCAATTAGATGCCTTTAATTCTATTGTAAGATTAAAAAGAACATAATTAGAATTATTTTTAGATTATTATATACTCTTAAGATGATACATAGGAATTATTTTTTATTAACTATATTAATATTACTTTCTATTAGCTGTACAATAAAAAACAAACAACAAGATATAAAGGCGCATTCATATAAAAATAATACACAGAAATTACTTGCCATTCCATACGACTCTTTAGCAAATCAGATTATTAAACATACTGCATTTTCATTAGCGTATTCTGAGATTCATGAACAAGCCTCTTGGGTTCAATATAAACTATATAAATCAAATCTAGAATCATCACAAGTTGTTAGAAATGATAAATTTAGGGAGGATAAAAAGGTCTTAACAGGCTCAGCTAATTTAAATGATTATAGAAAAAGTAGTTATGATAGAGGTCATATTGCGCCTTGTGCTGATTTTACATATAGCAATTCAACAATGTTAGAATCATTTCTAATGAGCAATATGTCACCACAACTTCCATCTTTTAATAGAGGGAAGTGGAAAGTCTTAGAATCTAGAGTTAGAGAATATGCTTTAAGATACGATAGTTTACTTGTCGTGACAGGCCCTGTGCTTTATACTATTAAAAATCATCAAAAAATTGGTGAGAATAATGTTACTGTCCCACAATTTTATTTTAAGATTATCTGTGACCTTAAGGAATTTAATTCTGTTGCATATTTGATGCCAAATATTAAGATAGAGAATGCTATTGATAATTATATAGTGTCTATTGATAGTATTGAGTCAATAACTAAAATTGATTTCTTTTATGCTGATACTAGTTGTACTGATTGTAATGAAGAAAAGTTAATAAATAAAGATTTTTAAATGAAAAAAACAGTTATTAATATTTCAGTATTTCTACTTTCTATTAGTTTGGGGTATTCTCAGGGTGTAATTAATTCTGAAAAGTTATTTAATGCTGAGGTTGAGAAATTTTATTTTATAATGTCTCCTACTATTGATATTCAGAGTGGTAACTCAGAAATATTTGAAGCTGGGCTACAGTTCTCATCATTATATAAGATTACTAATAGAAACTGGTTAAAAGGGACAGCTGGTGTAGATATTATTAGAGAGGAAAGAGAGGATGTTTCAAATGATAAATTTCTTCAATTAAGACATACTTTTAGTATTACCAAGTGGATTCATACTTTTACCTTTTATCAGTTGCAAAATAGTTTTAGTTTAGGCGTGAAAAAAAGAGAGCTTTTAGGTACAGGATTAAGGCTAAAGTTACTTAAGAAGAAAGGTCTAGCTTTTGATATAGGGGCTGGTGTAATGATGGAGAGTGAGGAATATAAATCTGATTTGTCAATTGCTGAAAAGAATAGAATAACTTCAATGATGATTTTTAAAAGGAATATTAATTCTATTGAATTAAAAAATACCACTTATTATCAACCAGATATTATTAATATTTGGGATTTTCGATTACTAAATGAACTTGATCTAACATTTAGTTTTAATGATTGGATTGATTATGAGGTAAACTATATAATTAGATATGATAATGAAAAGCCTGCTTTCCTAGATAAAAAGCTAGATCAATATATAACATCAGGCTTTAATATAAAATTTGCTAAATAATGAGAAAGTTTATTCTACATATTATAATACTAATATCAGTAATTAATGTTCATGGACAGAATGATTCTAATACTGTTCTTAATGATGCTATTAATTTACAAAGACATTCAAATTTATTCTTTTGGTTTGCTACTGAATCTGAAAACCAGCTAAAATACTATTTACGTGCAGAGGAGTATGCTGAAGAGTCTAATCTTATTCTTAATATTAACCAAGAGAATAATACAAAGTTTGACTCGCTTAGATTTATAAACAAGAGTCTCATAAAGAATATTGCTGAGATTAAAATTATCAATTCAGATAATATGAATGGGCGGTTCCCTTTATTTAATCAAATAATGGGTGTAACGCCTCATAATGTCTTAATAGATGATGCAAATGAATTGTGTATTGAAGAAGCAGTAACAATGGTTGGGAATCATTTAAAAGGAAGTAAATCACTTTTTAACTTACCATATTTTACAGTAATTGAGTCAAATTATTCAGATGATGGAATTGATGAAGTCATTAGACAAGTATCAGTTCAAAAATCAAATCATTATATTATTCCAAAATTTGAATTATATGATATTATAGGCTCAAAAAAAATAAGTCTTGATAATATAGATTATTCTAAGATATGTAATGCACTTGATGTTAGAAAGATTGGTGTACTTGATGTTAATTTAATTGACTCTGTTGATGGTATTTATTATAATTCAGCTACTTTTTATGAGTATGATGTTAAATTAGACGTATTAAGCAAGCTTGCTTATTCCGAAGCATTTAAACATGATGTAAAGAAAAGAAGTAAAGAGAGGATACTGTTTTTATTATTTATTATTATTGCTTTAGTTTTAATGTTAATTCCCGCAAGAGGGTTTTTAAAAATTGATTGGAGACACTATCTCTTAGTATCAATTGTTTTTTCATATTTAATTACTTTCCTTCTATTATTGGGTTTAAAGACTTTCCCTATTTCAGGTAATGATTATTATTTGGAATATTCATCTATATCATGGCGATTAATTACTGCTTTTATTTTTTCTATTATACCAATTTTTTTAACATATATTGGAATAATGAAAGTAAAATTTTTAGTAGAATCAGCAAATAAACCATCTAGTATAGTATCAATTATTTATGGTGTCTGTGTTTCTTCATTAATCTTTTTTGTTTCATTAGAGATCTTTGAAAATGGATTTTCAACTTATTTATATAATTATCTCTTAGTTTCATTGATTTTATTTTTACCAGCACAAACAAGTGGTAGGATAGCTTCTAGGTTGCTCATAAATCAAGAAAAGATTTATATATTACCACTTATTATTAATTTAATAGCTATAACTTATATCTTTTATAGTTGTTTGTTGATGCAAACAATATTTGAAGTATTTATATCAATATTTCCAATTCTTATTTTAAGTTTTTTCACTTTATGTTTTGATAAAATATTATCTTCAATAAGGGGTTTATTTCAAGATACTGAAGCTACAATCATTAACTCTATTAATTCGCCAATTTATATAGAGCCTGATTTATTTATTGAGAAATCATCTTTTGCACAATTATTTTCAGAAACATCTCTCAAGGTTAATATTGTTTCTGGAGAAAAAGGCACTGGAAAATCAAGATTTATAAATGAGATTCAAAAAATACATGCCAATGACATACAATTTTATTATGGTGATTGTGATCAAGAAACAAGTGTTATTGATTACGAACCATTTGTTGAGGCATTTCAAAGTGTACTAGGAGCTGGTACTTTTGCTGAACAGTCTTCCAAAGCAAATATGTTAAGTAGTAAATTATCTGAATCCGGACTTTTAGATGTTGTCCCTGGCGGAAAAGTTTTAGATGTATTGACTAAAGTAGAAGACGAGACAGTCAGAGATTATAAGTTTATAATTAAAGAAATCACTAATCATCTAAAGGGTATCTCAAAATCAGTCTTAATTGCAATTGATGATCTAGATAATATTGATGAGAATTCATTAGAGTTATTGAGTAATTTAATTTATGAGATAGGTATTAATTATAGTGAATATAAGAATATATCTTTTTTAATTACTAGTACAGAGAGTATTAAAAATGATAGTAGTAATCTAAATTTTCTAAATGAACTAGATTCAAATGAGATTATTCAATCAAATCTAATTTTTGATGATTTGCTTGAAGAGTATTCAAGTTTTTCGAACAGATTCCTGAAAAATATGAATTTAGATTATGAGTCAGAGATGCGAATTTCAGAATTCTTACAAAATCATGATTTAGAATATCCCTTACATATTGTAGAGGCAACTAAATTAATTGATACTTATAAGATGTTTAATCATATAGGCAAACTTTCATTAAAGAAGGATGTTAATCTTATGTCCCTTCCTATTAATAAGGTTATATCTGGTATTTATCAGGATAAGATAGAAGCATTAGATAGTGATTTATTTACCATTCTTGAATGTGCTGCATATATTGGCAAGACGTTTGAAGCCAATGTTATTGTACATATTATAGGAAAAGATAGATTAGAAATTCTTAATAGACTAAGAGATGCTGAGGATCTTGATTTAGTAAGAGATAAAAGTGATGAAGATGATATTTATGAATTTACTTCAAGATCCTTAATGAAGGAAATTAGAAATTACAGTGTAAAGAAAAAGGGAGATTCTGAAAATATTACCGTATCGCAGATTGTTAAGGAATATAATGATAGAATTATTAATTATTTCTATAAAATTGATGGATTTGATTTATATAAACTTGATATAAATTTATTGATATCATTAGCAAATAGATCATTTGAAAATAATTTTTATCGGAAAAAATATAATCAACGATGTGTTGATCTAAATAAGGCAGCAGCAGAGAGAACTTATGAATTAGGTAAATTTAAGGACTCTCTGAAGATGTTTTTAAATCTCTATATGTTAGCATCTAGGTTTAATTTAGAAGAAATAAAATTAGATTGTTTATATATAATTGTTGAATGTTATTTAGAGATTGGAGAGACTAAGAAAGCACTTCAGTATGAAAATGATTTAAAGAATAGTATTTGTTCTGGTAGTACAGAAGTTAGTAGAGATCTATTGCTTGCAAGGTTATATTCTTGTTCATCAAGAGAATCAGAAGCATATGATTTATTAAAAAAACTACAAACTAATAATAATAATGCTCAGCAGCGAATTCAATTTAATTTACTATTAGCTGAAATTTATGATTATAGAGAAGAGGATAATCTGGCAATTAATATTTACAATGATATATTGCAAGATCCTGATATTACAGAAGATAATAGAGCTTTAGTCTTAAGTAAATTATCTGGTATTTTTCTTCAGCATGGTAGAATTAATGAAGCTCATACATACGCTACGGAAGGATATAAACTAGCAATTAAGCAAAATAGTCTTAGTATACAATCAAATTTATTATTTGAACTTATTTGTATTTCATTAAGGTTAGGTAACTCAACTAATTTTGAAAAATATCGTAATGAGATAATAGCTTTAAATAAGAAATCAGATATAAATATTCAGAATCAACTATCATTATTATTATGCAACTTTGTATTTACTAATGAAAATGAATATGAATTCAGTAATTTAGAGAGTGATGTTGCTAGATTATTAAAAATGGTAAAATATAATAATGATCAGCATAAGGAGAGTCAAATATTTGTTTTTGAAATTATTTCATCTTTGTTAAATGGTAAGAGTCAAGTGTGTGTCAAAAAAATAGAAAAATATATTGCAACACATAAACTTGATGAGGATATAAGGATTGAAATCGTTTTGGCATTATTATTTACAGATATATCTATTTTAAATGGTACTAGCAATTTTTCTTATTTTGAAAAAATAGATTATAATATTATTAAAGAAATACCAACTTTACTTCCTAAGTTTAATTATCTTATGGCAATTAAGAATGATATTAGTATTAATAAAGCGAGCGAGGCTTATTATGAAGAGATTAAGAAATCAAAAATATACTTTATGGCAGAGGAATTACCTTTTAGTATTCGCTTAAATACAGATAAAAAGCTAAATGATTCTATTTTAGATAAGTTTTTTAAAGTTAGCAAATTACGTACGTTTTTAAATTTATAATATGAAAAATAAAATTATAGTTTTAGTTTTTATTGTTCTTTCTGTTTCTTGTGTTAGAAATGAAAATCAAGATTACAAGCAAATCATTATTAGTTCAGAACCAAATAAAGAAACTCATGGTGAAATAGAAATCAGTGATGAATTAGAGGTTGATACTAATTATATATTACAAGTGCATCAGAATACATTTCAAAAAGTAAAGTTATCTAAAGGCATTAATACTAAACAAAATGAATATTATCCTATTCCAAATTCAGATGGATCTGTATTATATTTTGTTGGCATGGATAGAACAGGTCAATTTTCTACAAAAATAGATTTTACAAAAACAAGATCTTATGGAGGTGAGGATATCTGGTATAGTCAAAGAGTAAATGGAGTTTACACAGAGGCAAAGCCTTTTAATAATTTAAATGATAATAACCATCAGGCAGTTGTTGGACTTTCTAACAATAAACTATTGGTTTATGGTATTTATGAAGAAGCATATAAAGTTGATGCTTCTGGTACGGGTTCAGGTATGTATAATGGTGATATTTTCCAGTTTAATATGAAAACAAATAAATTGGAACACCTTGGACAGCCTGTAAATTCTATTTTCTTTGAATCAGATGGATATGTAACTGAAGATGAAAATACTTTGCTTTTTGTTACGGATAGGAACCCCTTAAATGGACCTTATAAGCAAAAAGGTTGGAAGTATAATGAATCTTTTTGGGGAAATACTGATATATGGGTAAGTGAAAGAGTTGATGACTACTGGAGTGAGCCAATTAATTTGGGAGATATAATTAATACTGAATTTGGAGAGAGAACACCTTATTTAAGTTCAGACAAAAAAAAGTTATATTTTTCATCAAACGGACATAAAGGGTATGGTGAACAAGATGTTTTTGTATCTGAAAGATTAGATATGAATTCATGGAATTCATGGAGTAAGCCAAAGAATTTAGGAGAAGGAGTGAATGGAGCTTATAATGATTGGGGTTTTAAGATTTATGATAACAATACAAAAGCATTGCTTGCTTCTGAAAGTAAACTTCCTTATAAAGTAGATGCCAGTGTTTTAGGAGATGGTGGAATAAGGGAACATAACTTAAGAACTGGCTATGTTGTCGAAGGAAAGCAATCCGGAAGCTTTAATTATCAGTGTCGATCAGATATCTATTTTGTTGATTTGATTAATGAATCCCCTATTATTACTATTGAGGATATGTTGTTTGATTTTAATAAATATACAATCAAATCTTCTAATAATAATATTTTAGATAGGTTGACTGAAGTGATAAATGATAATAAAAAATATAATATACATATTGTAGGGCATACCGATAATGTGGGAGGTAAAGAATATAATCAGAACTTATCGGAGAAGAGAGCTGAAGCAATTTTTAATGCTCTAATTCAAGCTGGAGTTAGTACTGATAGAATGAGTTTTTCAGGTGATGGTGAAGAAAAATCTATAGTTGAGAATACAACTGATTTAAATAGAAAAAAGAATAGAAGAGTTGAGATAATTTTTAAAAATAATTAATGGATTTATTAACTTTAGAAAACCTAGTAACACTTGGAATGCTTACCTTACTACAAGCTGTTTTAGGTTTAGATAATTTGCTGTATATAGCATTAGAATCAAAAAGAGCAGAAGAAGAAGAGCAAGCAAGAGTTAGAAAAATAGGAATTGCAGGAGCTGTAGTTTTGAGAATTTTACTTCTTTTTATTTTAATTAGGGTTATCTCTTATTTTCAGGATCCTTTATTTTTATTAGATGGATATATTTTTTCAGGCAATTTTAATTTACATAGTATCATTGTACTCTTAGGTGGGGGTTTTATTATCTATACAGCAACATCAGAGATTTTTCATATGTTATCATTTGATAATAAAGTAAATGATACTCGAGAACCTAAATCTAAGAATGCAATTATTTTTTCAATAATACTAATGAATTTAGTATTCTCATTTGACTCAATTTTAGCCGCTATGGCTCTTACAGATATCTTTTTAATCATGGTAGTGGCAATTGTTATTGGAGGATTACTTATGATTTACCTAGCTGATAAGGTAACGGAATTTTTAAAGAAGAATAGAATGTTTGAAGTGCTTGGACTATTTATCCTTTTTATAGTAGGTATTATGCTATTGTCTGAGGGTGGTCATTTAGCTAATATACATTTATTTGGAAATGAAATAACACCTATGAGTAAAACAACATTTTACTTTGTAATTAGTGTACTTATAGTTATAGATATAGTACAAAGTAGATATCAAAAAAATATTAAATAAAAATTGTTGGAAATTTAATATTCAATGGAATAGTTAATGTTATCAGATAATTTAAAATATATTAAGCAATAACTAAAATTAATGTAATGGCAAAAGAAATAACAACAACAGGTTCAAAAAAGTTAAAAACATTAATGAAAGAATTTAATGAACAATATCCTTATTTGCGTTTAGGTATTTATGATTTTTCTGCTAAGGAGAAGGTTTTAGCTGGAGAGGAGATAAATAGTTTAGATATAGAAAAAAGATTATGCGATGTAAGGACTAAAGTTGGTGATGGCGAGATTACTATTACTGGAAATAAATTTATTGGAAATTTGGAAAAAGAGTTTGAGAAGATTTTTGGACTTTATGTACAGGTTTGTTATACAAGTAGTAGTGCTGATAGGTTTTATTCCTCTGGTTTTCAGAAGTTGCCAGATGGAATTACTAAAGATGATTTAAAGAATCCTGAGATAGCAGCATTATTAGAGAATTTAAATGATGACAGAAAAACTATATTTGCATTTAATGAATTAAAGAAAGCAGAAGGATGTATGAAATGGGAATGGAAATAAATGAGTACTTATTCTACAAATTATATTTCTAGAGATGAGCTTAAAGAAGTTGAAATTTTTGCTGATAAGCTTTTTGAAGGTTTAGGTATTGATATAGCTTTTACTAACCATTTTTATGAGAGGTTAAATGACCCTAGAAATGGAAAACAGATAACTGAAAATGAGCTTAGAGAAATGTTTAGGGATATGTTTCTTAAGATTGGTAATAAATTATCAGAAATGGAAATAGATACTGAAGCGGTAATATATGATGTTTCTAGCAAAATTAATATCCCGTTTATTCTTGTTTATGATAGTAGAAATAATGAAATTGATTTAGTAAGCAAAACAATTATGCGGAAATATGATTTTAAGACGTATACAAAAAAATATAGAATATAAATAATTAACTAAAAAATAAAATGAAAGAAAGTAAAGAAAAAAAAGATATTATTGATTTAGAAAAAAATCATTCAATTATTGAAAAATATTTTGAAAGAGCTCTTTGGGGAACAAGGTATGTTGTAGTAATGGCGGCAGTTTTTTCAACTTTGTCAGCTATTACCTTATTTTTTATTGGGAGTTATGAAATAATTGAAGCAATTACTTCATATTGTTTATCTTCTGTACATGAAAGTTCAAGCGGGCATGGGCATAAAAAAATACTAGCATCTTTCATTGGTGGTATTGATTTATACCTAATAGGAGTTGTATTGCTAATCTTTGGTTTTGGTATTTATGAACTCTTTGTTTCAAAAATTGATATTGCTAGGATGGATGCTGACGTTACAATATTGGAAGTTGAAAATATTGATGAGTTAAAAAATAAAATCATTAAGGTTATAATTATGGTGTTAATTGTTTCATTCTTTGAGAGAGTTTTAAACATGCAATATGGCACACCATTAGAGATGATGTATTTTGCTTTTTCTATATTTGCACTAGCTTTCGGTGTTTATATTATAAACAAGAACAGACAATAGTTTTACTATTTAAGAAAAATATTGAAATAAAACTATTATTTAAAGGGCGCTTATTATGAGTTATTTTTCTTCACGGCCAGTATGATTTTTTATTAATATCTGAAGAGTATAGAGACTTTTGCATCTTTCATATTATTTGTTTCTTTTATAATTGCTTTTTATGCTATAAAAGAAAATGTTGAATTATCTCCTTTGAAATAGGATACAAATTATAAGTCTAACTCTACTACTGCATGCCTGATGGTAGTGTTGTTTCTTGGAAAAATTATATCAGCTTTCTTAGTCTTTTTATCTGATGTGTAATCAACATTGAAAAGTAAAATATAGTTAGCAGAATATTCTTTTAAAACACCAATATATTCTTGTTTTTTATCTTCAATAATCTGTTCTAATATAACATGTTTTCCTATATAGTTTTCCCAAATAGGCTGGTGGTTCTCTCCAGAATAATTGTTCAATGAACTTTCTTTAAAAGTACCTATTAACTTATCTTTATTCCCCTCGCTTAGTTTTGATTTTGTCATAACTGAACCAGCAACTTCAAGTAAGGCGTCTTTTACAACATTAAAGAAGATAACGATCTTTCTGCCAAATCTTTTCAAGATATTTGGTTTTAGTAATTTATTAAGCTCCATTTTTCTTTTAGTTGCTTCTACTTCATCAGAAGTATTCACGAAATGTATCAACATCTTAATGCTATTAAATTCTGATTTATAGAGGATAAAGTTATTTTTGTTTAGTTCTTTACCTTCGATATTCTTGGCATGAGGTTCAGTAAACTTTACTTCAATAGCATTTGACTCAATATTTAATATCCCCCAAACATCTTTATTTTCTAACCTTAAAATATGCGAATTTAAGCCTTGGAAATATTTAAAGCACCTGTCTTTATGCTTCCCTTTAATGAAAGCGCCAATAACTCCAGTTACAGAAATAATTATTATTGAAAGGAAAAATGAATCCATATTATGAAATGTAAAAAATTGTCATTAAGAATATTATATATAATGAAATTATAAAAATACTCCTGCTTATATTTATGTTTTTCATCCAATATAAAAAAGTAATTATCACAGTGAAAATTAATAATAGAACTGAAGATGAGAGAATGATATTGTTAAATGATAACGATGATGAAGTTGAAATCTCATTTTCCCCATTTAATAATAAATAGACTATTACTGGCAAACCAATTCCTATACAAATATCAAAAATATTAGATCCATAAGCATTTGAAAATGAATCTTTATATCTTTTGTTTTGAGCATCCTTAACAGATAGAATTGTATCTGGGATACTGGAAGCTATTGCAGTAATAAAGAAAGTAATAAAGAATAGGTTAATATTAAATATCTTTGATAGGTGCTCACTACTAGTAACTAATTGCTTACAAGCTAAAGAAATAAGTATTATTGATGTTATTAGTATTATTAAAGCTTTAAATGTTGTTAAAGCCTTTTCTTTAAATAAAATATGATAAAGGTCTATTTCTAATAGTTTAATAAGAGAAGAACCTTCATTTTTTTCTGTAATATTATTTTTAACATTAACTTCTAGTCGCTTTCCTTTTTTTCTGCTATATATAACAGTCAAAATATAAATAATGTATAGCAGTATAAGCACACTAGCTAATTCTATTGAAACACCTCCAAAATATAAAGCAACTATTAATACAATTTCTGTAATAATTAGAAATATCCCGTCTTGTTGTATGATTTTTTTGTCAGTAGGAAAAAAAGTGGTTCCATTTTTAAAATAGATGTAAAGGAATGCAATTGTTGGTATAATTGCAATATTAAAAATTGAACTTCCAATTATAGTAGCAAATCCTGCTGAGAATCCTTGAGTATCTCCAATGTAAAATAAGAAGAAAGCAGATATTAAAAGCTCAGGCAAAGAACTTGCTATTGCATTTACTGTTGCACCTTTTACACCTTCACTCCAGTTTCGTGTTAGGTAGCCTGCTGCAGTGTCAAATGAGGCGCTTACTTTCCATATTATGTAAGTAGATATTATAATTAGTAATATTGATATTGTCATAAGTGCAAAAATAACAAAACCTATCAAGAAATATGGTTTTTTTTTAGTCAAGTTGGACCCATACAATAAGTATAAATAATAATGATAATCTTAAAGAAAAAATCTCTCCAAAATCATTAATAAACTTGGTCAGGAAATCTAATTTTCTTTAGATTTTATTTAGAGAAAAGAATAGTTGTAGAATAAAACATAAAAATATTTTTGATTTTTTTTGTAGTTTTGTTAATAAAATTATAATAATATGAAAAAGCTAATTACTTTATTGTTTTTAATTAATATACTATTTGTAAAGGCACAAACAGCCTTGTTAAATGGATCAGGAAATGCGCCTAATTTTACTGTAACTGATTTAAATGGAAATTCACATGAGTTATATAATTATCTTGATAGTGGTTATGTTACAGTATTAGAGTTTTTGAGTGTAACTTGTGGACATTGTGTGATGCATGCTCCAGGAACAGAGAACTCTTATTTAACTAATGGTCCTTCAGGTAATAATTCAGCTAGATTTTTAGGGCTAGAAGTGAATGGATCAACAGATAGTACTGCTGTAGCTAATTTTGCTAATAACCATAGTGTCACATTTCCTATTGCAAATGATGTAAGTGCTTATTTAATTAACTATGAGATGAGCTATACACCAACTTATTATGTTGTTTATCCTGATAGATCGTATACTACAATTTGTGCAAATTGTGTATCCGCTACTTCTGCTTTAACAATTGAAGGGTTGTTAGATAATGCAATTGCATCATGGCCACCAGTATACGGATGCACAGATCCAACAGCTGTTAATTATGATGCAACAGCTACTGCTGATGATGGTAGTTGTAACCTTACATCGTATACTATAAAAACTGTTGGAATGACTTTTTCTCCTGATACTTTAATATGTGATGTGGGAGATACTATACATTTTATCTTAGGTGCGTCTCACAATGCGGTAGAGGTGGATTATTTTACATTTGTTTCAGGAGGTAACACTTCAAATGGAGGTTTCAGTTTTGGATATGGGGCGACAGGCATGTATATACCAAATAATGCACAAACATATTATTATGTCTGCCAACCACATGTTTCTAATAGTATGGTTGGAGTAATTATTGCTAATATTTATGGTTGTACAGATCCAACAGCATTAAATTTTGATAGTCTTGCTAATGTAGATAATGGCAGTTGTGATTATAGTTCATACACCATAGAGACAGTAGGAATGTCATTTGTCCCAGATACGATTATATGTGATGTTGGTGATACTATTAATTTTGTTTTAGGAGCAGGACATAACGCTGTAGAAGTAAGTGATAGTACTTGGTTAGCAGGCGGAAATGCACCGCTTGCAGGTGGTTTTAATTTTGGTTATGGTGCAACAGGAATGTACATTCCTGATGATTGTCATCATTTTTATTACGTATGTCAACCTCATTCTCAGATGGGAATGAAAGGGGTTATTATTGCGCATCATCCTCCAGTTTTTGGCTGTACAGATTCTACAGCATCAAATTATGACTCAACTGCAAATCATGATGATGGTAGTTGTATTACTTGTATTTATGGCTGCACAGATTTCACATCTGTTAATTATGATCCTTTAGCAACCTGTGATGACGCAACTTGTATTCTTACTGTATATGGTTGTACTGGACCAACCTCTTGTAATTATGATCCAAATGCTACTTTAGATGATGGTTCATGCTGGGGTTGGTCTGGATGTACAGATTCTATAGCATCAAATTATAACTCATTGGCAAATTGTGATGATGGTACTTGTACTTATACTGTATGTAATGAAGATGCACCAACAGGTTTATTTGTTGATGGTATCATTCATTCTAGAGCGGTTATCAATTGGGATAACATGAATTCTAGTACATGTACAGTTGACCAGTACAGAATTAGATACAGAGAAGTTGGTACTACTTCATGGACACAGAAAACTATGGGTGGACCTATAGGATCTTGTACATGGGGTAATCAAAGGATTGATAAGTTATTGCTTGGTTTAACAGGTAATACTACTTATGAATACGAGATGAAAGCATGGTACTGTGGAGGTGGAGCAAGTTCTTGGACTGGCTTAAGCACATTCACTACAGCTGATAACTGTCCTAATGTTGGTAACTTAACTGCAGTTGGAGCTAATCCTACAAAAGCTACATTTACGTGGGATGACAGTAATGGTTCTTATGAGTTTGTAAGATTGAAAGCTAGAGTTGACTCTATCTCAAATCCTACAGGTTCTGACTGGTTCCAAATTGGTGGAGCTGGAGTTGCTTATGGTACTTATACTAAAGATAAGAATGGATTAACTCCAGGTGAGACTTATAGAGGTCAAGCTAGAGCATTCTGTGATCCAAATGGTGGGGCTTACTTCTCATTGAGTTGGACTTCATTAGTTTACTGGACTCAGCCAACTTCTAGCAAATTAGAAGGAGGAACAGCAATTGCTAACTTAGATGTTTATCCTAACCCATCAAGAGACTTATTCAATGTGACTTTCACATCTGAAGATGTACAGGATCTTGAAGTTAGAGTAATCAATGTAGTTGGTGAGGTTGTTTACACTGAAAACTTACAACAATTT
>Ga0315315_10001591_pt1 | contig 20861 bp, 14 predicted proteins | sample M140m3416metaG_FD_203699 | JGI IMG/M metagenome (GOLD analysis project Ga0315315, IMG submission 203699) | Ammonia-oxidizing marine archaeal communities from Monterey Bay, California, United States - M1 40m 3416 | ecosystem: Environmental > Aquatic > Marine > Intertidal zone | place: USA...
GCAGAGATAGGCACAACAGCAATAGAGAACACATAAGAAGCACACATACAAGCTGTCACAGTCAGCGCCAAAGGACCAAACAGGTCGCGCGCAATTCCCTCAAAAAACAAAATTGGAACGAATACCGCAACGATGGCGAGCGTTGAGGCCAAAACGGGAGCAGCCATTGCACTTGCGGCCTCCTTTGAAGCCGACATCGAATCTAAACCTGACGAAATTCGCCGGTCAATATCCTCGAGCATGACAATTGAATTATCAACAAGCAGACCCAGAGCAAGGGCGATCCCTCCTAAAGTGATCGAGTTAAGTCCTTGACCAAATCCGTACAAAGCGATAAGGGCCGTAATGACACTTAATGGAATGACAAATACCGCGATTGAAGCAAACCGTATGTTTCCTAAGAAGACAAAAAGAACACATGCGACAAGAATAAGTCCTCCCAAACCTGCGAACATCAAACCAGAAATGGAACGACGTACGTAAGAACTTTGATCAAAAATCACATTCAGATTCACATCCTTGGGAAGCCGTTCCTTGAGTTGCGGCAATGCTGCCTGAACAGCTTCCACAGCTTCGATTGTATTGCTACCTGATCTTTTAAAAATAGGCAGATACACTTGATTTTTCCCATCCACACGAACAATGTTTGTTTGAATGGCTGCAGCATCTGCGGCAAAACCGATGTCTTTTACTTGAATTGCATTGCCGTCAACCATCGCAACAACAATGTCATTAAAATCTTCGACGTCCTTAATCATTCCCTGAGCGTCAATGCTATAATTTACATCTCCTATTTCCGCAATGCCCGATGGGATCATCGTTGTATTGCGTTTAATCGCATCATTGACGACCGTGGAGGACAGATTGTACGCTTCAAGCATTATCGGATCAACGTAAATATGAATGCGTCGTTTTGACCCACCGTAAGCAGCTGGAGCAATGATGCCCTTGACACCTGAGAGCATTTGTCGCAATGCGTAATAAGCAACATCATAAAGCTCCTTTCCAGACTTCGTATCTGAAGAAGCTGTAAGCAGCATTAAAGGCGTAGAAGCTGTGGGGTCAAAGGGCTGAACCATCGGCGGAAGCGTACCTGGGGGTTGGTAGTACATATCGCTCATCGCGTAGGCAGAAGTGTTTGCCATTGCCTCTGCGGGATCGATATCTGCACGGTAGTGATTCGTGACCAAACTCACACCCATCAGCGATTTCGATTCCTGCTTAAGAATGCCGTTAGACTGCCCTGTCCAACGCTCCATCCTACTGGTAATATCCTTCTCGACAACCTCAGTGGGCATCCCTGGGTACAATGTCAAGATTTGCATTGCAGACTTCCGAAACACAGGTAAAATATCCACCTGCATCTTGGGCACCAATACGGATCCTATGGCAATCACGGCAATAAGTACAACCGCAACGAGGAACGGATTTTTAAATGGTCCTTTAATCATGGTGTGAATATCGTGAAAGGAACTTGGTTATTTAAACATCTATCCCAGAATATTATACATGATAGCTTACTCCTCTTTTGTGCCGCTTTTTGCTTTGCGATACACACACGAATTGAAAATCTTTCTTTTCGCAAAACGCAGCTGCTTGTCCGAGTTTAAAAGCTTCGTGAAAAGCTGTTTGTTAACGCCAAAGAATTCATACGTATTTCCATCCGTAAAAGTCACCTCTAATCGCAAGCCCTTATGTTGAAGATCATCAATCATGGCAGTGGTTATCGTCTCAGTAAATTCTTCCATGTTTGCCTCCTTTGTTTCTGGAGCAATACTGACAAGGAAATGATAACCATCAATGACTTGACGACTCATCGCTTCTGCTTCGACAGCTTTCTCGCCACCATCAGGAAACTTGTCCGGATGCCATTCTTTCACGAGTAAACGATACTTCTTCTTAAGATATGCAAGTTCGAGAGCGCCTTCTACTTCAAATAGTCTTTTATACTCGTTAATTCTTTTCATCAGTCGTTTATTTACCACGCATAGTTTGAGGGCGCGAAAATACTACAACTTGAGGAAAGAACTGGACGTAAATTAAAATAGAGTGTTACTAAAGCACCGAGGATGAACGACAACCTATGCAAGCTCGAGTAAAGTAATTTCTGGAGGCATGCCAATTCTTCCACGAAAAGCAAGCACACCAAATCCACGATTCACATATAGAAGCTGAACACCTTCTCTGTATAGTCCACCCCAACGTTTATAAAGCAACTTGGCTGGAGAGTAATTAATTCCAAGAAATTCTATGTGAATCCCTACTTGCATGCCATGGGTATGGCCACTCAAGGTTAAATCCACAGGGGCTTTTCCATTCATCACACATTCTTCGAAATGTGTCGGGTCATGGGACATGAGTATGGTTGTTAGATTCTCTGAGTTACTCCCTTCCAATGCTTTATCTATATCTCCTTTTTGACCAAAAGATCTCTTGCTCCAATTTTCTACGCCTGCAAGCACGATTTGAGAATCGTCACGCTCCAGTTTAATGTGTTCATCAAGCATGAGATGAAACCCCATTTCTGCATGGATCTCATGAAGACGCTGCACATCCTTCTCACTCTCCCCAGGCGCAAATTCACCATACTCGGCATAATCATGATTGCCCATAATACTGAACTTCCCCAAGGGTGCCTCGAGGTTTGCAAACGCGTCTATCCAAGACTCCGCCTCAGAAGATGAGCTGTTCACAAGGTCCCCTGTAAATAAGATCAGATCTGGCTTCAGATCATTAATCGTCTGAAGTGCCGAAAGAACTTGCTTGGGCTGACCTACAAATGAGCCAAGATGTGCATCCGAAATCTGGACAATACGTAATCCCTTAAATGCATCGGGGAGGTTATTCAACTTGACTTTTATATTTTCAACCCGATAATCATACTTCCCTTGCACAACTCCATATAACAGACCACTGAATGCAACGCCCGCAAAACCCGCCCCGATGTAATTTAAGAATGTAGCGCGAGGAATGATCTTGTCCGATTTGGTTATTTTCTTCGCAGCAAATTGAAAAGCATATCTGAAATCATCTAGAACTTGGAAGGCTGCCAAAATGAGTTTTGGGAAAAAGTTGACGAAAAACGCCATGGATAACAAGCCCACAAACCCAGGCAAACGAACGGTCCAATCCTCATAATTATAGATACTTAAAGAGAAACACACCCACAATGAAAAAGTGAGAACAATCCAGATTGGACTTGCTGTTGACCACCACCTTTTTTGAGACCACCTTCGTTTGACAAGCCTGAAAGCCATCCACTCAATCAATCCGATCACAAGGAGCATAATGCCAAGTATATAGTACATGTTTGTGCGTTCTTCAGATTGTATTTTGCAAAATTACATGTAATCAGAGAAGCTTGACCGTTATTAAATGTTATAGTTTCATTTAAAAGACCCCGTTGATTAGATCACTGCAATTTATGTGAGACAAACAAAAAATCACTTGGGTGAGTAAGATCTAAAAATTCACCTCCGAAAGGAAACGAAATCATCCTACCTGGATTCTCTTTTACCCATCTACCTATTGCTGTAGGCAGTTCCTTTTCAAGACGAACAGCGTCCATTGGACAATCTTTTAATGCCTCAATAAAATCAGAAAAAGACATTTTAAAAACATTCATGCTTACCCTTAAAACACCATCTGATTGAATAAAATTTGGGAGCGTTGCTTTGGTTGGTTTCTCCACAATTTGAATGAGGTAACCTTCGGAATCAATATCAACGACAGCAAAAGCAGAAACCCTCTCGTTAGGCAACCCAAGCATTGAAGCATCGTATGCGAGCATGGCACAATGGCTTTTAAAAATCTCACCAAACGACCCAACTGGCGGCATGTTGTCCCCATTACATACGACAATGCAATGCGTTGATAAATCGGGATTTGACAACAACGCCGTTTCTAGAGCATCGGCTGTGCCTAAGGGTTTTAATCTGCCCTGAGGTATAGTTTGAACAGCATATCTGATATCCAAACCTTCAATGGGGTTTGATGAAAAATAAGGTTTCGTGACAAGATCTTTTTCCCCAACGACAACAATAACACAATTGCTTCCCTCTTCTTTAATTCTCCTTAAAAGAAGTTCTAAAAAGGGAACCGCACCGGGTCCGACACGAAGCATCGCTTTAGGTCTTGAGGCAACTTCATTTGCGACTTCTTCTCCAACACCCTCTCTCTTTTTCATCCTACTGGAAGCCCCAGCAGCGAGAATAACAACAGGATTGACTATATTGGAATGCAACCCCCAATCAACACCTGGTTCAGATTTTACTTGGGTTGAAATTGCACCTGGTATCTGCGAGATCGAAGATGTAATTTGGGCAAGTAAAGTGATGTTTGATTGTCCATTGCGTTTGGGCACCATTGCAATCATACAGCCTCCTCCTCCTGAACCAAATATTTTTGCGCCAACTGCACCTGCATGAATTGCCGCATCACACATCTCATCAATCTTTGGGGTACTTATTTTCAATGCATCTCGAAGAATTGAATGATGTTCACACATAAGTGCTCCCAGCTGCTCTACGGAATGATTTTCTTCAAACAGTTTCCCTGATGCAATCTGTTCTATGTCTCTGTTTCTAAGGGTCCCTTTGACAAGAGAGGCGTCCACTTCATCTAAAGCCTCCAAATCTATGTCATCCCAATCGCCACCGTTTTTATTGAGAATATTCAAACGGTCGAACTTGCATCTCTCCAGTATACCTATTGTATCCTTCGGCGCATTTGAATCGCCTAAAACCAAATCGAAGGATGATTCACCAAGTTTGACATACCCCTCCTTTACATTCGGATCCACGCGCAAGGAACCACCGACAGCACAAGCGATGTGGTCCATGTTTCCACCTGGAGCATCGAAATACTGAACCTCAGCCTGAAAAGCCTGACCTGCCAATTCTATTTTTGTTGTGATGTGTCCTGAAAGCCTTTGAACAGAAGCAATCCAGGCAACCAAAAGAGCCGAAGAACTGCTGCAACCAGCTTGAACAGGGACATCACTGTCAATCGTCGCATTCCAACCATATTGAGGAAGTCGACCCGCTCTTTTTGCGAGAATCAAGGCGGCCAACAAATGATCTTGCTGTCCCTTTATTTCACTCTCTTCAAGGTTATTTAAATTATATACACCGGAATATTCAACACCTAAATTTGGACTGGACCACACCACATTTCTATCCTCCCTCTCTTCAATATGAATCCTACAACGAAGGTTAATCGCCATCACAACGGAAGGCATACCTAAGTAATCCTGATGTTCACCATAAAGACACACCCTGCCAGGTGCAGAAACGGTAAAACGTCTATTTCCATTCAAACCCATAGAATCCAAAATTGTGAGAAGATGAATTGATAATCAAGTTTATCAGTCATCTCCACCGTTGCCTTTGCTTTTATCAGAGATTACAGACAGTAAAAAAGTAAAGGTACATTTTATTCAATTTAACCGAACAAATCCAGTTCTCGATATGTTCCTGACTTTGGATCTAAGAAGCATGAGCGTCAAGCACACACAACGAGATTAACTATGGTCACCCCAAATACGTGCAAAAAAAGTGTCAATGTATTCTTTCTCTTGTCCCTTCGGAGGGCCGACGATTGTCTCAATCATTTCATACGCGCCACCTTCCTCTTCAAGATGGAAACTGAAAATATAATCTGTTTTATTTCCCTCCTTGTCAAAGTAAGCGCCAAACCTAAGGTCGTTGAATAACAATTTCCCCTGCTCGTTATTTATGGTGAAAAAATTATCGCTAAACCAACGCAACTTGGTAATGGTGTAATCTGTGTCAATGTTCTTGAGCAACGCATGCTGCTTCTCTATGCGCGAGAATTTAACTGGAACCGTATCGTAGAATGAGTAAAGACCTACATAATATGCATCATTTGTTTCTGCAGTACACGACCAAAGCACATTGTTGAAAATGGTGGGAGAAGTAATTGTTCTGGTCACCTCAATGTTTTGAGCTTTCAATTCATTCTCAAAAACCGTCTGCACTCTCGACTTGTTGTATACCGTAAATAACAAATAAGACGTACTTAGTATCAAACCGAGATAATTGACAACCCTCCTTGTTCGCTTTGTGCGGATTATAAATAAGGTGATTGCGAGGCTCAGAAGCAAAGGTACCGTATACAAAGGATCGACTACAGCAACCGCCCCCCAGCTTACTCGGTAGTCAGAAAATGGTGCAAAAACCTGTGTGCCGTAGACTGTAAAACAATCTAAAATAATGTGGGTGAAAAAGGCTAGAAACAGCATCATCTGCCATTCCTTTCTCGTGACGAGAGAAGTTGTTTTGTTAAATCGATGAATCAACCATCCCAACAAAATCGCAAAGAGGACAGAAAATAACAATGAATGAGAAATACCTCTGTGAAAAATAAGCTCACCAAGCTCAGACATAAATGGTCCCGAAAGCACATCTAAATCTGGAATGGTCCCCCCTATTGCACCCCAAAGTATGGCTCTGTTTCCAAGCTTCCTTCCTAAGACAGCTTCCCCTACCGCAGCACCAAGAACCAATTGTGATAATGAATCCATAAATTAAAATTTGAGGGTGCAAATTTAATCCATGTTAGATCAATTCGAGTTGATCTTTTCATGTTGTTAACAAAAGTAGTGAACTTGTTTTGGCTTATTAATTTGTCATGAATAAAGGCGAAAAAAAATATTAAAAATTTATTTTAATAACTTAAAAATTAAATTGAATTGATTGATTAAAAACAACACTATAATTGCTACAAATTTTAATCAAATAATATCATGAACAAGAAATACTTTTCTTTATTATCAATCTGCCTTATGCTGACTAGCATGACAGCATTTGCTCAACCTGAGAACGATATGTGTTCCGGCGCAATCGACATCGATGACCTCATTGGAAATGACATGGGGACCCTTCAAGAAGTTGGTCCTTTTACAAATGTAGGTGCCACTGCTGAAGAAGGATTAACGGAAAATTTAATTGGAAATTGGTTTGATGCTGACCCCAATGGTATTCAGCCAAGTATAGACCAAACTGTCTGGTTTCACTTCACAGGTGATGGCGGTACATATCAACTTAAGACGTTAAGCTGTGACACTTACTTTTATGCCAACGACACACAAATGGCCCTTTATCACGGCGATTGTGATGACCTCACTTTCGTTGGTGCAAATGATGACCTGATGGGATTTTGGAGTGGTGATTGGGGCTGGTACTATTCATTTCTTAATTTCAAAACTGAGGTGGGTATCGACTATTGGCTGATGATAGATGGATTTAATTACAACGATGGTGACACATTCCAAGGTGTTGCGGATGGCGCTTTCTGTCTTTCGTCAATAAAATTGAACCCTTTGACAGATCACAATACTTGTACAGATGCGCGCGTACTGTATGATTTCCTATCAGCTACTGAAGACAATCCAAGTCAAGTTGGCCCTTTCGACAACACCCTACTTGGGAGCAACATCATGCCTGACCCAAATGCAGACAATGTTGGAATAGAGTGCTGGGAGGATGGACCAACGGAAGACGGCTCTGTGTGGTTTACATTCACCGGAAATGGAAATCCCTACACAATTTCACCTACTTTCTGTGGTGATGATGTTTTTGCTTACTTCTGGGGATTTGATGCTCAAATGTCTATATATACTGGTGACTGCGGTGAATTAGTCCCTGTGGGATGTAGTGAAGATGTCGATACAGATAATACGATGTATTGGCCTGAGATAGGATTAGATACTCAAGAGGGGGTCACTTACTATGTCAGATTAGATGGCTTCCATTGGACAAGTAATGGTATGGAATGGAGTGCGCAAGGCGCCTTTTGCCTTAACGCATTTGCTGGAAATATTAATGGCATCAGCAACATACAAGCGCTCGACGTTAATTCCTTCCCTAACCCTTGTTATGGAGACATAACGCTTACTTGGGAGGGTGGTGACCAGGTCGCTGACGTCGTGGTATTTGACCAACTCGGAAAAAAAGCTGGCGTATTCCTAAACGTGACTCAAGGGCAGAAAATCAATCTTAATGTGAGCGCAGGAATGTATATCTTAAACATAAGAAGTGACAACCATACAGGATCAATTACAGTGGACGTTCTAAGTGAATAGACGTTCTTCAATATACAAGCAAAAGCCCTCCTAAGTTTGGAGGGCTTTTTTATTACCAATAGTGTTTTTCATGACATAGGACGGACCATTCTCTGACATTAAAATGACATCAATTCAGAGACATGGCAATAATTTTACATTATTAAACAATTCAAACAGGTAAGATGTACATTAAACAATTGATTTCTTTCGTGATTTTATCAGGTGTTATTCTTGTAAAATCAGCAGCTGCACAAACCATCGTTTATGATGAAATATCGATGAATCCAGGAAATGCTGACATGGTTTTTTACTCAATGGAAAACGGTACTGTCTCATCAGCTCTACAATCTTCATGGGATATCGCCTTTGAAGTGACACCGATGGGTTCAACAATAAGAATAAATGGAGGAAGTGGATGCGAGTTAATGATGTATGGAGGGATCGAAACGTGGGACAACATTGATGCTTCAGTCATTGAAACGCTCCCTAATATTTATAATGACCCTTCGAACTGGGAATTGGGGGCCTATTCCCAAGGTGGAGACGGCGTATTTGACATTGGATGGGGGCTTTATAATATTGTCACTCATATCGTCACGGGCACTAAAGTGTATATTCTTAAACTGAGTGATGGAACATTGAAAAAAACGAAGATTACCTCGCTCGAAGCTGGAGAATTTAAATATGTTTACGCAAACATTGACGGCTCTGACACACAGGAGCTTTCTGTCGTTCAATCCGATTATACAGACAAGAATTTTGTGTACTTCGATTTTGAAAGCGAAATGTTAATGGATCTTGAGCCTGTGAACACTTCATGGGATATGGTCTTCTTAAAATACATCACTGACCTCGGTGGTGGATTCTATTATCCTGTGACTGGATGTCTCGTAAACAAGAATGTAAGGTCTCAACAAGTAGAGGGTTTATTTGACCCATTCTACGAAGGTGAGTTCAATTCTGAGCTCAATAACGATTTAGCAAACACGATAGGATATGATTGGAAAGACTACGACATGAATTTGGGCGCCTATATTTTAGCAGATGACAGATGTTATTTTGTGTCAGAGGCCAATGGAATAACATGGAGAGTGGTTTTTACAGCGTTTGAAGGATCCGCAACTGGAATCATTGAACTGGGGAAAATTTTCGAAGAAGCACCCTTGAATGACGTGAATGATTTTAACAGCACAAACGACTTAGATGAATTTACACTCTATCCAAACCCAAGTTCGAGTGGTCAGGTTAGCCTCCAATTAAACAACAATTCTTCTGTGTCAGTTCACATCTATAACACGATGGGGTCTTTGGCATCAGCACCAATGAATTTTATAGGAGAACGAAACGTCAACCTGCAAGTTAACGATCTGTCACAAGGCGTATATCTTGTTGAGGTTCGTTCAAGTGAAGTTTCATATTTCAAACACCTTATCATAGAGTAGTTATATGCTCCAGAAAAAGTTTAATATATATTTGAGTGTCCTATTCGCTATCACGTTTTACACTCTAAACATTGTTGAGCTTTCAGCCCAAACTTCACTCTATTTCAGCATCACCAATGATGATGACGAAGGGGTGGCATTTGCGACAATAGAGATTCCCGAGCTAGAGGCATATACAACTACAGATTTCGAAGGTTATGCGATTCTGAACGTCGATGAGCTGATTATCTCAGACTCAATAGAGGTCATCTTTAGTCATGTGTTTCATGAAACAAGCAGCCGCCGTTTAAGCCGTGCTGACATGACTGAAAAACCCATTCATTTGTCACTTAAAAAGAAAGTGGTTAATGTCTCTGAGGCCGTTATTACGGGTCAGTTGAACGCCATACATCAAGACAGTACAATAAGATTTGTGAGGGTGTTGGACCGAAGCATTATTGAAGGTCGCTCAGCAACCACTGGACGAGATTTGTTTAGAAATGAGTTGAACATAAAGACCTCAGAAGATGCAATTTTAGGAAGTGGCATTTCAATGGGAGGTCTTGGAGGAGAAAACATCAAGATTCTCATAGATGGGATCCCTGTCATCGGAAGACTGAATGGTGGCATTGACTTAGCTCAAATTGATTTGTCAAATATTGAACGTGTTGAAGTCATTGAAGGTCCAATGTCCGTTGAATATGGGACCGATGCGTTGGCGGGCACAATTAATTTCATTTCAAATGACAAGTCCTATGACTCATTTAATTTGTCAATTGGCAACAAGTACGAGTCTACAGGTCAGTATTCTCAAACAATTAATAATTACATACAAAACAGTTCTGGAAAAATTGCAATTAACGCAAGCAGGTTGTACTTCGATGGATGGTCTCCCGGAGACAAAAGAATAGACTTGATCAATAATTATTATGCGGACAGCGGGAGAGTGAATCTCTGGAAGCCCAAACTGCAGTATACATTTGGCGTGAAGGGATGGTACGCATTAGACAATTGGACGATTATACCATCAATAGGCATGTTTAATGAAAAACTCATCAATAATGGATATCCAAGAGCACCTTATGGTGAAGTTGCTTTTGACGAGCATTACTTGACCCGAAGGTATAACTCATCACTCACATTAAACCATTACAATTCAAACCTTAAAGATCTGGAGGTTTTGTTTTCATTAAACACATTCAGACGATATAAATATAGATACAGCAGCGACTTAACCACTTTAAACACGAATTTGATTTCAGGCAATGGTGAGAGTGACACAACATCTTTATATGAAATAAAAAGCAGGGGAAACCACCTGATGAAACAAACCGAAAGACTGACATTAAACATTGGATGGGATGTGAGTCATGAGGCATTGTCAGGCGGTAGGATTTCTCAAGATGTGAACCCCATTACTGATGCCGCATCCTTCTGTATCGCAAAATTAAAGAAGCAAAACAATTCTATTCAGCTGGGACTCAGAAAAGCATGGAATTCTGAATTCAGATCTCCCCTAACACCTAGTATCCACGGACTAGTCATTCAAGAAAAGAACACATACAGATTTAGTTACGCAAAAGGATTTAGATCCCCCTCACTCAAGGAAATGCACTTAGAATTTGTAGACTCAAACCACAATCTTCTCGGCAATACCGATCTAACTCCAGAAACATCACATAACATTCAGGCTGGACTTACTAGAACCATGAACAATCATGCCGTCACCGTCCAAACATCCTGGAACTATTTGGACAACATGATTATGTTGATCCAGACATCTGAAGAGTTATCATATACATATGACAATATTGGAACCTTTGAAAGCATAGGCATAAAAACAAATTATGCATCCACATGGGGCAAGTTAAATTGGGATTTAGGAGGACGTTGGAATGCCGTTAAAACAAATGACTTAAAAATGTACAATACGGAAATCGCGCTTGATTTAAGATGGAACTTCAACAACAGTAGAACTCAAGCGCATGCATCTACGAAATTTAATGGAAAGGAAAATCGGTTTTTCTTAAACGATGAAGATGTCCTAGAAATAGGAGAAACAGCTTCATATACGTTTACGGACATCACATTAAGCCATAAAAACAAAAAAGGAAACATCCGATATTCAATTGGGGCTCGAAACTTATTTGACATTCAGAATATTGCAACTACAGGGATTGGGAACAGTCCTGACAGCCAAGCTCATGTGAGTTCAGACGGTCTAAATCTTATGTCATGGGGAAGATCAATCGTTATCGATATTGTTTGGAAATTGAACAAGAAATAAGCATGGATTTGATCAAAAGACATATTCACACAAACGGTTTTTTCATCTTCTCACTCCTCTTGTCGATGATTTTAACGACAGGGTGTCTTGAAAAGGAAATACCTATTGAACCCCATTCTTCAGGTGAAACGAAAACAAGCCAGGTCATATTAGGAACCGATTATGGATCACAAATTCATTACAACCTCAGCACGAATAGCGTCGTCAATTCTAATGAGACAATCGTGTGGGATATTGCTTTTAATGTAAACGAAAATAACATTAAGGTAATTCTTAACTCAAGCCGTATTGTCACATTGGCACATACGAATATCCCAGATTACAATACACCTTTAACGGAAGATGATATTAATGGACTTGAATTTAACCATGATGATATCCAAGGGCCAAATTGGGGGACTGCAATTGGAGACCTTTACGATGGCAGTGATCTTACAATATTAAATTTAGGTGTTGATATTAACAATCAGCAATTGGGCCTTCGGAGACTTCAAATCGATTCAGTCAATGATCAAGGATACTTCATTTCGTATGGCGATATTGAACTTACATACAAGACGTCAATCCTAATCCCCCGTTCAAATGAAATAGAGTGGCTTCACTTTAGCATTTTAAACGGTACCATTCAGAATCTAGAGCCAAAAATAGGAGATTGGGACTTGTACTTCACAAAGTACATTGAACTGCTTGATGAGGCCTACTATTATCCTGTAGTCGGTGTATTATCAATGCCAGAGGGGATGGAAGTATTAGACGATCCAGCATTAAGTTGGAACCAAATATTAGTGGCTGACTGGGATACATTAGAATTTTCAACCGCCTGGAATGAAATTGGATACGATTGGAAAGCATACGATTTTGAAAGCGCCGAATATTCTATTGATCAAGAGCGATGTTTTGCAATCAGAACAGCAAATGGCAAGGAGTTTGTTTTACGATTCTTAGATTTTTATGACCAAATGGGAAATGTCGGCAGCATCACATTGGAAAGTGTTGAACGATGATTGCACCTGAAGTTGTCGAAAATTCCAAGTGTAAATAACAGACAAATGCCCCAAGATATTGATACATCTCGAGGCATTCTATTCCCACAGCCATATGGGCGTGCTTGAATGAGATCTTAAATCTCATCACAATATTTCATCCTTCAAATTTACAACATAGAAAAGGAATTGAGTAAACGAACATAGAATAGAAATATAATCCGATATATCTGTAGATTGATATAATTGTGAATTAGGTTTTAGGTATTATTGGCAAATATTTCTACAAGACAATTGTATATTGCACGAAATCGAAAAGCAGCTTTCAGCTAGACAAGCAAGTGGTGAATATAGAAACAATGGAGAAAGAGAAGTTCCAAATAGAATTCCCTATAAACAGCAGTAAAGGTGTGCTTTACAACTGTATGAGTACTCCTAGCGGATTGGCAGAATGGTTCTGTGATGATGTGAACATCAAAAAAGATGTCCATACCTTTCTTTGGGATGGAAGTGAAGAAGTTGCAAGACTTGTATCTAAGAAAAAAGACGAATTTGTAAAATTCAAATGGATCGAAGATGAAGAGAATGGAGACTCAAACTTCTTCGAATTAAGAATAAAGGTTGACGAAATGACTGGTGAGCGAGCTGTGATCATCACAGATTTTGCTGAAGAAGATGAGGTTGAAGATGCCAAAGAGCTCTGGATTGCTCAGTTAGAAAATTTAAGACGTGTCATTGGAGGGTGATTTAGCACCCCAAAGACATTACGTTTGAAGAAAAAACGCCTTCATTAATTCATTGTGCTGAGACGTAAAGTGGCGACCTTCCCCCTCTCCTGTTTCTAAGACAATGTCTGTGAGAATGAGTGAAGGGTCTTCTAGATTACCACTTATGTCTTGTTTGAATTCAACTAAAAACCTCACAGGGTTGTGCTGAGGCGTAGGGCGTATAAGACATTTGCGTATCACATGAAAATTGCGCATTTTGGCAGCTGCCATTAAATCGGCTTCTCTTTCCACAGGCCAAACCAAACCAAATACACCTTTCGGTCTCAACACCTTCTCCGCGCCTTCAAACAAATCTGAAATATTCAAATAATCATCATGTCGAGCTAAGTTTCTAGCATGGAAAGGTGATTTGGGCTTGCCGTTAAAAAAAGGGGGATTGCTCACCACCAAATCGAATGACGATTGGTTGTCACTTTCAGCAGCCCAGTTTTGGAATGACGCTTCAACACACTCCATTCTTGAATCGAATGGGCTGTTTTCAAAATTCTCTCGCGCTTGTTCTACAGCATGCGGTTCAAGCTCTACAGCTGTGACTTTCGACGCGATGAACCGTTGAGCCAACATCAAAGCCACTAAGCCTGAACCTGAACCTACGTCTACAATATTTAAAGCCTTCTCAGAAGATTGTAGCGAAGCCCAAGCACCTAACAGCACACCATCAGTACCGATTTTCATGGCACATTTTTCGTCCTTCACAGTGAAGCGCTGAAATTCCATTTTTCGGTTCTGAGATCTCCCCATTACCCCTCCTTACGCTTCAGCCAAGTGTCGAAATCAGGAAAATCCTCTATCCTGTTTGCAGGAGCTTCTGACATGGGCGCAACTTCCTTTGAAATCTCATTCATTTCTGAAGGGAGCTTTCTGTAAAGTTCAGTACCCTCAACTTTATGATTGTACATCTGATCGCTCACTTCTTTTACTCTGCGAGCTGGGTTGCCTACAATGAGGCTTCTCGGTTCAAAAACTTTGTTTGCTGGAACCAGACTCAGGGCGCCAACAAAAGAACCATCTCCAAGTACCACATCGTCCATAACGACCGAGTTCATTCCGACGAGAACCTGCTCTCCCAATTCAGCACCGTGAATAACAGCACCGTGGCCAACATGTGCGCCATCTTTAAGAACGACTGATTTCCCAGGAAACATATGCAAAGTGCAATTCTCTTGAACATTGCATCCGTCGCCAACAATGACCTTACCCCAATCGCCACGAAGTACTGCGCCAGGGCCGATATAGCAGTCCTTTCCTATTGTCACGTGCCCGAGAATCACAGCCGTTGGATGTATGTATGAGGAAGGATGAATGACTGGAATCATTCCCTTAAATGACATGATCATACCTGAGTATTCTTAATAACCACAGCGTACCCCTGACCCACACCTATACATAACGTAACCAATCCATAAGTACCTTCTGTTCTCTTGAGATGATTCGCCGCAGCAAGTAAAATCCTTGATCCTGTCATGCCGAGTGGATGACCGAGCGAGATCCCTCCTCCATTTGGATTAATTCTTGGATCATCATCTGCCAAACCCCACGCACGTATGCATGACAGCGCTTGCGCAGAAAAAGCTTCATTGAGCTCAATCACATCGAGGTCGTCGAACCCGATGCCTGCCCTCTCTAAAGCGATCTCTGAGGCTTTTACGGGGCCTATGCCCATAATCCGAGGCTCTACGCCTACAACGGCACTCGATACAATTTCAGCGAGAGGTGTTAAGCCCTGTGCTTTTAATCCATTTTCGTTTGCGAAAAGAAGCGCCGCAGCACCATCGTTCAGACCGCTGGCATTGCCAGCTGTGACAGAACCGCCATCTTTCTTGAAGGCCGGGCGAAGTTTTGCAAGAATTTCATTTGTTGTTCCTGACTTGATAAATTCATCGTGTTCGAAGATTAAATCATCCTGTTTACGTCTTGGGATTTTGACTGGGATAATTTCTTCTGACAATCTGCCTTCATCTCTTGCCGCTGTGGCTTTCATATGAGAACGGTATGCAAAAGCGTCCTGATCTTCTCTGGAAATCTCGTATTTCTCCACCAGATTCTCAGCAGTCACCCCCATGCCATCAACCCCATATACTGATTCAAGTTTGGGATTGATGAATCTCCATCCGAAACTTGTGTCATAGAGTTTGCTATCTCTTCCGAAAGGTTGAGAGGCCTTTGACATCACCCAAGGCCCTCTAGTCATATTCTCAACCCCACCAGTAATGACGACATCTGCGTCTCCCATTGACAACATTCTGCTCCCATTAACTGCAGCAGACAATCCTGAAGCACAAAGCCTGTTGACCGTTTCACCAGGTACGGTAAAAGGCATACCTGCAAGCAACAAAGCCATGCGGGCAATATTTCTATTGTCTTCTCCAGCTTGGTTAGCGCAACCAAAAATCACATCCCCTACTGAAGCAGGGTCCAAACTTTGATTGCGTTGTAACAACTCAGAAATAGTTAAAGCGGCCAAATCATCCGTTCTAACAGATGCCAGAGTACCACCAAAAGATCCAATAGGTGTTCTAATCCCATCAACAAGATATGCTTTCATTTGTCAAAATTTCTGCTACAAAGATAAGGTGCTTAAATTGCACACATGAAAATAGCCATCGCTTCGACATTCCATCCCTATCGTGGTGGTATTGCTCAGTTTAATGACCAGATGGCACATTCACTTAAATCCATCGGACACGATGTACGTTGTTACAATTGGAGTCGACAGTATCCATCCGTGTTATTTCCTGGCAAAACCCAAATAAAAACGGGAACGACTCGCCCACGCTCTGGACCTGAAGCACCCATGGATTCGATTTCGCCTAATTCGTGGCGTAAAACAGCGACAGAAATTCTAGCACATGGAGATGTCGATTTGGTCATCCTCCCGTTTTGGCATTCAGCACTCGCACCAGCATTAAGAGGGGTCGCAAAAGCCCTCAAAAAACAATCTCCAGTGACGAAGGTGGTTGCGTTAATGCACAATGCGACATCTCATGACGGAAAAGCGTCCGACAAATGGCTCACGAAAAGATTCTTAAATCGCGTCGATGGTTGCATCACTTTAAGTCAATCAGTCACTGAAGACGTCAAAAAACTTGCACCGACTCAAGACATCAAAACGCTGTTCCACCCACTCTATACGCATTACCCTAAAATTAAATCACGTGGGGAATCGCTTCAACATTTAGGACTTCCAAGTTCAGCAAAGCATACGATTTTGTTTTTCGGAATCATCAGGCCATATAAAGGTCTCGCGACATTGATTCAAGCCGCTGGGGCGCTTAACCCGGACATTCATATTGTCATTGCAGGTGAGTGCTATGGGTCTTGGAATCCATACAACAACTTAATTCAGTCAAGTCCCGCAAAATCTAGAATTCATGTATTTAATAAATACATCCCAGATTCTGAACTGCCCTATATCTTCGGTGCTTCAGACTTGGTCGTCCTTCCCTATTTAAATGCATCCCAGAGTGGCGTCACAGCCACAGCTGTTCACTACAATCTACCCATTATCGCAAGTGACGTCGGGGATCTTTCCGCGACTATTACGTCAGGAGTTACCGGAGAACTTGTCAAACCTGGCACTTCGAAGGAATTGGCCAGGGCTATAAATGAATGGGTCAATGCGACGCATACACCGGAAGATTTTCTACCAGCATACGCGGCAATACGCAAAACAAATTCCTGGGAGGCTTTTGCTGAAAAGCTTGTTTAACAGATAGCGTTTAGAAATCTGACAACACCGCTATTAACGGGTCGAAAACATATCTCTGAACCAGAACAATCTCGCCAGCTGAGGTCAGGCCATACATGTATTCTTCGTCTGGCCCTGACTCTGTTTGTTTCCAAAATAAATCGAACTTGGAGCTTTTTCCATCAAATCCTTTTACGAGCATCGTAAATGCAGGAATTGTATTTCTGATACTTTCCTGACCAGATTCAGTAAGGTGATTGTTATATGATTCGAAATGGACTTTTCGAAAGCGTAAAAATTGATCTTGTACTTTCATCGTATCTCGAATTGACAAGAGCGTACCTGTACCATTTTCAAGACTGATATCCCCGTTGGGGCTAGATTTAATGGTGTATGAATGGTATGGCTTAGCGTGATGAACCACGGTCACTTCAGACAAAGACCTTCCAGGAAAATCAAACACTCCCGTATATCTCCATTCGTTTACATCCGTAAAAAACCGTGTAGAAAGAAAACCTATTGAACCTTTAAGACTCACTACAAAAGGTTCAGAAGACATTCCAAGACCAGGCGACTCTAGAACCATATAAGTCCCGGTATGGCTGGGAGTTGATGTCCCTACATACCACGTCTTAACGGGTTTATCTCCGCCCTGATAAATCTCAACTTTTTTTGCTGTCCCTGCTAGATTTCGTATCACAGTGCCTCTCATTTTTTCATTAACAGGCCCCTTGACTTCAATTCTAGAAAAGGTTTTAAGAAGGAGATCCGTGGCGTCTTTTCGCGCCAAGAATTCGCCATTTAAAGTCCAAAACCTGGTATCTAAGGATCGCTCTAACAAAGCCGTTCCCCCTTGATTGTCAGCGATAAAAATTTTGTTGACAAGGCTTGTGTCTGAGATTGAGAAATCCGCTTGGACATTTGAAGAGAGATCTCCTCTTGCGTCCTGTGTTTTCCAAATAATTCCAGTAATTATTGTAACCACAATAAGCACTAAGAGTATTCTGAGATTTGATTTCATTGTTTTAAAATTTCAATCGTTATTTTATTGAGTGCAATATATTATGAACCATATACACTTGAGCGGTGTTTAAAGATGACAAGGCCAGACAGTAAAACAACAAGAAGTGGCAATCCAATAGCGAGAGATTGCCACCCCAATCGAGAAGACGTAATTCTATCATTGTCGAGCGAGCGAAGTTTAATCGCACGTGATCTCACAGAGATGATGGAATTTTCATCTAAAAGATAATTGACAACATTGCGAAGAAATTCTTTGTTGTCGTAAACAACACGCCCAGCATATCTGTCATATCCCAGCGGGTAAATTTGTGGACCTTCCTGAGTGAGAATCACCTTGTTCTTTGCGACATCTCCATCACCAATAACCACCATGGCAGAAGGTCTGCCCTCAGCCCTGAATGCAAAATCTGCATCTCGAAGCAAAGTGTCAGGCAGAATATCAGTGAAATGAGATTTAAAAGACCCCTCAATGAGCACAGCAAATGGCGTGTAAGGCGTATTGTTAGAATTAAAGTATGAGGGCTCTAAATCAACAATAGAACTTGAAACTCTGACCGGCGCTTTGTATGTCCTGGCAAGAGCAGAGCTTCTCAGTAAAACTGTTTTTTTAAGATCTGCATCAGTAGAAACAGTATCCAAACCAGAAACGAAATCGAAATGAATGGGGTCTAAGTTTGTTGTGATTGGATGTGAGATACCTTGAGGAATCGCAAGAGGTGAAAAGTACCAACTGAAAAGTTGCATGCTTCTTTGGTTCCCTTGCGGACCCGCATCAAACGCAATCGGCGCACATTGTGGGTCGATGATAAGATTTCTATTTAAACGCAGGCCATAATCAAAAAACTGATGATTCAGTCCCATTGGATTCGCCGTAGCCATCGTTTTTTGGGATGAGCGAAGAGAATCTAAATCCGTAAGAATAGGATCAACCATCCACAGCATTCGACCTCCACCCATGAGGAATTGATCAAGAATAAGTCTGTCTTTGTTTGAAAAAGTAGAATCAGGCCCAGCGATGACAATCAGGTCAAATCGGTTTGTCCTATACTTCATCCCTTCCAAGCGCTCGCTGAGTATGTTTATTTTCCCGTCAAGACTTATCCGAGAAACATTGTAATCTTCATCTAATGAATTCATGAAGTCTGCAACTTCAATTTCTAGCAGCTCGCCATGTCCTTCAATAAATGCAATATTTGGCACTTCATCAAATAAAACTCTACGAAGTGAGGTCGACAGTTCATATTCAATAGCGTTGATGGAACCCTGAATCATTTCTTCTGTGGGCTGAGGGGTGTCTGACCTGAAGAACTGGACAGGCACTTCTTTACCTCCAGAACTGATGAGGGCAGATGGCCAAACATTTCTAAATGTCTTACCTCCTCCAGTTTCATAGCCGATTCGCGTAAATGAAACACCTTGTTCGAGGAGTTTCTCTTCGTTCTGCCCTTGTGAACGTGGGTCATCCGTTTCATAGATATCCACGAATTGAAAGCGGAGGTGGTTACTTGAAGCCACTGCAAATTCTTCAAGTTTTTCTCGAATGGCATTCTCAAGACGTTTCCACTGGGCGGGGAAGTCACCCGTGAGGTAACAAGTGACGATAACGTCACGGCTGTCGGCATTCAGTTCTTCCATAAGTTGAAGTGAACCCTCTGTTAATGTGTGGCGTTTCTCTGAAGTAAGATCCACAGAAAAATGAACGATGTGCGCAGAAAAAAGAAGCACACAAAAAATCGAGACAACCAACGATAACCTTAGTCCTTCTCTTCCAATCCGACCTCTTTCAAGTGCGAGTACAAACCTTGCAAGCAGAAGAAATAAAACGTCAACAAAAATAAAATATGCGATATCACGGGAGTCAATCAGACCGCGACTTAAAGAACGATAATGTGATTCAAATCCCAAATTAACAAAGTAATAATCCAATTGACCTAAAAGAGCAAAATCACCAAGGGCAGTAAATCCAATATAAACCACTGTCGAGAAAATCATCGCAGAAAGAAAGGCGACAAGCGGTTGAGAGGTAGAAGCTGAAGTGAATATGCCGATCGCAGCTATTGTGGAGCTGAGCATAAATAAGCCGATATACGATCCCCAAATAGCACCCAAGTCCAGATTCCATTGAGGGCTACCCAATTCTCCCAACACCCAAACAAATCCAAGTGTAGGGAGCAATGCCAGAAAGATGAGCGCAAGGGCGCCTATGAATTTGGCAAAAACAACTTCACCTTCAAGCAAAGGCCGTGTGAGAAGAAGTTCTAAGGTGCCGCTTCTGCGTTCTTCAGCAAAACTTCGCATTGTTATCGCGGGAATGAGAAACAGAAGCACCCAAGGCGCCAAAGTGAAGAAAGGATCCATTGAGGCCACTCCACCAGACAAGATGTTCCAAGGGCCAGGGAAAACCCAAAGAAAAAGACCCATTAACAGGAGAAATGCTGCGATAACAACATATCCTATTAAAGAACTGAAAAAAACACGAATTTCTTTAAAAATCAGAGCCCTCATTGTAGATGCGATTTTGAATGCGAAATGTACGAAATCACTTCTGGAGGTGCAGAAAATAATTGCTTTGTTTCTGGCCAAAC
>Ga0315315_10001592_pt1 | contig 20857 bp, 15 predicted proteins | sample M140m3416metaG_FD_203699 | JGI IMG/M metagenome (GOLD analysis project Ga0315315, IMG submission 203699) | Ammonia-oxidizing marine archaeal communities from Monterey Bay, California, United States - M1 40m 3416 | ecosystem: Environmental > Aquatic > Marine > Intertidal zone | place: USA...
ATTCGCACCAGCATCGTGTGCAGGTGCCATACTGCATTGGCCTGGTGTATTGCGATTCATTGTCGTGCCTGTATCTGGACATGGCCTTAAGATCGACAACTCAGCATGGCAGGTTCCGGATCACAAAACAACGACAGAGTAACGGGGGTCAGCCAACGGCGTCAGATCTCACCTAGGTCCTTCGATCGTTCACATTGCACTGTATGCTGCTCCGTGATCATGCAAGCTCTCGGATTTGTATCCCGTCGGTCACACAACACCGTCAGGCTACCATGTCGCTCAGCCACTTTGACCCGTCGATGACCAAAGCTGTTAAGGCATCGCAGGTAAGCCGAGGTATAAGTAACCCGACAGGAATACCGCACCAGCAGACCCTCGAAATTCAAGAGGGTCACAGATTGTAACTAAGAGATGAAATCAACCTGGCCTTGAAACCGGTAGTGCATTGGGGGAGGAATAGCACAGGACAGTTTTTCGGGGATATGAATGACGGTCCCTGCGATCAGTTGTCACTGAGACCGTCTATTGAAATGCCTGTCCTTGGCGAAAGGAACCTTTCTTACGTTTTTACTCAGGCAACGTCGCGGGTGAAGTCAAACATTGGTGTCGAGAGATAACGTTCGCCGGAGTCGGGAAGGATCACGACGATTGTCTTACCGGCACTTTCGGGGCGTTCGGCTACCTTAATTGCAGCAGCCATGGCGGCTCCACAGCTGATTCCGCAGACGATGCCTTCTTCGCGTGCAATTCGTGGAGCCATTTCCAGGGCCTCCGCACCGCTCACCTGCACGACATCATCCAACAGGGACACGTCAAGATTGCCCGGGATGAATCCTGCTCCAATTCCCTGAATTGGATGCTTACCTGGATCGCCGCCGGAGATCACCGGGCTGGTATCCGGTTCAACTGCGATCGACTTAATTGGCAAACTTTTTTCTTCTTTGAGGTAGCGAGTGACTCCGGTGATCGTCCCACCAGTGCCGACTCCTGCGACGAAGATGTCGACCTTGCCATCCGTGTCTTCAAAGATTTCGGGCCCGGTGGTCTTAAAATGAATTGCTGGATTGGCTGGATTATTAAACTGTTGCGGCATATAGAAATTATCCTGATCCGCCAATTCTTTTGCCTTGCTTATTGCGCCATTCATGCCTTCGGCTCCCGGTGTCAGTACCAGGTTGGCTCCGAAAGCTCGCAACATCTGGCGACGTTCCAGAGACATTGTATCAGGCATTGTGAGAGTCAACTTGTAGCCTCGAGCAGCACAGACAAACGCCAGGGCGATTCCCGTATTACCACTTGTTGGCTCCACAACTTCCATGCCGGTTTTGAGTTGGCCGCTTTCTTCGGCGTCCCAGATCATGGCGGCCCCAATGCGACACTTAACGCTGTAGGCCGGGTTGCGACCTTCTATCTTTGCCAGCACGGTAGCTTTGGTGTGACTGGCCAGTCGGTTGATCCGTACGAGTGGCGTGCGGCCGATGGATTGAGTGTTGTCCTGGAGAATAGGCATTCCGTTATTCCTTTCGATCAGACAGGCGTTTTCACTGCGACACTGTTGTGTCTGAATGTGTGGTGTACCAAATGTGGCGGTTTTCGCTAAGGCATGTCTTCCATTAGCAGGCACATGGATCGTGAGAATTGTCCAAACACGGCCCGCAGAGACTCGAAAGCCACTAGTTTGCTCCTTATGAAATGCGTATTACGTTAGATTGATGCCGTTGTTCCCATTGAATTCACTGCTACCTGTACCCTATTTACCTGCGGATTCATGCCACACCTGTCTCCTCCAATTCTATTGTCAGTCTACTGCGTGCTGGTTGTGGCGGCTTCGTTGTTTGGTGGCTGGCTACCCTCTCTCATCAGGCTCACTCATACTCGGATGCAGACAATCGTTAGCTTTGTGGGCGGCATGATGCTGGGAATTGGTGTGTTTCACCTTATTCCTCATGCATCACAAAAATTGGGAAATATGGATACAACCATGCTTTGGATGATGTGTGGCATTCTTCTGATGTTCTTCCTCATCCGTGTTTTCCATTTTCACAACCATGGCATCGCAGAAGACGCACAGGACGACACCTTTGAACCGTTTGCACAGGTCCACTTTCACAGCCACAGTCATGCTCATTCCCATCCACAGGCGCATCAACTTAGCTGGGTTGGCATCGTCGCGGGACTAAGTCTTCACACATTGCTGGACGGAATCGCTTTGGGGGCAGCGGTGCAGGTTGAGTCCACGTCAATGCCCTTGCTCCCTGGAATTGGAGTCTTCCTGGCTATTCTGCTGCACAAGCCTTTGGATGCAGTTTCAATCACATCTCTCATGGCCGCTGGCGGCTGGCGAAAGCGTAATATTCAGGTAGTGAATGCGGGGTTTGCTATGATGTGCCCACTGGGAGCTGCTCTATTGTTGATGGGAGCAAATCGGTTTCCGGGTATTCAACAGGAACTTGGCGGATCTGCGATGGCATTTTCAGCAGGTGTATTCCTGTGTATTGCACTCAGTGATCTATTGCCGGAAATGGAATTCCATTCGCACCATCGCCTGCGACTGTCGATCGCACTTGGGCTGGGAGTGTTCATGGCATGGGCGATTCGGTTTCTGGAGCCGGGGCATAGTCATTTATTTTGGGACTTGTGCACGTAAGGACGATTTCACCGGCGAACAGCGGGACGTGGATTGGCTGACAAAATGGAACGGCCGAAGCACAAGTACAGGGGTTACGTTTCCCTGTTCTTCACTGAGACCTCAAATCGCTCGTAAAATGGCGGCCGCACTTTGGCCACGAGCAGTTCGGTTCACGGAGATTGCCGTGCGATTGCGAATTGTCTTCGGGCCGTCTTTGACGACATTGATGCGGCAGCGTGGATCCGGTACTTCATAGTTCAGCGTGGCCGGTACTTCCCCGTACTTTAACGCCAGTAGGGTGCCCGCCAGTTCAACAGCTCCTGCACCAGCATCGAAATGTCCAATGAAGCTCTTCATCGCTGTAACCGGAATTTTGGAAACACAGTCCCCGAGGACGCGGTGATAAGCCCGGGCTTCGACGATGTCATCCGCCTGAGTACTCTTACCCTGAGCATTAATATGGCCCATTTCATTCGGCCGAATACCAGCTCGACGAATGCCCGCTTCGATCGCTCGAACGAGTCCCAGTCCGGCAGCTTCGTTTGCGGAACCTCGCCCGTCACAACCCGCTCCTACGCCGATAACTTCCGCGTAAATATCTGCTCCACGTCGAACTGCATGCTCATAGCGTTCCACTACAAACGTGGCTGCACCTTCGCCGACAACAGCTCCATCGCGCTCAAAATCGAATGGGCGACAGGCTCGGGCGGGATCGTCAGCTCGCTGCGATAATCCTTCGAAGCTATGGAATTTTGCGATGTCAACAGGATGAATGTTAGAACTGCATGCTCCCACAATCATCGCGTCCGCTCGATTAGCTTCAATCACTCGCACAGCCTCTGCCAAGGCCAGCAGGGCTGAAGCATCGCGAGATGTGATCGTATTGTTGGGTCCCCGAGCATTATTATCGATGGAAACGTGGCATGCCGGCATGTTGGGTAGTTGGCGTAAAAGCCATAAAGGAGCAATTTGTCCGAGCCCGTCTTCACCCCAGCGTGTCATGTTAACTTCGTTGGAATTTGTTCGACAGGCTTCGACAGCTGCTGATAATTCCGCAGGATGTGTTGTCATTCGGCCCGCGCCGAAGGTGACTCCCAGTCGCAGAGGGTCGATGTCGCCATCACTGAAGCCAGAGTCAGCGACGGCCAGTCGGGAAGATGCCACACCGAGTTGCATATCGCGTGACATGACTTTCAGGAATTTGCGATCACGAAGGTGCTTGGCTGGATCGAAATCGCGCACCTCGGCCCCAAATGCAGACGGCAGACCCTCGTGTGGGATCGAGAGAAAGTCAATGCCGCTCCGATTTTTCTGAAGACTTGCCCAAAATGCATCGTTGCCAATACCGACAGGAGAAACGACTCCCAATCCGGTAATGACGATGCGAGCACCATCGCGCGCAGCCATGGAATGCCTCAATTGCACTGGCCGTTGTTGTCACATCCTGGACAGTCAACGACGACCCATTCTAGAAAACCACCAACATCCCTGCCTGGTTACAACTGACTCGCACCCCAGCGCGAATCGCCAGCTGATTTACTGTCCTAAACCATCAATTCTGTTTTCTACGTCTCTGCACCTAACCTCGTTCTCTCAGATATCCAACCCAAGATATCAAGAGACAGGTATGCCCAGTGTCTCGGTGAGCTTGCGCCACTTCAGAAGTGAATATATTTAATTGTCACAGATTACATATATTAACACTGGGTGAGTCAAGATCGGAAACTGTATTCCTATGCTGCTCAGTGAGCTTTCTCAACAGCGGAGAGTGCCACGACGGCAGATTATGCGACTTGTTGTAACTGTTGCACTGCTCGTCAGTCGCACCTCGAAAAGCAAAGTTCAGTATTGGCCACGATCGCTTCCGGTTGAGTAGCCGACATTTTGGTGCGAGATTGCGGCAACACAGAGCGAAAATCGATTATTTACTGAAGAAACCAGAGTTTCGAACTGCCGCAACTGCCAGAAACACAGTGCACATGCCATCGAACCCTGAACATCCATGATGCCCACTGATTGTCTCGGTACTCGACGAGGGCAAATTGGCAGTAAAAAACAAACGTCCACTCAGATCGACACACCACGACCGGGCGAAGGAGAACAACTTCATATCTCTGATTTCTGATTGACCGCGACCACAGACAATCAACAACTGGAAATCCGCCTCACGCAGCTGCACGAAAATATCGGAGACTCATTCATAGCCAACGAGTATCGCTGTGTACCACTAACTCTGCCAATGCGATGATCTTACAGAAATACAGACAGAGCCAGAGGCGCACGACAGTTTATCCGATCGCACATGTGACCGCAGTTCTGCAAAGGTCTACTGAGTCCTCGCAAGAAATCGCCCGAACTTCTTCTCCGTCCCGTAACCGGCCACAAAATCTTGATCGCTGTAGATCATTTCACCGCCGACCATCACACGGAACATCACACCAGGATGACGATTGACCAATCGAGGATAATTGTCGAATTCCTCGATCGGCGCTTCCGTGACTTCTTCGGTAATGGAATCGAAGTGAGCCGGATCGATGATATTTATGTCGGCCAGTCGGCCTTCCCGGATGTAGCCGCAATCGATACCAAACCAGTCGGCCTGTTCACCCGTCAAACGCCAGATACACTTTTCCATGCTCATGAATGGTCTTCCGGCGTCGATCGAGTCCTGTACGTTCCTCATCATTTGCAGCGGAAAGTCATAGAATGCCATGTTGCGCAAATGCGCTCCCGCATCTGAAAAACTGATGAGATTAAACGGGTAGTTGTACAGCACCCCGTACATCTCTTTACGGTCATTCGCAATGGTACATGTCCAGCGAATCTGTTTATCGTATTCGACGATAAGATCCAGGAACGCATCGACAGGATGGAGCTCTCGTTCGCTGGCGACCTCCATGAAGTTCTTACCAACGACAGTCTGGTCGGGACATTGCAGAATAACGGTCAGACTGAGATCCCTGTGCCAGACTTTCGGTCCGTACTTCTTTTTGATCTCAGCTTTGAAGACCTCGCGAAATTCCGGTTCCTTTATCATCGCGTTGCGTTCATCCAGATTCTTTGCCAGGTGCCGCATCGCTTCTCCGGCAGGAAATTCCTCGAACATTACGGAATCAACTCCGTCGTAGTACACGGTGAACGGTGCCGGAGGTGCCTGCATACGGAAGTCGGCGTTCCCCAGGCGGTTGAATAATTTAACCCCACTCGCAACCAGCGGCATAATCATGCGATCGGCAATCAGGTCCATCATGGCGATGAGCGTTGTCTTCAACCGCTTGCGAAATATCCCTGTGCTGATCGCCATGTAGCGAACGGCGTTGAGGCGAGTCACCAGACTGGGTGCGCCCTGCAGGATGGCTTCACGTTGCCTGAGTGTGTTCAAAAGTGGTTTACGTTCTTTCCACGAGCCATAGAACGATGGTGTCTTATGCGACCAGTATTTGTCACCATCCATCTTGTCCCAGGGGTTATCCATTGTTGACATGCCAAGGAATCCGGCATCCAAAGCTTCATTGAGCATGTCGTTCATCTCCGCCTGTTCAGCGGTGGTGGCGACTTCATTGTCTGTCACCGAACGTTCCATACCCATGGCCTTACTTCGCAAATCGGAATGACCAATGAAAGAAGCAATGTTCACGCCCAAAGGAAGCCTGTTTATGTAATCAACCCATTCAGATGGCGTACTCCAGGTCTTCTCCTTCTCTAGTAGTGGCAGCATGACCTCCCTTGGGATTGCTTCGACTCGAGTGAACGTATCGGATGTATCCTCCGGCGAATTGTAAATTGCCGATACCGAACAGCTTCCCAGCAGAATCGTCGTCACTCCGTGACGAGCCGATTCTTTCAGCCCTGGAGAGGCAATGAGTTCACCGTCGTAGTGTGTATGCGAATCAACAAAGCCAGGCGTAATCCACTTGCCTGTGGCATCAATGATCTGAGTATCTGCAGGAACATCAATAATGTTGGCGGAGATGCTGGCGATGCGTCCGTGCTCGATGAAGATGTTCTTGCAAACAGCCTTGTCTTGCGCACTGCCAGTAAACAACAGACCGTTCTCAATCAGGATGCGAGGCTTCACTAAATTCTCCTAATTGAACTCGGCTGCATGTGGATTGCAGAACTGTTATTGATCTTTGTTGCAACCCGCATCGAGTTCTGTGGCCTTACCGACGCTGTCGACCGGGTGAGTAAACATGTAACGCCAAACATCTTCGTGGGCGAATTGCCCATCCTGTGTCTTCCTTGCAGAGCCACCCGGAATGACCGAACTGTGAGCTCTTCGCGCATCGCCTTTAACGTCAAATGCCGTGACCAATCTTCTCGTGTTTTCATAGGGAACCGGGATCTGGTCGACGTCAATAACTGGGCCGAATTCGTGCATCCCAAGCAGCTCCCACGATCGGCAGTAGTGATCGTCGGTCCAACCACCGTCCAGTACATGTGAAAATCCAAAGTAGCGATTCTCTGGTGTCGCCGACGGCAGCTTTTGCCAATCCTGGTATTGGTCACGTGGTCCACACAATGCAACAACCCTCGCTACCTTCTGATGCTTGGCGAATCGGGCTGACGTAGTGGATCCATGAGAAGCCCCGGCCATGATAACTTTGTCCCATCGCAGTCCATCACCGGCGTCGTTAATGAATTGCCCCCAGTTACCTTCCGGATTTTCTTTGTACAGCCAGCGAACGAACTGAAACGAGCGTTCCATCATGCCGTCGGGTTTCGCGATCATGACCTCGTCTGTGAAGTCTTCGCCCGTTGCAGCCTCCAGTCGCATGCTGCCTCGACAATGAGGCCCTACAGGCCTTTCCTGGCAGCAGATTCCAAACCATTGTCGAGCGTAGTGCGGCTGAATGGCGTGCAGTCCGTAGCTGTTGATTCGTTCGAACAACTGTACCTTGTGACTCATAAGCCAGATGACTAATTGTCCTCGCGATTCAACACGAGTATCCACTGAGGCATTCTGCAAATCCGTCACACTTCCGTCTGCTCCTGACAACACAAAGTTAATTTCAGGATACGACTGCACGCGTGAATCGATGTCACTGGCTCGAGCCTGTAACGTGAACAATTCGCCGGTAGATAAGGTCGTTACTTCGGCTGCAGAAAGCAGAGCTGCGGGCGTGCCTGCCCCGAGAAGTAAGACAATACAGTTTCGCAGTTGGTTGGCGAATTGCTGGCGAAGGAAACGGTGCGTTAATGACATCTGAGGCGAGGAAACGAGGGCAGGTGAGCGATATGGAAAACTCAGAGCGCTAACGTATCACATAGTCGCAGCAGTTGGCATCAAAAATATTCGAACATCCCAACAGGCACCCGGAGTATCAGAAGTTTGAAGGCACCCTGCAGAGTGGCTGGTGCGTTTGCCAATGTATTGGGATGAACTTCGAAACATTACGTCAAACAAGTTCCGCGACGGGGATTCGCTTATCGACAAGGAATTGCGGGCGCCCGGTAGGATCGGAGATCGTAGTGGTCATAGGGTCTATGCCGATATTGTGATATACCGTTGCCACAACTTCCTGCATATCAACGGGACGATCCACTGCATGTTCACCCAGACGATTAGTTGAGCCAATGGCCTGACCGGCCTTCATGCCTCCACCCCCCATCAAGGCGCAACTCACTCGAGGCCAGTGATCCCGGCCAGCCCCCTTGTTGATGCGTGGAGTCCGGCCGAATTCACCCCACACCAGAACTGTGACGTCATCCAGCATACCTTTTTCGTCAAGGTCTTCTACAAGAGCACTTACTGCCTGATCCAGCCTCGGACCATGATGACGCATCAGGTCGAAATTAGCTCCATGACTGTCCCACCGACCGTAAGACAACGTGACAGAGCGTACACCCACTTCAACCAGACGTCGGGCAATCAAAAGATGATCGTTGCAGGTGGGAGCTCCATCGTATTGGTACTTATAGGGCTTGCCGTCGCCGTATCGGTCTCGAATCTCTTTCGGTTCTTGCGATACATCCAATGCATCTGCCAGCCGACTGGATGTCAGCAACCCAAAGGCCGCCTGATTGAACGCGTCGGCTCCACTGATACTGCGACTGACTTCTGCATTGCGTTTGAGTCGGTCCAGATTTGTCAGCAGGTTCCTGCGATCGTTGAGACGGTCCAGTGTAACCCCGTTGAGTGTTAAGTTGTCGGCGCCTTCATGACTTGGACGAAATGCCTGCCAGGCCGGTCCCAGAAATCCTGGAGCTCCTGGTTCTGACCACGGGGCGTGACTTGTCTGAGCGGCCAGCGCGACCGTTGGAGGTATACTTGCATCTGTTGGTCCAAGTATCCGTGCGAGTGAAGATCCAATCGAAGGTCGACCACCGATTGAGGGAAGACTGCTGCGGCTCCATCCGGAAAAACACTGAAATGAATCATGCCTGCGATTGCATCCGACAACGGAACGAATCACTGCCAACCTGTCCATGATGGCAGCAATTTTCGGAAAGCACTCACCAATTTGAATTCCAGGAACAGCTGTGGAAATCGGAGAGAACTCGCCACGAATCTCTGTAGGAGCTTCTGTCTTAATGTCCCACATATCCTGATGCGGCGGACCACCGGCCAGGAAGATGTTAATGACGGCTTTGTGTGACAATTCCGCCGGTGCATCCGATTGCGCTCGCAGGATGTCAGCCAGTCCGAGGCCACCACAGAGTCCACCAATTTGCAGAAACGATCGGCGATCAACTCCATCGCACATCGGTGCGGAGCGTCCGAAGAGTGTCAACATAGCAAGCTCCTTGACCAAGTGATGTCTTGGTCAACATCGCGATCACGGGTAGACTGAAAACCCTGAGGCGGTACAAATCTGGCAGGGTCTAAAATACTACGAAAATCCGCACAATTCTGACATTCAAACCTACCGGGCGGCTGCTGGATCGTCAAGAAATTAACTGTTTCGAGGTTATCTTGCGGTGAAAAGCGCACACAGGTTGCTTTGTCCGAAATACTCCAGCAGAGCTGAATCAATTGCCGAGCGTGGAAACAGGAACAACAACACTCATGTGTCGGTTGGACATGAAGGTCCGGTATCTGCAGAGAAACCCTCCCGTTACAGAATTGCAGGGCCTTTGACTTCGATGCCCTTCAGCCTCATTTTCAGTTCTTCGATGTTCGGTGAGACTTCGAACGCAGCTTCACGGCTGATATATTCTCGATTGACAAAATCGTAGAGGCTGTCGTTGAACAGCTGCATACCTTCTTCTTTGCCGATTCGAATGGCCGACGACAATTTTTCATCTTCGCCATTCATAACGAGTTTGCGAACAGTAGGATTGAACGTCATCACTTCAATAATGGGAACTCGGCCAGGTTTGTCAACAATCGTCTTCAGTAACTTTTGCCCGACAATGGCCTTCATATTCATCCCAATGGCAGCTCGCACCGCTGCATGCATCGCCGCCGGAAACAGGTCAATAATACGAGCGATCGTACCGGGAGCGTTCGATGCATGAATTGTTCCGAAAACCAGGTGTCCGGTTTCAGCAGCGTGAATCGCTGTCTCGAAAGTTTCCTGATCACGCATTTCCCCCACCAGCATGATGTCCGGATCTTCACGCACGGCATGTTTCATGGCCACATGAAAATCAACAACGTCCATCCCGATTTCACGTTGATTGATCAGGCACTGATCGGAAGTGTAGACGAATTCGATAGGGTCTTCGATCGTAAGGATATGACGATTCATATTCTGATTGATCCAGTTGAGCATCGACGCAATCGTTGTACTTTTTCCAGATCCGGTTACACCCGCCAGCAACACCATGCCCTGATCGAATTTACACAAACTTTCCATGACGGGCGGCAGGTACAGGTTTTCGAAAGGTGGAATGTCGCGTTCGACTTTTCGAGCCACCATGCCGACGAGTCCCAACTGAGTCAGCAGATTGACACGAAAACGCCAGGACTCTCCCTTGTAATCCACGACTTTCGAGAAGTCTGCTCCGCCTTCACGTTGAAAAATGTCGAGGTTGCGCTGGTCCATCATTGGAAAGGTAAGTTTGATCATCTGCGATTCGGTAATAGCCGGCATTTCCAGTGTCGTCAGTGTTCCTCGTATACGAAGAATCGGCGGTCGACCAACCTGCAGATGGATGTCTGAACAACCCAGCTTGACCGCCATGCGAAAGATTTTATTGACCTCAATGTCAGCATCAGGGTCAAAGGTGGATTTTGTCCAGTCACGAATTTGAACCATAAGTCATTCTACTTTTACTGGCTGTTGTGCAGGTTGATCAGGAGGCGAACTGACCGTAGAGCCTGGTCATCAAACGGGTTCGATCATCCGAACAGGAACACCATGGTCCGCCAGATGCTGCTTGGTTTCCTGAATTGTGTAGGTACCGTAGTGAAAGATACTGGCCGCCAAGGCAGCGCTTGCTCCGCCCACAGTAACGGCTTCCAAAAGGTGTTGAGGCGATCCAGCCCCGCCGCTGGCTACGACTGGTATCGACACGGCATCAGCTACTGCACGAGTAATTTCCAGGTCGTACCCGTCTTTAGTGCCGTCAGCGTCCATGCAAGTCAAAACAATTTCTCCAGCACCCAGTTCTTCAATGCGTCTGGCCCAGGCAACAGCTTCAAGCCCAGTAGGCAATCGTCCACCGTTAATGTGAACATCCCAGAATTCCTGTCCATGTTTTTGGATTCGTTTGGGGTCGATGTTCACCACAATGCACTGACTGCCAAACCGCTTGGCTGCTGCTTCTACAAATTCGGGATTGGTGACCGCGGCTGAATTAATGGAAACTTTGTCGCATCCGGCATTCAACAGGCGACGAATATCGTCCACCGTGCGGATTCCGCCTCCCACTGTGAGCGGCATGAAAACGACTTCAGAGGTGCGAGAAACCACGTCCAGTATAATGTCGCGTTCTTCGTGGCTGGCAGTGATGTCGAGGAAGACGAGTTCATCGGCGCCCTGTTGTTCATATTTTCTCGCAATCTCAACCGGATCTCCGGCATCCTGCAGATTGACGAAATTCACACCCTTGACGACTCTGCCGGCGTGAACGTCCAGACATGGAATGATACGCTTTGCCAGCATGTTTGGGAATTGTCCTGAATTATAGACCGTTTGAGTACACGGTTTGCGGCGGGTTTTGGGTCTCCTATAAGACCTTTGTGTTTCCCTGTGGTCAACTCTCTGCCCGTCGCCAGTTGTCGATCCTTGAAATTCAATCCTCGGTTGTCCATTTATGCCTCCTTCTGTCCACCAGGTTTCCGTTGAACTGGGTTCTCGTTCGTACGAAATTCGTATCGGTGACGGGATTCTGCCTGCTGTCGCCCCGTTACCGGGAACTGACTCCTCACGTTTTCTTGTTGTGACCGACGACAACGTGCGTGGTCTGCATGGTCAACCTGTCCTCGACGCCCTGCTCAATTCCGGAGCAGAAGGCAAGATGGTATCGGTGGCTGCAGGAGAGCAATCCAAGTCACTGGATACCCTTTCGACACTTTATGACGACCTCATCGAACTCTCCGCCAACCGGCGCACAACCATCGTGGCTGTGGGGGGCGGCGTCGTAGGAGATCTGGCTGGCTTTCTGGCAGCAACTTATGCTCGTGGCTTGCCTTTTGTTCAGGTGCCGACAACTCTACTCGCGATGGTGGATAGTTCGGTTGGTGGCAAGACCGGCATTAATCACGTCAAAGGTAAGAATTTGATTGGAGCTTTTCACCAGCCTCAGGGTGTTTTGGTGGATACAGCTACTTTGTCGACTCTGCCCGAGCGGGAATATCGATCAGGACTGGCAGAAGTGATTAAGTACGGCGTCATCATGGATAAAGATTTCTTTATCTGGCTGGAAAAAAACATCGCCGGTATGATCAATCGCGATGCCGATGTGCTGGCTCATATCGTCGCTCGCTGTTGTGAATTGAAGGCTGATGTGGTTCGGGAGGACGAATTCGAAACAACCGGTCTGCGAGCGATCCTCAACTACGGTCACACGTTTGCTCACGCGTTCGAAGCATTGGCTGGATATGGAACGTTGCTGCACGGGGAAGCGGTGGCGATTGGCATGATTTGCGCAAGTCGACTGGCCGTTCGACTGGGACGCCTCTCGGCAGAAGATACCGACAGGCAAATCACGCTGCTAAACGCTGTTGGTCTAGCGATTGATGTTCCCGCGGATCAACTGAATCGTCAACAGGACATTGTGAATTGCATGCTGTTGGACAAGAAAACGGTCGATGGCCAATTGCGATTTGTTCTGCCGGATCGTATTGGTCACGTGGAAACGGTCGAGGGAATATCCGCCGATGTGGCGTTACAATGTCTAACGGCTTAACCAACAGGTCTGCTGGATTTTCAGCGGCATCGCCAGCCAGGTTGTAATCCACTTCGGACCACCGTAGCCTGAACGTATGCCCAATACTCCTGAACGCATCCTACTGATTGCCGGCGACGTCTCGTTTCGTGGTGCATCGATCCTTGCGCTCCGACTGGCCAAAGGTCTGCTGGAACGCGACATCGACATTGTGATGCTGTGTACTAAGATTGGACACATCGACCAGAGTCTGTTGAAGGGAATCGACATCCTCGAATTGCCGGGTTATACGCAGCCAATCTGGGGGCGAGTTGTTCGGCAGTCCGTTCTTAAGAATCTGGACGGTCGCCCACCTGATATGATTCATCTGCTCTCGCTGGACATGTTGCCTCAGGCAATCTGGCTGGGGACTCAGCTATCCTGCCCGGTTGTGTTGAGTGTCAACGATCACGCGGATGCCTCACGACTATTACTTCCATCATCCGCTCAATGCTGTCGTATGCTTGTCTGCGTGAGTGAAAGTGTGCAGGCTGCACTGCCGCATCCTCGCGACCTTAACAACATTGAACAGCGGGTGATCCACCCTGGAATTCCTCTTTTGCCGGAATCGAAATCGTTTTCCATTCTCGATTCGGATCGAGAACCAGTGATTGGTATGGCAGGGCCCATGGAAATCCTCAAGGGGGGGTCTTTTTTTCTTCGAGCGTGCCATCGAGTCCTCAGCGACGGACACAAAATTCGCATCGTGATTACCGGTTCCGGACCCGAAGAACGAAACCTACGCCATCTGGCCACGTCGCTGCAACTGGCTAATCAGGTAACATTCGTCGACGACAGTACAGACATGCAAACGTTTCTGTCAGCAATGGATGTATTCTGTCTGCCATCTCTGCAACAGGGGATTGGAGTCCTTCTGCTGGAAGCGATGGCGTTGGAACGGCCGGTGATTGCATCCGGAGTCGGAGGAATTCTTACCGTACTTGACAACAACAACGCAGGACTTGCCGTGCCGGCTTCCGATAGTCGCGTCCTTGCCGATGCGATTCTGAAACTGATTACTGATCCCGATGGGACACGGCGCATGGCTCAGGCCGGGCGATCGCTCGTCGAACAACGATTCTCTCTGAATCGAATGCTCAACGAAATCACCGCACTCTATTCGGAAATCTGTGGAGGGGCAGCTACCACGGTTCGATTGCCTCAAGCCACGTCGAAGCAGGACCAGTCATGAACGCAGAACTCATCGCCATCGGATCGGAACTCGTCTGTGGCGCCAGTCTCGATACCAATAGCCAGTGGCTCAGCCGCGAACTGGAAGCACGCGGCTGGACGGTCACTCGACACACTACGATTGCCGACGACCTCCAAGCAATGATCGAAGCGCTGCAGGCAGCGGCAAAACGATGCCGCATCGTGCTGGTCACAGGAGGACTTGGTCCGACACGCGATGACATCACTCGAGATGCAATTGCGGAAGCATTTCATCAACCGTTGGTGGAAGATCAATCAGAACTGGAACACATCCTTAGCCTGTTCGCGAGACTCAAACGCGAGATGCCGGAACGAAACAGTATTCAGGCTGCCCGGCCTCGCGACGCGGTACCATTGCGCAACAACCATGGAACGGCTCCCGGCTTTGTGTTAACGCTCACCGAACCCGATTGTCTGATGGCAGCCATGCCAGGCGTGCCACGGGAAATGAAGAAGATGTTCAATGAGCAACTGATCGCTAAATTGCCGAAGAGCTCGATCGTTGTGAAACGAGTTGTCCTGAGAACCTTTGGGTACGGTGAATCACATGCTGAAGAACGTTTAGGCAACTTAACCGATCGGGGTCGCAATCCGGAAGTTGGCATTACTGCCAGTGGGGCCGTAATCTCATTGTCCGTGACAGCTCGAGCTGGCACAGACGAAGCGTGTAACGATTTGGTTCGGCCGGTACTGGCAACAATCAACGAACGACTCGGCCACGCTGTATATGGATCCGGTTCTGACGAACTGCACCACGTTGTGAGGCAACGACTGGCCAGTCAAAAACTCAAAGTGGCGATTGCCGAAGGAACATCCACCGGAGGCCTGCTGAGTCAATGGCTGTGCCACAGCGATGAAAGGCAGCCATCAGTCGTGGACAGTGATCGACTCATTCCCGGCGGTGAAGAAACAACTAACCTCGCACAATTGTGCGAATCAGTTCAAAACGGCGCGGACTATGCCGTTGTTACGTCACATTCGCGACTCAGCACTAACGATGAAGGTACGGCTGCCATGATGCAGGGACAGTTCGCTGTGACAGGCCCCGGGTTCAGTCGAATCGTTGATGTTGATTTCACTGGCGACCTGGGGATCTTTCGTGAGCGAGCTGCCCGCATGGCACTGAACCTGATTCGACTCCACATGAACGGCTGCCTGGTTGAGCAAGATCCGGTTAGTAGGGATGTCAGGTAAAATATGAACTCGCCTTGCAAGGAAAAGCCCATTATCCGAGCCGCGACTGCAGAAGACCTGCCAGAGCTCACTTCCGTCGTCGATTATTTCGTACGTGCCAATCGCCTGTTGCCTCGCACAGTGGATGAGCTGCAGGATCTGTTGCCTTTCGGTTTCGTAGCCGTGAGTGACAATGCAATCGTGGGATTTGCAGCGTTGGAAATCTATTCTCCCAAACTGGCCGAAATTCGCAGTCTTGCCGTAATGGAACATATGCAGGGGCTGGGTGTCGGTCGTATGCTTGTCGAAGAATGTGTTGGCATGGCTCAGTCTCGTAATATTCTGGAAGTCATGGTCGTAACATCCTCCGACGACTTCTTTGTCTCATGCGGCTTTGATTTCACTCTGCCCGGTGAGAAAAAAGCCCTGTTCATCCAAACTCGAAAAACAGACGATTGACCGTCGCCCCTGTATGCCATGAATACCACGCTCGAAACAATCCATTGTGGCGACTGCATCGAAGGCATGAATGCGCTGCCGGAAGAAAGCGTCAATCTTGTATTTGCCGATCCCCCCTTCAACATCGGCTACAAATACGATGTGTATGAAGATCGCATGGCAGCGGAAGATTATCTCAAGTGGTCTTCTAACTGGATGAAAGCTGTTTGGCGAGTCCTCACTGACGACGGCACGTTCTGGCTGGCTATCGGAGATGAGTTCGCTGCTGAACTTAAGACAGCCGCTCACGGTGTCGGTTTCACAATGCGCAGCTGGGTCATCTGGTATTATACCTTTGGAGTGAACTGTAAAAATAAGTTCACTCGATCGCATACGCACCTGTTCTATTTCGTCAAGGATCCGAATACGTTTACATTTCGCTGTGAGGATCCAGCCAATCGTATTCCATCGGCTCGTCAGCTGGTTTACAACGATCGTCGAGCAAACAGCAAAGGGCGATTGCCTGACGACACCTGGATTATTCCACCGGGTGTCAAAGAAACGTTTGCGTTAAGACCACAAGATCTGGCGCAGCAATTTGGCGCGGATGAAAACACCTGGTACTTCCCTCGAGTGGCTGGCACGTTCAAAGAGCGAGCCGGTTTTCACGGCTGCCAGATGCCTGAACAATTACTTGGACGAATAGTGCGCAATTGTTCGAATGACAACGACGTTGTCATGGATCCTTTTGCAGGCAGCGCGTCCACCCTGATTGTCGCTCGCAAACTTGGCAGACAAGTGATCGGGTTTGAGCTGTCAGAAGAATACACTAAAGCGGGAACCGAACGTCTGAATGCGGCAACGCCGGGCGACCCGCTCACCGGTGCTCCGGAACCGACCATGTCGGCAAAAAAGACACCTGCGACAGCGACTGCAAACACAATTGTGCCGGCAGCGGTCATCGAAGATCCAGCAGCGCCGTCAGTTGCTGTCACAAACGATGAAACGACCCCAACAGAAATACTGGAACCGAAAAATGCTTCTTCGCCTCCAGTGAAGCCCACGCCACTAACTCGTCGCCTGTACGATATTCTCAACGAAACAATTGTGGCTGCATTTAAAAAAACACACGATGGGTGGGCAGTAGATCGGGTCCTCACTGACCCCGAATTGCAGGCCGCGTTTTATAAGGAATGTGTTCGACTGGGACTGCCGTTGTCGCAAAAGGAAACGTGTCTGCGATTGCTCAAACTGCGAAAAAAAGGCGGTGCACTTAAGGGATCAAAACGTTATTCCGTTTCAGCCGAGGAATGCGAACCTTATTTACATGCCTGTGAAATTGCCTGGGCAACAATTCATGCAACTCACTCCAACATCAGCGTAGAAGAAATCCTCAGCAATCCGGACCAGGCCACGGCTTTCGATGCCGTGGCCTTACAGTTTGCTCCCGGATTCACCAGTCTGGAATATCGCTGGGGGGCATTACGACTAAGAAAGAGTCTCAAAAAGGCACGAGAACGAGGCCGAACTCTGAAGCCACCTCGACGGTTCTGGCTGGGTGCATCATTTGCCAAATACCAATCTCAGGATGTTGTCGATTCTCGTGGATTGTATCTGATTCAGCAAGGTAACGACTGCCTGTACGTTGGCAGCACGACAAATCTTCGCCAACGACTGCAGGCAATCACAACCAAACCCTCACAACACTGGGGAGCCACACGCCGACAATTAAGCTTCAAGTATTTTACAATTCCGGAAGCCGAATCTGATCTACTCGCCTGGGTCAGCGCTGTAATCAGCCAGCAGAAATCAATTCCAACGTTGAACCTGAGTGAACTACACGCAGACCACGGTACGTGACACCGCTCAGCAAATGACCGGAATCTCATCACAACTTCATAACGGAAGTGTGTTTCGAGCCCAACTGGTAATGTGTGGAACGCTGGACTGTTGTTCTGAAACGGCCACCCACCGCGCTTTTTCCCGGGAAACCGCTGAAATATTGCAGGACACTGTTGAGCAGCGGGGTCCGGCGATAGACTGCGAGGCCATTCATTTTAGTTCTCAGGAGTTACCCCGGATGTCCACCGACACCACTCTCACCCAGGAATGTTCCTGGTCATTAATGGCCGATGCTGTTCTCAACGGCGAGCCGCTTGCACGTCAGTCTGCTCAACAAATTCTGGATGCTCCCGACGACCAGTTGCTGTCGATTCTGGATGCCGCTTATCGAGTGCGCCGGTACTACTTCGACAAATCGGTGCAGCTGTACTACCTGAAGAATGCCAAGAGTGGTCTTTGTCCCGAGGACTGCAGCTATTGCTCTCAGGCGAAGGGCAGTGAAGCGCCCATCGAAAAATACGTCATGCTGAATGCAGAGCGTCTCATCGATGGAGCTCGAAAGGCATTCGAAAGTAACGCCAGAACCTACTGCATCGTAGCCAGCGGCCGAGGCCCCACAGACCGTGAGGTTGATCATGTCTGTAACGTGGTCAAAAATATCAAACAGGAATTCGGGCTGCATATTTGTGCATGTCTGGGACTACTCCGACCTGACCAGGCGAAAAAGCTCAAAGATGCCGGTGTTGATCGAGTCAACCATAACCTCAACACCAGCGAACGTTTTCACGACGACATCGTGACCACTCACTCATTCCAGGATCGCATTGATACACTGCAAACCTGTCGCGACGTCGGCCTGGAACTCTGTGCCGGCATGATCGTGGGCTTGGGAGAAAAACAGGATGACGTGGTCGATGTCGCTTTGAAGCTTGCCGATATGGGTGTGGCATCGATTCCCATCAACTTCCTGCATCCAATCGATGGAACACCACTGGAAGGCCAGGAAGAACTGGACCCAAGGTACTGCCTCAAAGTTTTGGCCATGTTCCGCCTGACGAATCCCGACACCGAAATTAGGATTGCGGGAGGTCGCGAACGTAATCTGCGATCCATGCAGTCGATGGGGTTGTACGCCGCCAATTCAATGTTTGTCAGTGATTATTTGACCACGTCGGGGCAGCAGGCTGATGATGACTTCTGCATGATTGAAGACCTTGGGTTTGAAATCACAGCCGGGGATTACGAATCAGCGCAGCTACTGGAAAAACTGGGCCGATCGGCCAGTACTGAATGCAGCGAAAAATCCGGCGATTGCTGTTCGTGATCAATGGTACATAGTTATTCAGCCATACCTGCCGAATTTACTGGCACTTGCTCATGGTCCGTCACCTCTAATCTCAATGTTAACGACTCATGCAAGCAGTTACGTTTGATACTTCTGGCGAACCGGCAGACGTGCTGAAATGTGGCACAACTAATGCTCCTGAACCCGGTACCGGGGAAGTTCAGGTTCGTATGATTGCCAGTCCGATTAACCCATCGGACATGATGTTCATCCGCGGACTGTACGGGATAAAACCACACTACCCGCAGTCGCCCGGTTTTGAGGGTGTTGGCAAGGTGGAAGCCTCAGGAGGTGGACTGCGTGGCATGTTCTTTAAAGGCAAACGCGTTGTCGTGATGAATGCAGCTGGAGGAAACTGGGCCGAAAGGGCTGTTGTTCCGGCAACTCAGGTCATTCCGATTTCCAGCAGCCTTTCAGACGATCAGGCAGCGACTTTCTTCGTCAACCCTGCCACCGCATGGATCATGACACAGGAACTTCTAAAGGTTCCCAAAGGCGGATGGTTGCTGCAGACGGCTGCAGGGTCTTCGCTGGGACACATGATCGCTCGCCTCGGCCGACACCTTGGATTCAAGACCGTGAATATTGTCCGAAGGGATGTCTATCGGGAATCATTGAAACAGGCTGGTGGCGATGCCGTCGTGGTATTTGATCCCGCAAAAGACCCGACGGAGAAGCTTAGAGAACAGATAAAGACCGCAACTGGTTCTGACGGAATACGTTACGCGGTGGATCCCGTTGGAGGAACAACCGCTTCGGCTGTTGTGAACTGCTTGGGACCTCAAGGCCGAATGTTGATGTTCGGATCGCTCAGTGGCGAAACGGTGGAATTCACACCGCGGACAATCATGCAAGCCGATGCCACGATTTCCGGATTCTGGCTGGGCCATTTCATGGGGCAGCAGAGTCTGCTGTTCAAACTGAAACTTGTCCGCAGAATCACAGGACTCATTCAATCCGGTGTCCTCGCAACTGAGATTGGCGGACAATATTCGCTGGGGCAGATCACCGAAGCAGTGCAAGCTTCGGAAGATCAGAATGTCTCCGGAAAGATCGTACTCAGATGCTCGTAACCTCTCAAAAAGACTGCCGATATACTCACACCTGAACTATGCCCTGCATTCGTTGTTGTATTTCCTGGCTGTGATTCACAACATCGCAAGCCAGTCTGCACCACACAGCGTGATTTGACGGTTGAGGAAGCTGTCCTTCCAGCCCGTAAACGCCAATCGACAGTTGACTTCGAATCGGTCGTCCCGGCGGAAAACACGAAACCGATTCCTAGAATCTCTCGCTGTAATCCGAAACCACTTGATCGAGCGTCTGGTTCAGAGAAACTGTGACGTGGCAGAATTTAATCTCTTAACACATCTCTCCAGCCTGCAGGAACAACAAGATGCTTGGTGCATCACTTGATACCAACGATTACATGGTTCGACTTAACCAGGAACTGGATCAAATCGATCGAGCCGATATGGAACGCTGGGCAGATGCGATTTACGGGGCCTGGGAAACCGGCAACTTCGTGTACATCATCGGCAACGGCGGTTCCGGTACAACGGCCAGCCACATGGCCGAAGATCTCGGAAAGAGTACGCTTCACGAGTCGGATCTCAACGATGAGTCGAAAAAACGTCTGAAGGTACTGAGCCTGACCGACAACGCAGGTTGGCTGATGGCAGTCGGAAACGACCTGGCGTATGACCAGATTTTTGTGCAGCAGTTGATGAACTATGGGCAACCGGGTGATGTCCTGCTGGCGATCAGCGGTTCAGGCAACAGTCCCAACGTGCTGAATGCTGTCGACTGGGCTAACCGGCACGAAATGAAAACGTTCGGACTCACCGGTTACGAGGGCGGCAAACTTAAGGACATGCAGCAGGACGGTCTGCATGTCGCAC
>Ga0315315_10001594_pt1 | contig 20839 bp, 20 predicted proteins | sample M140m3416metaG_FD_203699 | JGI IMG/M metagenome (GOLD analysis project Ga0315315, IMG submission 203699) | Ammonia-oxidizing marine archaeal communities from Monterey Bay, California, United States - M1 40m 3416 | ecosystem: Environmental > Aquatic > Marine > Intertidal zone | place: USA...
GACACCGATCGAGGAGAGCCACCTGCAGTTCGATGCGGATTACTTCTCGAAGCACAAGACGGCTCCGTTGCAGCGCGAGGATTTCCCTACCAACATCCACTGCCCCTTCGCGCACGTGCGTTACAAGATCTTTCTCGACTTGTGGAACGATTACATGCCGCAAGTCTTCCTCAACAACGAGATCCCGGCGAAAGTCGTCATAACTGGATTCGTGCAGACGCTCCACGTGGATCGCGAGTACAAGGGTGAGGTCGGCGCGCGCAACAACGCTATCATGTACGCGTACTCTGCCGAGCCTCTGTCCGGCAAGTCGACTGCCGCAACGACCGGGCAGGCACTGATTGGGATGTACGAAGCGAGCGCAATCGGCGGCGACGTAACCAAGGCGGGGATCATCGATCGTCAGTCGCTGTTCAGCAATCTGCTTCTCGTTATCGACGACATGATCCCGACCGAAAAGGACGACGGGCAGCGCAATTCGCGGCAGTACCAGCAGCTGATTCGCGCGCAGTTTGATCGCACGACGCGCGTCGTTTCCGGGAAGGCGCGCACCTCGGAGACGCAGATCATGATGTCCTCCAACTACATGATGAACGACAGCGACAAGGCCTTCCACACGCGCATCCTGTACGTTCCCTTCTCTGAGCTCGACAAATCTCAGCAAGCGATGCAAGACGACCCGGTTCTCTTCTCGCAGTTCAATCTGCAGCAGGAGCTGTTGTCGTGCCTGACCCCTGACCTCGCGTGCATCGGCATCTGGGAGGGTAAGCTCGACAAGGAGGCGATGCTCGACTTCAACTCCTTCCTGTGCCACGCCCTCGGCCGTTACCGCGACCGCAACTGCCATGAGTGGGCAAAGCGCGGCTTCTACTACGTGCAGCTCTGCTACCTCGCTCAGGACCTCGGCGACGGCGTCGCGCGCTTCCTGCAGTGGCTGATTAGCACGATGACCATGTCGATCTACGAGGTGAACCACATCACGCACGTAATCGACATCCTGATTAAGGACATCATCGAGGTGCGCGAGAACATTGGCGCGAACGTTCTCGGCCCGAACCCTGACAAAGTGATCCACTGGCACAACCTGCGCGAGAGCGAGTACCCCGATCTCGGCAGCAAGAGCATCAAGTGGGTGGCGGTCCGCGTCGAGAAGATTCTCAACGTCATCAAGAACGCGACGGGGAAGAATGTGAAAGCCGCGCAGATCTGGGACGCAAACAAGTCTTACAACTTCGCGATGGAAGGACGCGCTCTCTTCTACGACGCGGACAAGGCTGGCTGGCCGGCCAAGTACGTGCACTACGACGAGGAGATGCACTGCCAGAAGGACATCCCGCTCGCGGAGAACGAGCTGACCGTCGCGATGCTCACGAGGCAGCGCTGCCTCTTCATCCACGCAAAACGCTTCTCGGAGATTCGCGAGATGATGACCGGCGTTAAGAACGACATGACCGACATGACGAAGATTCAGGTGCGCTCGACGCTCGACGGGCAGTACTACAACTTCTATGACAAGCTGACCTCGGGAGGTTGGTTCGGTTACCGCTCCTCGCTGCACCACCCGAACTTCAAGCTCTTCCACGGAAACGGCGAGAACATGCTGCACTGCGGCTCCCCGCTCCACGAAGAGCACCCCGACATGGAGATCGATATGGACGTGCAGGACTATTTCGGGATGGACGTGCGGCGTCTCTTTAAGCCCGACAAGCTGCTCGAGTTCTTCGGATACAAGCCGCTGACCGAAGATGCGATTTACGCGCTGCCGTCGTGCTACACGCGCATTCCCTGGCACTGCCGCAACACGCTGCGTGACACGCGCATCCGCAACCCGATCGAGGACTACGACGGCGACGACTACTACGTCCCACGGTACCGCGACGATCCCACCTGGGCCTGGAAGTTCGAGTCGGCCCCCGACACCGTCCAGCGCAACGGAGGCCGCCCGCCGACTCCGACCCCGTCCGACGACGAGGAGTCGAACGCTCCAGTCTTCTCGCAGAACTCGCAGAACTCGCAGAACTCGCAGAACTCGCAGCGCTCGCTTTCCTCCGAGCCGGTCGTCGTCAAACGCCGCCGTGCGCGAGCTAGCCCCACGAACTTTGCGCGCTACGCTCGCCCTCCGATCGACGAAAACGCTGAAGGTGTCGTCTACTGGCCCCCACTGCCCGCAGTCGCGAAATCGCCGAAGAAGGCCGAGAAGAAGCGCCGCAAGAAGTCGCGCTCGCTGGTTATCGACGAGGCGAGCGATGAGGACGCCGATGAGGACAACGAACAAGTACGAATTGCGTCATTTGTTTCATCATAAACGCCCATTTAACTCTTAGCTCACCCTATCCTCATTGTATCCTCACAGGAGGTCGACGAGGCGCCGAACTCGGACGACGAGGCGTTCATCGACGATTCGGCGAATCACTCTCAGGAGAATTACGAAGAGGAGGAGTTAATTACGACATGCTCTAACGTGATTGACATGGATTCCGACGGCGAGGAGATCATCTGCGGCGCGATTATTCCGAACACCGCGCAGCTGTGCGGCTCCTGCCTCACGTACTCGCACCGCTGGTACGACTACTAAGTCAACTCTCCTCACGGTCCTTTACGGCCTGCTTCTGAACCTTCACGGCGAAGGGAAGCTTCGATCGAATCAGATTCGAGAGCTTTGTCTTGTCGAGCTTTACCTCGAAGTCCGCATCGATGTCGACGAGTCCGCGCGCGCAGATCTTACACATCGACCCGTCCTCTGTAGACCCATACCGTGACACGTGAACCTCCGTCTTGCAATCCTGCAGCTGGCCGGGAGTCGTGTGTGTGAGTTGGTAGACCGTCCCCGAGTGTGCTAAAATGTCCGCAATCGCCTCAATCAGCTGCTCCGCTGTCTGGTAGTAGTCCTCCTTGTTAAATAGTTTGTCGGTTGTGACGATAACCCAGTAGCTCGTTCTCATGCTTCACAGCTCAGTGTCGCATTGGAAATAAACTGATTGTACGCGGCACCCATCATGAAAACGGCGGCGGTAGCGATAATGAGCATCGGCAGGTGCTCGAGGAACGGGTCGGCGGCCGCAAACGGACAGTTACATGGCGGCTTAGTCTCGACTGCCGGCTGCCGGGTCACTTTCGGCGGTGACGAAATCGTCTCTTCTTCCTCGGGAATCGGCTCAATCGAGCCGCTAATTTTGGGCTCGAACGTGTTCTCCGGCGTCTGCTCGTCCTTCGATTCCTCCATGTAGTGATGGACCATCCGATACCTCAGTATTTGGAAAATTTAGGTTGCGGGAGTAAGCAGCGTTTGCTCCGCGCGCGTATCTTCTCGCGTCTCGCGTGGATCGATCGCACGCCTGCCGACGGTGCCTAAGATGCCGCCCCCGACCGACGGTTTGCGAACGTACGCGGCGATGATCTCCTTCCAATTGTCCTGCGGGTACAGGCGGATGTCAACGTACGGGAACTCGTTGTCGCCGTAAAAGGGGTTGCCGTTAATGTCCTTTAAAAAGAAACGGTCTCCCCATCCGTGATACGTGTCGAGTCCGCGGAACATGATCTCGAGCAGCGTGTTCATCTTGTAGTAATCGAACTGCACGTAGCCGTAATGATCGAGCGTTAAGAGCATGTGGAAGTGAGGGTGGTGCATCTTGGGTCCGATCTCGATCCCGCCGTCGAGGTCCACCTTCTCGACGTGCGTTTCGTACGTGTCGTAGATGTAGGACGTGTGCCCTGATGAGTCGTTACCGTAGAAGTTGTCCATCGCCTCCTTCTTGTTCGTTTTGTAGATCGGCTCCCACGCAACACGGCTTATGTTGTCCGCAGGTCCCTCCAACGCTTTCCTTAGCGTTTTGCCGAAACGCAGCATCTGGCTCAGCCACTTGTCGTTACCAAACAACTCGTATGCGGCGTCGGCCATTCTCTGCATGATGAGTTTCCCCTCTCGCTCGTCGGTTACGGGACGGTGCAGCGAGTAGGTGATGAAGAGGCGCGACTGCCTCCACGCGCGACGCTGCTTGACGATCGATTTGGGGTGTCTGAATTCCTCCGGAATGCGCGCCCATTGCCCGTTTTGGAAGGAGGTGACGAAGCCGTCTCCGTGCCACTCGGTTGGTACGTTGCGCGGGTGCAGCGCGCTGTGCTGCGGACCGCGAGAAGTCGCGAGAAACACCTCGAACCTGTAATCCTCGGGAGATGCAGGTCGCGTCTGTCCGTTCGGTCCCGCGGAGAGTTTTTGCGGATCGTACGTCTCGGTGACAAGGCAGTTGTACCACACGCGCGTTTCGGCAATGTCCGGAGTTGCGTAACGGTTTTTGGTGAACGTTCCGTACACTCCCTTATCCGGACGCACGACCTCGATCCCGAGCTGGTCCGCCTCGAGTCCGTCGTACTTCAATCCTTTCGAAGGATCGAGGAAGTAGAATTTGGGACCCGGCTCCCATCGTAGGATGCAATTGCGGTACTCGATGCGCGTCTTGTCGGTGTCGTATTGAGCGGCTTGGTCGACGCGGATCGTCTCGTTGTTCATCACGAGCCGTCGTTTCACGTCGTTCAAAATGTCGATGAACACCGAATTGTCGAACGCTGATGGGTCGATCGTCTTGTTAGAGATCAGCTCGTCGATTTGACGCACGGCAAGTTTGATGTTCTCGTCCTGCTGCGCTACTTTGGGCGCGTAGACCGCCTGCTGCACGTTGATGTTCGGCGGATTGTTGTACTTTGTGAAGCGCGACGGGTACTTGTGCTTATCGGATAAGGTTCTCGCGACGGCCACACGCGCCGACTCCAGCTGCTCGTTAAGACGTTTCCGCTGCTCCTCTGTCAGTTTCGCCCATTGAGCCTCGCGTTTGTCCTTGCGTGTGAAGAGCGCGTCGAGCGGTACGTGCGTGCCCATCTTCTCGTCCACCTCGACCGCGAGCTGCGTCCAGTAATTCTGCGTGCCTTCCTTCACCTGCTTGTTCATATCGCCGATGACGAGGCCGGCGTCGAGCACGACACGGTTGTTGTGCACGAACAGACCGGGCGCCGACTCGAGCACGAACGCGCAATCTCGGCAGACGTTACCAAACTTGTGCGACCGCATGACACGGTAATCGACGGCTCCGAACTTGATCTTGTGTTTCCAGCCGCACATTCGACCTTGCGGAATGCCAGTGTACAATTTCAGCTTGTTGCTCGCGTAATCGTTCGGATCGTCGCCGTCGGCGTCGACCCCTGCGTAGGCGGGGCTGTAGTAACGCCGAAACATAGCATTCGCATTGCCAGTTCCTTTAAGCTCGGGTGGTCCAGATCCGCTCTCCAACAGTTTTACGGTGAAGGAGGGCCATGTCATTGTGCGCCCGACACGCAGCTCGTTCCCGAACTCGCGGAAGTCGTCCAACCCCTGATCGATCTCGACCGCGCGCGCGGTGGCGTCCGTTCCAGTGAAGCGCGCATCCGGAAGTCGCTGCCCTCGCTTACCGAGCGGGCGTGGTTTCGGGCCGTCGGGTGCGGGCCACACGCCGTCGTTACTCCAAAACGTAGCGTCATGAAACGGCAGCGGAGCGAGATTGCTCGGTGGTTCCGGCTCGGCGTCACGAACTGCGCGAGTGCGATTGTTGTTGCGCTTGTAAAAGGATTGCGGCCAGTGTTGCGCTCCCTTGGCGGCTTGTGCGTCTCCGTAGACTAAGTAACCGTACTCGTAGAAGCTTCGCGAGCAGCGTCGACAACCTTCGGAGAAGCCCTCTCCGTCCTTAAAGATCGCGTACTGGTGCTGGTACGGCAGGGTTTCGTAGTGCCACGGTGTCGTCACCCATTGCGCGACCGTCATCTCGGACTCTATCTTACGTATCTTCTCTCTCCAGTTAGGGATAGCGTCGAGGCACGCCCACATGTGCGAGACGTCCTCCTCGGGCCCTATCTTCGTGCACAACATACCAGTTAGGCAGCGAATCAGCGCCGTGTTCCCCTTCAGCACGGTCTCCGGTTTCTTCTTAAAGACGGGCGGCCACAAGAGAACCTTGTTGCCCGTCATCGGACCGGGTTGTGGGTATTGGTGCTCTCCCTGTTCGCTGGCGTGTGCGACGTACAAGCCGTTCAGCATCCCGTTACGCTTTTGCGCGCGAGTGAAATGCACGTGGGATCGATTGTCGCGGCCAATCCCATCCGGTGAGAAGTAGATTGCCAGGATCTTTGCCATGTTTTCGACGTGCAGGTCGTCGTCGCCGTATGCGTCGAGGCGCGAATCCATGAGGTCCTTCTTAAACCCCCAACTGTGCTCCACGTCTGTAAGTTTCGTAACGACGTCGCCGTTCGTGTACAAGTTTGCCTGATGACCGTAATCGCGCTGGTACTGCTCGAGCGGCGTGAGATCCGCGTCTCCCTCTTTCGTATCTCCGACACGCTCAAACTTGAACGACGCGCGCGGCTCCTCGTAGCACTCCATGTGAGAGTAGGGAGCGTAACGCGAGTTAGACCAATGGCAATTCACATCTTTGTCGTCGCGTCGCGTCGCTCCGTCGTTCAATGCTTTGTCCGTTAAATTGCACATCTCGAACGCCTTCTTCATGTCCTCGCTTAAACGCTCAAACTTCATGCGTAACGCTCGTCGGATCTGCGCGTCGAGGCCGGTTTTGCTTTCTTTTTCGATCTTTGCGGCGAGCTGAGGATCGCAGTCACGAAGCATATCGCCAAGCGTGGCGCCGGGGATGCCGAGGTCCGACTCCACATACGTTCGTTGCTGTTCCTCCTGCGCTTCTCCCGCAAGATTGTTAGAGTCTTGGATTAAGTTGTTGTCTTCTTGATTTCCCATATCTTCACCTGTCGTCGTGTCGAGCTCGGCCTCCTCGTCTCGCTCACCGTCCGCCTGGTCGTCCTGCGGCCCTAAACCAACGTCAACGGGAGCTTGCGGCGAGATCATCTGCACGGCTTGTGCGTCGGCTGCATCGACGGGCGCGGTCGTCTGTGGCACGGTTGCAGGCGCGTTGCCGAGAAGCTTCTGTCGCCATTGTATCTTATCAAGATCTTTCCACTCCTCCCAATTAAACATTTGGTAAGCGAATGGTGTATTGTTCGTCCATTGCCAGTCTTTGTTGAAGGTTTGCTGATTGCTGTTTAATTTGGGATCCGTCATGTAAGTAGAGTAGATTGCGGTCTCACCGTCTGGTACTTCATCTATTACTTTAGAGTCGGGGTAATGCGGGTACAGAAGTAACGCAGCAGGCACTCGAAAACCGAGCTGATACGGGCGCGTTCTTGCGTCGTCTGCAACTCCAGTAGGTTGGTGTATAGACTTGATGCCCGCCTTGTACATCATCTCGCCAGCCTTTCTGTAATTAGGTGCATAACTCGACTCATAGACATGATAGTGTTCGTAATCATTGAACATACCGATAAAAGGTACGGCAAGTGTCAATTTGTCCTGATTAGCCAGCGCGGTCCACATTGAGAACAAGTGCTGACCGTTCATTTTGTCTTTGTCCTGTACGATGGGCATCAACTTACCGACTTGCGGCACGCGCATGTAAGTTCCGCCGACATACTTTTGCATCTCTGCATACGGCGAATCTTTGCTCAGGTGTTTAAGGCGAACAAACGCTTGGTTGAGTGGGTTTAGCGTTTCGTAGACACGCAGACGCCCATCGTCGTCCAAAGCAGGTGCGTCTTGGCGAGTGTACCATTTAGGCAATCCGTAGTGCGGATTAGGACAGCGGAAGCGTATCGCGTAGTATGTCTCGCCTACCTTCTCGTATCGAGTCCACTGGTACAGTTGGTTCTTGCAGTCAGGATAGTAGTATAGGCCGTAGATCATAGCAATCGTGTTACCGACTGCTTGGCATCGTCCCGTATCTCCTTCTCCGTCGAGAGCAGCTTGAAGCTCGGCCGCTGTCGCTCGGTCTTTTGGCGGCTTGCGTGATTCCCAGCACAAACTTTTGTCGGAATCGACACCCTTGGTGAACAATGCGTTTGCGATGCTCTGACCCGGGTTGCCGACTGCTGCGGCATCGGTATGCGGTATGCCAAAGCGGATGTTGCATTTCATTAACCAATCATGCCTCGAGTACACGACGTTGGAGAGCGAGACAACCGTATCGGCGTATTGCTTCGCACGGTCTTGACGTGTTTTGTTCGCAAAGCCGGCTTTGTTAAGTTTGTACTTATTTTCTTGGTTGTTGCCATCTACAATGCCGCTGTTCGTTTTTGATTGCCGCATACGAAAGCTTCCGTGCGCGCCGGAAAAGCAGAAGTGATTCTCCATGTCGTAATCAAACACCTTTAGCTGTTGCAAGGTCGTTTCATTATCTCTCAATTGTTGTGCGGTGAAGCCGTTAGACAAATCGCGTTTCGGCTCGCCAAACGTACCTTCACCAGACACGTATTCTTGCCACGGAACCGTCTGTGACGTGGATGGTTGCGATGTTGTGAAGCTATCCCCATACATGCGCTTGTCGGCGTCCCAAAACAAACCCATTTCGGACGGATCTTGGCCAAGACCGGATGACTTTGATGACGTTAGCAGAAGGTGCATGAGGCGATGAAACGCCACGCCGCCAGGTGGATTAAGTTGTGCAGGGTCGTACAGCGTAATCTGGCACCATAGCTCAAACGACATGAGGTCATCTGGCCACTGTTTCTGTGTTTGGACAGTTTTCCAGTAACTTACAATACGTGTTTGGTAAGCCGGGTCTTTCACTTCCTCCTCTTGACCATAGGGTATGTACGCTAAATGACCTTTAATTCCCGCCTTCAAGCGTGCTTCCCGTGCTGCCTTCTTAGCTGTCCTCTGTGCTGGCGTATCTTCCGGCCTTCCGACAAGGTCCATACATACTCTCTCACTTGGAAACTTTAGACCTCGGCCGCGATCGCACTGCTGCGATCTGCGTGCTCTTCGAATTGCGGAGGAAGTGGGCTGTTCCCGATCGCCTTCTTGATGTACTGCCGCATCACCTGCGTCCAATCCGATTGCGGCAGCATCTTCACCTGCAAGTACGGCATCGAGGAGATTGCCATCGCGTCGCCCAGCTGGAACTGCTCGTTGTAGAAGCGGCGGAAGGTCGCCTGCATCATCTTGACGTTGATTTGGATCTGGCTGTAGTGCACGACCGTCAGCCAAATGTGGCAGTGCATCCTCTCCTTCTTGTCGCCCACCTCGATCGCCGAATCCCAATCTAAGCTCTTGATGACGTCCTCCGCACGATCCGCGCCGTAGTGAGCCGCATCCACGGGGCCGAACTTGATGTACGTGTAGAGCACCGACTCGTTAGCGCACTTCTCCAACGCAACCTTGAACTTCTCGGTCACCTCCGCGTAACGAAGAGCGGGGACCTGCTTGTTGGGGTTGATCGTGATGAAGAAGTTGCTCTCGATCTTGCGGCGTGGAAGACCTTCCGTAGTCCCAGAACCTTCCTCTTTCGGGTCGGTGTACGGACCACGCTCGTTGATGTAGATGCTGTCCGCGCGCAACACCTTGAAGTTCGGGTACCGCCACGCCTGCTTCGACTTGACACTGATGGGAGGCTTAAAGGACACTGGCTGTGTCACGACCTGCTGCGACTTGTTCGGCTTTGGCTCGCGCGACGCTGTTGCCGCACGCTGACGCGCGACCATGCTGGTGTCCGAGGTTGGGTTCGGGCCGACCTGCGATTCGGTTGGGCGGTTCTCGGTTGTGAGCAGGCGTGCGAAGCGTTGCGATGGTCCCTGACCTGGTTGTGTGCGTGAGCGCGGCGGCATGCATACCTAAGGCCTTAGATTTACGAGATGACCGAGTGAGGAGAGTGCTCGCCTTCCTGGGAGTGCTCGCCTTCCTGGGAGTGCTCGCTTTCTGACCCGTCGTCCTCGCGTTCCCGATCTCGCGCGGGAACGTGCTCGCTTTTGCCCGAGTAGCTCAGGAACGCGTCCTTCGAGCAGAACTTAAAAGCGACCAACTTCTTACCGTTCTTCCCCTCCCACGGGCACTCGCACCGGTACGCGTAACGACCGTTCTTCAGTTCGACTACCGGCGGATCGTCGACCTCGAACTTCTTCTTGGTTGTCATACAAGTCATAGTGACGGGCATGGCGCACGACCACGACACTCACAGTTCAGAATTTCAGTGGAACGCATGGAAACCGTTACAGCCCAGCGAAAGTTTGCAGACGGATCAAGAAGCACTGTACGTTCCCGGGATCGGCCCGATCGCGCAGTGGCATTGCTACGTCGACATGCTTTGGTCGCACGGGATCCCATACTTTGTGCGCGACTACCTCTTCAAGGAAGTCGAGCAAAAACTCGAGAGCGGCACACCGCCAAAGGACGTGCGCGACCTCGTGCGACGTTTGAACAGTATAAATTCTAAAATATGGGCACATGAAGCCGAATGCCGCTCACAGGAATCACGACCCCCCCCGCCCCCTGGAACGAGCCGCCCGAGTTGACGCGCACACTGACGCTTGACGCTCACGAGACGCCCTTCACGTTCCCGAACCCGTTCACGCCGCCATCGGCTCCACCCGCCGCTGAGGCGCCATCGGAGCCGCGGGCATTGCCGGACTCGCCGCGTCCAGACGAATCTCCAGCTTGCGCATCTTCTGCTGCTCCTTCACCAGCTTCGCAAGTTCTCGACCTGACGGGTCTGGAAGAACCGCAGCCCGAGCCATGTCCTCCGGCTTCTCTGCCGAAGAAGAAACAGCGTGTTCCACGGAAGCGAGCTGCTCCTTCATCTGAGCCTTCAGTTCCTCAAACTCCCCCGTCGTGAGCGCGTCGCGCGTCGACACGACCGTGCGCTTGCGTTTCGTGGCGCACTGCTCGGTGTAGTCGACGAGCGTGAAATTGACGAACCGTTCGCGCGGCAGGAAGCTAGACTCCTTTGTCTGTCGAAGTAAGAGAACGTCTCCGTAAATTTGCATCTTGAAGAGTTGCGTCGCGGTCGTGTTGAGCGGCAAACCGTTCTTCTCGGGCCAGTAGAAGACCGTGAGGTCGGCGGTTTCCTTGCTCGACTTCTTGCGCATCACCTGAAAGGTGGTCGGCGTTTCGGCGCCCATGCTATTGTACGGGCGCGTAAGGTACGGCACGCCGCGCTGCGACGCGACGTTGCACGCTTTGGTGAGCACCTCGTTGACCTCGCCCGACGACTGAATACGCACCGCAACAACCTCGCGCTCCTCGGCGCAGCAGAGATTGTGAAATTCCTCCGGGCTCTTGATCACGCCGTTCAGATCGTCGCGCGCGAACCATTGCAGGCGCGAGAAGTGAGGCGCGGCTTGCACCGGGCAGTGGCAGAGGTTGTTTATGTACTCGATACGGCGCGAGTACATGCTAAGGTCGATCTCACCATCCGCAAAGAGCTGCTCGTTGTGCGCAACGACGCACTCCCAATTTGCGTAACTGCCGTACTTGGTGAACTTGCCGTCGGCGGACCAGGACGGCATGTAGCAGTTCGACGAGCGCATCGCCAGCCCAGACCAGTCGCATTGGTAGTAGGTAACGTTGTGCAGCTTGCGTTTACCCATGCTTGTGATGCTGTGATACTGAGCTCTTGGAAAAAAGCGAGCAAGTGCTTGCTTTTCTTACCCGCGCGCGTGCTCGCTGAGTGGATGCCCCCTACTATCGGTCCATTCTGGTGACATGTCCAAATTGCTTTCGCTCACACTTTTGTAACGGTTGACCTCCATTGGGTCGGTCGGCTCAACGGTCGTCGTCTCGGGGACGACCTCATAACGGTTATACTCGTGGAAGGACCACGCTATGACGCCGAGTGCGACCATTGTAAAAAGCGGCGAGGCGACGATTGACACGATCTCTCCGAAGGGGAAGGACATAGTTACGCTTCGTTTAGAAACTTACTCTAGTTTTGCACTGTGAATGCGCGCAGACCACCGGTGCCTCTCTTCTTGCATCTCCTTGTCGATGACGTCCTTTGCCTTTTCCGGCAGTCGCTGCGCGTCGAGCATCGCGCGAATGATCGGCAACTCGCCTTCGCCGCGCGTCGACCGAACGTGGCCTTCCCAATTCACGACTTCCGGGCGAGACGGGTAGCGGTGCGTCAGCACGTCCGAAACCGAAGGTATGTAAAGCTTCCCGTGCCCCACTCCGGTATCCGTTGCGTTTGACGTCTGCAGTAGCTTCTGCAGGTGCCGCACCTCGTCGGCGTCGTACCCGAGATCGCGCTTTCGAATGTCCTGATGCGTCTCGAGACCGCCTTCGTGAATCCACGACTGGTGACGGTTCGGGTCGACGACCGTTATCCCGTCGACGGGGGTAAGCCACACGTCTGGCGTATCGAACTGATCAATGTAGTGATCGGGCATCTTACTGTTGCCTAGCGATCAGGAAAAGTGAGATTGCGATCACCGGTATAAGCAAAAGTGTGTGACTGCGCAAGTACTTTTCGACCTCGTCGGCCATCATCCCGTGCTTTTCTTCGTGCGCGTTGTGGCCGATTCCTTTTTGGACTTTGGGGTTTGTGCGCGACGCGTCGAGCGTTGCGTGCGGCTCGGGAACGTGCTGTGTGCGCAGATTGCTCGTCGCCTCCGTCAGTTGCAGCTTGTCTTCGACGAAGCTCTGAGCGGCGTGCTCGCCGTTCGCGTTCACGTGGTTGTGCACAGTCCGCAGTACCGTTTTGCGAGCGTCGATCGTGTCCTGCGCGCCAAGAGGAGTAACGTCCGTGCCCTTCATAGTTAGCTTATGAAACAGAAAATCTGATCCGAGGAGTGTAAGCAGTCGTCCAATGAGCGGCAAAATTCCGCACCCGTCGGCGCGAAAAGAGGACGGCACGCACGATCACGAGCACGCGCAGCGGGAGAGGCGCATCCTCGAGCGCAAGATGCGCAAGCTGCACGATCGCATCGACGCGCTCGTTACCGCAAAGGGAGAGGCCAAAAATCACGATATCGCACACGTGGACCACATCGAGAAGGACTCGCACACGCCGCCCGTCGATGCAGTCGCTGCGAAAACTGTCGCTCGAGAAGAGGATTACGTGATTACGTGGCTGCACATCAGCGTGTTCACAGTTGGAGCGTTTCTACTCGCGACGCGATTCACCTCATAGAAACCGACCGGACGACGCGTAGTGCAGGGATAGGATCGTGGCCGCCGCCGCGCCTCCCTTCATTCCAAACCACCATTCCGCGTCGCCGGGTGCGGGCATGAAGAAGAAGACGACTCCGCCCGCAACGGACGGCCAGAACCACTCGTTACACAAGATCGGAGGCAGGCTAATGCGAGGCTTAAACGGGCCGATCTGCCAGTGCGGATCCCAGCCACACACCTCGTTGTACGCACTCAGCGGTTTCGGGTGCCGAAGTCCCCCGAAGATTCCGCCGAGATGCTCGGTGTTCAGGGTCACGTTGTCTTCAAACTTGTGATCTTCTGGCTTGTACTCCTCCGGAAGATGAATGTTGTCGAGCTGATCCACCTGACACTGCTGCGCAAAGTAGTACTTCGCGTTGTCGTTGAATGCGGACTTTTTGAACTTTGGATCGTCCTCGTGCTTTTTAAGGCACTTCTTCGTCTGATCCTGGACCACGAGCACCGTATTAGTCGCAATGTTAAATTGGTCGTGGTTCGTCGATCCGTCGATCGGTGTTGCGGTCCCGGCGTGCACGTTATTCGCGATGTCGCGGTCCGTCTGCTGGAAGTCCTCCAAGCTCGTGCTCGTGACCGCGTTCTTCTGCTGGATCTCGTACTCCATGCGCGGGTTCTCGCACGTGCCGCCACCGAGCGCGACGATCTGCATCGGCGTGAGCTGCGTGCGAAGTCCGTGCATCTTGCCGTCCTCGTAGCCAGATCGCTGCGCAATCTCGTGATTGCGTGTGAGGCACGCCTCCTTTGTCATCGCCGGACCTTTCGGTTTCGGCGGAGTGATGTTGTTAATCACGATTGCGGGAGCTGGGCGATCTCCGGGGCGAACCAAGTCCTTGTGCTTACCTGGCGCGGGGACGGGGCCGCACGGGTTCGGCGCGTCCATCGCGAGGTAGAACGTCTGCCCGGCGTCGAGCTCGTATGTGTGCTTCTTGGAGCCACTAAACCCGTAGCTGTAATTCGTCAATTTGATGTTACGCATGCGGCACCACTCTGCGTCGTGCACGTAACCGGAGGGGGCGGAAACTACCATGGCTTTTGTTAAGAGAGATGTTAGAAAACTTACAAACGGTTCGTTACATGCTTCATTTCGGCGGCGATCTTGCGTACTCGTTTCAGGTCCTTCTTGTCGTTGTCGGAGAGAGGCACGCCCATCTTTAGTGCGTCCTCTAGCTTGCAAATCGCGTCAACCCAATTGAGCATCACATCCTTTTCGGGGATGACGTTTACGATCGTTCGTCGCCAGCAGTTCAAACTGCAACCCATCCTTGTTTTACAGTGAGGATCAGATTAAAGATCCGCACTCCCCTTCGGCGGCGTCATTCCCATGTTCATACTCTTCATCGCGCGTGCCATCTCGGGGTTGGAGTTTGCGGCGTTGACCGTAATTACCGTCGCGCCGATTGCGAGCGCGAGGCGCCACTCAGGAGAGGTGTACATGCCCGCGTTGTACTTAATCATTAGCTCGTCAAGAATTGGCTGGAACTCGGCCATGTTTTGCTGCGTGACCGTGCCGAGACCGTCGAGATTGAGTCCGAGCGGGTTGAAATGGTCGCGTGTGACAGTCTCTAGTGCGTGCATCGTCCCGCTCAGCACCAAGGCGCCGATGTTGCCGCCCTTACCCGAAGTAGAGCCGAGCTGCAGCTCGATGTAATGCAGCTCGTCCTGCACCTCGTCGATCGTGCTTTTTGCGGTGACGTTGTTGCGCTTCTTCAGGTGCGGGAAGCGCTCACGGTATGCCGATATCTTATCGAGCAGAGCGGACTTGTCAATTTTAGGAGGGGGGGGAGCGGTCGAGGGAGGTTCGGAGGAGCTCGCGGCGACGCCAGACTTTGCAATCTGGTCCATTCGCTTGCTTTGGGCGAGTCTTTTCTCTTTTTCGGCTAGACGGGCCTCTTTGATCACCTCCAACTCATTCGGCTTCTTTTTGTCGCGGTCGGCGATCTTGGACTGAATAACGGACGGATCGAGGCCGCCTAGGTCCAGCGGATCGTCGTTCGCGGGGGACTGCATTTGAAACGAATGTACTTTTACGGTCAGAAACTCTAGTACCCGCTCACATCCACGAACAGGTCCATGTAACGCCAAAACTTCTCGTGCATCGCTTCCCTTTGATAGATCAGCGCGACGACCTGCTGCACATCATCCGGGATGTGATTCGTGTCGCGCATCACGTGCATGAGGCCACTCCAATTACGATGTGTGACCTTGTCTGAGTTCGCACGGATTGCGCCCGCAAAAACGCAGGCGTCCGTTTCGGATCGACCGTTAATGCCCGTGATGATGTCAACGGGCAAGTTCTCCTTCCCCACCTCCTCTTCCACCCATCTAGCCATGTTGCGTAACTTCTCAAGTAAGAATACCCCCTTTGTCACCTGTAGCTCGTTGTCGCGTTGCATTGCTACGTGAAAAGGAAGGCGGCGGTCCCGATCGCTATGGGTAGGACGAGAAAATGTGCGTACGTCGCCTCCGGGTCGCGCGAAAGCGGTTTAAACGGTTTCAGACCACCGTCGTCCGTGAAACTCGCCCTGGGAAACCCGGTAGCGTAGGCGGCGACGCCAACGACCGTGGCCGTGACAAAAGTGCGCGCAAACGGGTGGCCGAGCCCGTTGATTACGAGCTTGCCACGCAAATCGTCTACCATCATCCCGCTCATCGTTACGCAATCTACAACTCAGAAATTTTAGGCCAGCGCGACGCGGTCGAGATGCGCGAGGCGCCAGACGGTGTATTGAATGCTTAGGCGCGGGTTTGAGCGCAATTGTTTCAGTTTTTGGACGAACAAAGCGACGAGTTCTCGTACTCGATGCTCGAACTGCAATTGCCGCAAGTAGGCGTCGTGCTGCTGTCTCTGTAGTTGTCGTGTTTGCTGTGCTTGTTGAAAGACACGAGGGTCGTTGGACCAAAATTGGTACATGTGATGCTAGTGTCATGTTGCCGGAAAAAGAGCACACTAGTTTATGCACCAGGCGGTGCACCGGGAGGCGATTGAAATGGCTGGGGCAGTCCCGTCTGTGCATTGAAACCACCCAAGTTTCCAGCCCTAAAGATTGGCCGGGTTGATCTTTCTCGGCCGGGTTGTCCATACATGCCGTGTGCAAGATCTTGCAGATTGTTGCCGGTGCCAAGTGGCTGTCCTTCGCGACTGACGTTCCACCGGTTAGGATCGTTGCCTGCAGGACGACGACCAGTTTTAGCGGACGCAAACGGTAGACGCAGATTGTTGCCTGCTTCCTTATTCGTCTGGAAGTTGTAAAAAGACAGCCATCCAGGGGTGTAGTTAGCATTAGCGTTTGCGTTACCTTGACGTTGCAGGGTTGGTCCCTGCACCTTACCCTGATCCACAAGATACTTGAAATGCAGGTCATCAAACGTGTTAATGCCCCAGCAGTCGATGAGTTCATTACGAAGTGCGAACTCGTGATCAGTGTGCGCCTGCTGCAGACGTCGCTCAACGTAATCAGGGTACACTTCCATAAGGAAGCGCATGTTACCGGGTTGACGCGGATCGATAAACTTCTCGACATACTCGTCGAACTTGGCTAGCTCGGCCTGGTCGCGCATCGACTTGAGGTAAGTGACCTCCTCATCGGTGATCGGGTCGGTGCGAACGACTCCAGAATCATCCCTATTTTCCTTTCCTGCCGCCTCACGAATTGCCGACCGCATCATCATCTTCTCTTTAAGTGCACTAGGAGCGGCGTACGGGACGGGCAGGCCGGAGTAATTGTTGTAATAGCTTGGGACACCAGCAGCCGCCAACCTTCGCCCTTCATCCGTCGCATTTCGGTTTTCTGGATCTGCAGGAGTGGACGGAGTGACGTAATGCTGCCGATTTGCGAGCTCGCGCGAGCTAAGCATCTGGCCGACACCCTGACCCAAATCAGGCGCACCGGCGCGGTCGTGAGCAGACCCCATCGTCATCGTACGGTTAATGCTCCCCCCATGCCCGGTCATCGCTGGCTGTACTTCCGGCATCTTACACTTCTGTTACGCTACATGGTTCAGAAAGTTTACCGGGCAAAAGGCGAGCACTCACGGCACATTTTCCGAGCACTCTCATGAAGGCGAGCAATGACATGGCTGCTAGCTTCGAGGACCAGGAGGCAATTAATCGCGCTTTCGACGATTACCTTCACTGTCAGCCTGTGTCTTCCGAACCCAATGCTCGCGAACACATGCTTTGCCGTGGGTGCGGTGGCGCTAATTACCGCTACGGCACTAGCGCATGGGGTGATGCTGGGCAGCGTGTGTGCATTGATTGCGGTCTTGTTGCGGACGGGGCTGTCATCTTTGAAAAGATGTACGGTCGTGTTATGCCTACTCGTAGCAGCAATTACAAGCGGATTCACCACTGGCACGAGCGAATCTCTCAACTACTTCTGCTGGAGTCTCCGATACGCGGTGAGCACATGCTCGCTATTGGCGAGAAGCTACTGGACGGCACACACACCGTTATCAACAAAGACACTGTACGAGCGGCACTCCGATCTCTAAACCTGCAGGTGTACATCGAGAAGTGGTTGCAAATCATTCATCGACTCACCGGCGTGATGCCGCCCGCACCAGGGGCGATCATCATGCAGCAGCTCGACCAGCTGTTTCTCGACCTGCAGCAACCTTTTCGGCACCACAAGTTTGAGAAGCGGCGCAACTTCCTCAACTACAACTACGTGTTTTGCCGCCTCTTCCAGAAGATGAACTGCGCGAAGTTCTGCATGTTCTTCCCGTTGATTCGATCCAAGGTGAAGCTGAAGGCGCTCGATGAGATGTGGTCGTCGATGGTCACGTCTATTGGCTGGGAGTGTCCGCCATTAGAACACGTGGCGCCATTTTCTGTTCGAGTCGAACGACCTGACGCTTTGTTAGAGCAGCTGCGGCAGCGAGTCGCTTACTCAGATCTCCTTGAGACTCGGCAAGACCTACCGAAAAAGGAAATCCGTACGTTGGGTCGTCCCGCGCCAAGAGTGTACCGACCGAGGCCAGAGCCACTCCGTTTAGCGCCACTTGAACAGCGGCCTCAAACGCTAGCGCTCCGGCTGAAGAGGAAGCGTCAAAGGGAGGAACAATAGACTCAATGATCGAGCCAATCAGGACGCCAATCGTGACGTTGACGATCGAAGATTGGATAGCTACTGCGGTTGCCATCTAGAGTGTAGAGCTACCTGCAGGCTTAGAAAGAAAATCTACCGCTTGCCCGGGAACTTTGCACCGCGCTCAGTCTGCATGTTGCGCCATGGTTGCGGCATAAAGTCTTTCACGTTCAACAGGTCGGTCGCGGCCATTGGACCGGCCGTAGGCGGAATCTGCGCCTGACCTAGCTCGGCTGTGCGCCAGTACTCGGGGCTGCCCATCTTAAACTCCCCGGGATCGACGGCCTTCCACCACGAGCACATGGAGATAGGGTTCACTTCGGTGTCGGGGCAGGTGTTGACTATCATAATCTCGTTGTCCTCTGTGTAGGCGTTAATCATCTGTGCGAACGCGTCTTTCGTCAAAAAGGATCCGAAGTCTTCCCACAACGCTTCCAACTGCCGCTGCTGCAAACACTTCATCATGAAGCAGTAGTCCGTGTTGCCGCGCAGTACCGGCGTGATCGCCTTTGCGTACTGAGTCGTGATCAGCAGGAAGAGACGATAGTGACGCCCGGCGACGAAACACTCGATGAGCGATTCGTCATACTTGAGGCGTTGATCGCTAATTACGTCGTCGAGTAGGATAAAGAAAGGAGCGTCGCGGTCCTTCTCCTCATCAGTTTTGTTAATGTCGTTAAGTATCTTCTTTTGCCGCCGAAACACTGCCTGTAGGATCTCGGGATCGTACTTGTTGAAGATGTACTTCTTAGGTACGTACTGCTGCCAAAACTTGTTAAGTTCGTCGGTTTGCGAGATGACTATACCGCCCTGAAACTTCTCGCGTAGCAGGTACATGATGTTGCGCATCGCCCACGACTTGCCGGTGCGGCGCTTGCCGACGAACACGAGGGTCGCGTCTAGTTTGATTTCGTCGGGGTTAAACTTTTCCAAATTTGGTAACTGAACATCACGATACAGGTCACTAATTAACACAGGCATCGTCGCGTGCTTCCCATACTGCTGCGCTCCCTGCTGCTCCGGCTGTTTCGCATTGTTATCTCGCGTCTTGTCAGTCTCTCCTGTCAGATGTGCGACGCGTGGGTTGTGCTCGCCTTTTGGCGCTTCCTTCGGCTCTTGCGCTTTGCTCTGCTTTTTCATGCCTAAGCAACTGCCATTGGCTCAGAATTAAACTGTTCGGTGTACGTAATGGGCGGATCGGACATCGCGTAGTCGCTCGCAAAGTCGTAGCTGTACTCGCGGAACGCGGGAATCTCGGTGGGTTTCGCGAGGCGGCTACGCTGGCAGACGACCTGCACGTCCTCAAACGACCAGGAAATGCCGAACTTGTCGCCACCTACACCCGTGTAGATGCAGTTCACGTGCGCCGTCACCGCAACCACGTCGCCGGGGCACACCTGCCCATTGAGTACGACTGCGGCGGTATGATCCACAACGTTAATCTGCTTCGCAAACTTACCTCCCATTCCGTCGTAAGCGTACTTAGCGGTGTTGAGCTGCATCGCGTGCGAGAGAAGGTTCCCGGAAACCTTGTCGTACTTGGGCCGGATCGTCGGGATCTGTAGCATCTTCACTTCGTCACGTGACAAGTTCTTGCGCCCGAGAATCTTGAGCTGGTGTGACTGCACAAAGTCGAGAAGCTTCTCGTCGATCGCCGTCATCAAATCGGCGAACTCCGTGAACTGCGTGTTTGTTGCGTTGTTGATAGAGGCGTCGGTAAGGTCTACGGTGAACTTCGCCTTCATCGGATCCGTAGGGCCCCACATCGTTCCATAATTGCCTTCGCCGTTGACGCGCGGCCAATTCGTGACACACGCGGGAGTGAGCAGAGCGACGTCCGCTCCGTTGATGTAGTTTGCGGTGATGTGAGGTTTGCCCTGACGGTCCGCACCGAGCGAGAACACAATCTCCGCCGGGTTGAAGTTGCGAAACGGAACGTAGCTGCGCGCGCTCATCGATAGTAACGGTCTGGGGGAACGGGAGCTGAAGAGCCCACATACTGAGACGTCAGAAATTCGATCGCGCTCGCGTCTGGCATGAAATTGAAGTCTCTGCTGCGGTCAGGGAGGCCTATGGGCCCGTGCGATGTCATAGCCGTTACAAGACTCGGTTTTCGAGGTTCACAAATCCCGTGACGATCACAGACATGACTGTTAAAACTGGGCATCCCACTGCCGTACTTCTGCTCGCCAACGTCGCGGCGGCGCACCTCGCGCTGCCACAACGGGACGGCTGGGTGCACATTGGCGACGCTACCGACGAAAGGCGTTCCCTGACTTTTGACATCGAGGCGAGGATCTGCACGACCCGCCTTGTGCTCACGAACTTGGCTGCGACGAAGCTGAGTACCGGCGCCGATGGAACTACTCATCCTTATCGTTACGCTCTGTGTCCGGAAAATCTTCGCGCGCAGTCGCGAGTGCGCCGTTGGATTCGGTGCGTTGGCGTTTCGTCGACGGCTCGTCGTCGGACGTCTCGTGTGGTGAAGGGGGCGAGTCGTCCGGGTCGACGTTGGCCCAAAACTTGTAATTAATGTGCTCGGCCATCGAGGCGGCGACGAGATCGGCTATCTGCTGCTTCTCCTCTGCAGATTGTGGAGTCGGCGATTTTGCCTGCCGCTGCATCGCGCCGAAGAACTTGATGTAGTGCGGCATCATCGCGTCGTGTAGTTCTGGATCCGCCGTGACACGGAAGATGACGTACCCTTCCGAAGACCACGAAATGAAGT
>Ga0315315_10001596_pt1 | contig 20827 bp, 27 predicted proteins | sample M140m3416metaG_FD_203699 | JGI IMG/M metagenome (GOLD analysis project Ga0315315, IMG submission 203699) | Ammonia-oxidizing marine archaeal communities from Monterey Bay, California, United States - M1 40m 3416 | ecosystem: Environmental > Aquatic > Marine > Intertidal zone | place: USA...
CTTGTAAAGTTCCATAATCATGAAGATGGTTAACACCTAAGCCAAGTTTTCTATTTAAAAGATCTCCATACATTAAGGGGGGAGTTCCAGAATTTAATACTATGTCACAAGTATTACCAGCATCTAATCCGGGATAAACACCAATAGACAAGGTGTGATCGGTTCGCTCTCCCAGAAAATTACCCGCTCCATGACCAATTGCTATGTTGTAATCACCATATCTATTGCTATATAAAGTATAATTACCTATACCTATATTTCCAGAGCCATTAACATTACCAGCGGTACTATTAAGACCAACTCCAATGTTGTGATTTCCAGTTAAATTACAACCAAGGGCAAAAGAACCCACAGCAGTATTTCCGCTTGTTGCATAATTTGCGCCTAGAGCATAATAGCCTATAGCTGTATTATCAATGCTGCTTCTTCCGGCTAAATGTAGCTTCTGAAGCGCTAACTGACCAGCTTTTGTCGTTCTAACTTCCGGTGTTGCAAAGTTAAGACTATTGACATCTACGTTCTCTAAGAACATGTGTGTAGAGTCAATAAGATCTATTAAACTTACTCTTAAATCTCTAGGAGATATTTCTTGAGTAGAGTTATCTGGTAATAAAATACCAATATGCGATATATACTCTGACTTAGATAAAATCATGAACAGCGAACCTTATGAGGGATTTACTTGAAACTGATTTGCAATGTACTCATATCAAATTTAACTGTATCTCCAGCGTAGATGATACGTGGGTTGTCCAGTGCGGCGTGCATTAAGAGATTTCCAGTACCCCACTCTCCAGAGTCAACTATAGCAATGCCTGAAACCCATCCCCAATCAACAAGGGCTGCACTACCATCCCCTTCATCAAATAAGAATTGGCTTCTATTTTTTATTAAACCAGAGCCTTGCTCGTGTTCCTCTGTGTCGTAATTCCATACATTATCGCCTAGTGTGGAAGGGTTTCCTAAATTTAAACGTCTATACCCCGTGTCCACATTATCTAATCCAGATGGTAATTCTTGAAGACTACCATCATTATATTGATTTACGCCAGTATCTGAGTCGCTAGGCACACCGCTAGTTAAGGCAATAGCTATATTGGTGGGCTTGGCAAATGATTGTCCTCTAAATATATGATGTAGAAGACCAGATTCTAGATAATCTGATAAAGCTGCCATTGAAATACTCCTTTAGAATATCCTACAAATAAAACGTTTTATATCATATTATACACAAAAAAAGAGCCACTCCCAGAATAGAGAGTGACTCTTATTAATTGAGGTTGTTATCCTAGTATTACTAGAACGATCCCAAAATAACTCTTCTGTTATCAAGAACGCCAAAGCCAAGTTCAGCGAAACCGTAATAACCAGCACGTTGCTGCCTGTGAAGAGCAGGGTCTTCAAAAACCTCAACTTGCTGCTTCATTGGCATTATAAAGCTGTCGTTAGAAGACTGGTCCAATCCAACCACCAACTCAAGGTCAGAACCTTGAACAGCACCGCCAAGACCTTCAGTGAAGAAGGATTGATACTCTTGACCTTCGCCAAGCTCATCAAGATCGTGGAGGTTAACACCAAAGATTCTGGTGATAGGCGCTCCACCTTCGGCGGCGGTGTAGATCTCACGACGAGTTACTTCGTCAATCTGATCAATACCCCAGTTGCGAACATCTTCCAATGCCTCTGGTGATACGTAGAGGTCAGTCAAACGACCGCGATTAGCAGATCCAGTGTTACCGCCAGCATTACGGCGCATAACAGTCTGCAACAACGAAACCAAACGCTTGCTAAACAAGCCAGCAGTAGCGTCACCATCGTAAACCAAAATGTTACGATCAACGCCAGCAGCAAGAATGGTGTGCCATCCATCATCATTCATCTTTTTGACGAATCCAGTCTCAAGGACTTGCATAGCACGACCAACAATATCCCAACGAGCTTCACGAGCATAACGAAGTAAGTAGTCAATGCTACTTGTGATGCTATAGGTTGGAATCGTAACGTAGTCGCCCTCAACGGCACGTTCAGGTACACGACCATGACCGGGATTTGTATAGGCTACATGCTCGCCCTCAAGTCCCGGAGAAATTAAGTCAAGAGGATACTCTGTAGAGGCCCCCGGCTCAATATTAATAGTTTCAAAAATATCACCAAGGATATTTCCGACTAAAACACCTTTACGCAATGGAAGTTCCAATGCTTTGGCGAATTCTCTTTGTGCGGCATAAGCAACGTTTTGATCGCTATCGCCAGATTTTTTCAGCAATGTGATGAATTCATCACTTGGTCTTTCTGAGTATGACATTATAAAATTCTCCTTATATTATGGATTACGAGCCGTAGGCGTTAGGAAGGTTGACGTAAAGTTTAGCGTAACCATCGCCATCCGCACGAGACATGAATCTTCCGATTGCAAGCTCACCAGACTGAGCGGCGAAAGTCGTACCATTACAAACAGCACCAGCCGTAAACGGAGATGCAAAAGCAAGCTCACCCGCGACTGGTGTGCCTTCAATATTACTAGTAACAACCCACCCACGAGTCATAACGGTAACTTTACCGCCCTTTTGAACTTCATCTTTATGTTGGTTAAGATGAGTTCTGGTCAAATCCTTATTAACAACATCGTTAAGAAGAATACCAACGGGAACGTCAGTGGCTACTGCTGTTCCATATTTTACAAGGTTTTCACCCTGATCCATTGCTGCACCAGAAGCCAAGCCTTGGTCAGCGAGAATTACAACACCACCACGAGTGGCTACACCTTCGTTATAAAAGAACGAGATATCTGTTGATTCTTCGTATCTGTCTGCTTTAAGAGCCATTGTTAAATCTCCTTTAAATTATTTAGAAATTCTGTTGTTATCAAACCAAGCAGCTACGCTAGCTCTGGTAGCTTCTACTTCATCGTATTCGTCTGACTCAACAAGAGTAGCTTCAGAAGTTTGAACACCTTCAAAATCTTCTGCTGTTACCTCTTCTTCTACTTCGTCAGCCTTTGCTTCTTTATCTTTTTTCTTCTTTTCCAGAGCTTCCTTGAGTGCTGGTGGCATTGCTGCTTCAGCATCTTCTTCTGCTGTAGGCTTCATTTTCATTGCTTTTTCATCTTCTTTTTTCTTCATCATAGCTACGATGGCATCAAATGCCTCTTCGCTCAATGCGTCAAGATTTGCAATGGACTCTTCCACCTCTTCCTCATTAAGACCAGCTTCTACAAGCGAAGCTTTTCTTTTCTCCATCTTTTCTTTCTTTTTCATCTCGTCCATCTCTTTCATTGCTTGTACAAGCTCATTTTGAGATGATGCGAGTGAATCTTCAAGTTCAGCAACGCGAGCTTGAGTAGACTTAATACTATCTTCAAGTTCTGTAATTGTTGCTTGACTTTGATTAGCCTCAGACTCGTATACTTCCACTTTGGAAGCAAACTCTTTGTCTTTAACTTCTTCAATTTGAGCTTTGATGGCCTCATTTTCAGATTTGGCCTGAGAAAGCTGTGCTTTCACATCTTCCAACTGCTTTTCTAACAGTGATGTGTCTGACATTTTGAAATCTCCTATTTGAAACTTAGAATCAGATTCGTTAAAATTAAAATTAGCTGTGCTTTTATTATTTAGTATAACACTTCTTGGGTTGGCTGGTTTTGAGACCAAGCCTTTACCAGAAAAGGAAATATTTTTAAGCGCACGACCTACTTTGTATCCTTCATACTGTCCACTACCTCCATAAGCACGTAAGTGCTTAGTTAGGAATGCAGAGTCTTCGCCCCTAGCTAATACTTTAGCATCTCCCTTGTCGTTCAGTAAAGCGTAGTCAAATCCCGCAAACAGACACTCCATAGAAACATACCACTTGCCTTCATTCATCTCAGCAATGATACTTTTCATACGGTCTCTATTTTCTTCTCCTGTCCAGCTATTATAAAGCACCGCTTGAGTGATTATATCAAACTCATCTGGTCTAGCTAGATCCTCGTCATCTGCAACTGCCTTACCGTCTTTAGTCAAGACGTAACTTCCCGTTATATGCCCAATGATATCATTTTCATCGTGCATAAAATTAAATTGTTTATCTTCAGGTGTGTTTCTTGCTGCCCAAGTTGGTTCCGGCATAAACACGTCATCATTTTTGTTCCACCCGCAAGAAACCAAAACAGACTCAATATAATGCAAGTCTATTTGGTCTTTATTCTCAGCAAGAACTTTATTCAATACTTCCTTGTCTGAGATAATCTCTTTGGCAGTAACAATATCGCCCGTGTAAACTGTAGCCTCGGAGCAATACGCAACACTGGCCGTAATCTTAACGAGATCGCCAATGCCATCGTCTATTTCTTTTTGAAAAATTTTAATCATGTTTTTACCTCAGAACATTATACACAAAATATTTATTTTTTTCTCAAAACGCTATTTTTCGCCTACAAATTGCTCTACATAAAGTCCTACGACCATCTTTTTATAGCCATCCATACTAGTACTGGTGGTTCTTATTTGCTTATACTCTTTGGGTACTAAATTGTTTGAAGACAATGCTTTATGTAGGTTTTTGTCTGAGAGTTCGCACATAGGCTCAAGAGCAAGAAAGGCTGCCAATTTAATATTTTCTAATTCTTTTGACTCATGTTTAGTTAACTGTCTAGCATTAGACTTTTCTTTTATTTCTAAATAACCTTTGTTTATATTTTCAGTATACTCAAATGCAGATGTAGACCACACGACAAGCTCTGCAACCCCCGGCTTACTCTTGGGTGTTTCAACCCTTTTCTTTCTTGGACCCTCATCTGGAGTGAGTGGAGGGCGACCATTCTCCTTAACCTCTTGTTTTTTCTTACTATCTTGTTGTTTGACTTGCTTATCAATCTTTTCAAGGTCTTTTTTATGGTTAGCATTGTGGAATGGACTTGCCTTATCTGGCAGTTTTTCTTTATTTCTAGCTTTATCTTCTCTTTGCAGTCTCATCCTTTCTACGGATGGTATCTCTTTAAATCTTTCAAGAACAGTTTCATGAGAAATAATGTCCCTGTCAGCAAGTTGGATTAACAGATTCTTTTCTGCTGACTCGTCAGAGAGGCTCATATGGTTGAAAACAACATGTGCTGGCTTTCTGAACCCCATAGCTTTTCTTACAATTTCAATTTCTTTTTCCCAGAATTTTGTAAGCTGGTCTCTTCCGTACTGCAACCTTTCTACTAAAGTTTTTAATGAGATAAAGTTGTTTGTAAATCCGCCGCCGTTTGTAGCCATACCTGTTAGGGTTGGGGGAACTCCAAGTCCAGCGTATATACTGTTTAATACAGATGTGTATTTTTCAGAACCTAAAAACTTGTAAACTTGACTGTTTGACTCTGTGTAAGAAAGCTCTGGACCCCAAACAAGCTCCATCGTTCCTCCTCCTACATTACTAGCAAGGATATTTCTTAGCTTATTAATAGCAGCTTTATTTGGTAATATCTTATGATCCAAACTACCAATCGTCCATAGTCGGATGTTAGATATAGCCCCATCAAGTGCAGACAGATCAGCAAGTCTCATTTTCTCCAGCATGATGATATCATCTAAAATAGCATAGGTGAGCGGATGCGCCCACTGCTGCCAATCGTCTTTTTTATAGTAATGAACTGAGAGTTTTTCTGGATCTAGCGAGATTTTTCTCTGACCACTTTTATATGCTGTTTTAACGTTTGGTGGTAAGGTATCTAGCAATTTCGCTGGAATAGCGCCATCTTTAAAATTGTCAAAAAATGAATTTGATGAAATTTGATAGTTATTTTTTCTACCTAAAAATAGATTTATGTCTCCATCTTTCATGTCTACAGTTAGTGGGTTGAAGAAATTATATCTCCAAGGTATTTCATTTTGTTTTATACTTGGTATCTCAACTCGTATATCACTACCCATAGATTTAATAAACTTTGTTATCTGGGGAGTAATTGTCGCAGTGCTTCTATATGCAAACACCTGTCCTGTTCTGTACAAATTGTTTAAAAATCTTTCTGATCTCTCTTTTCCGTCACATTTTTTAAACCATTGCTGAAAGAATTTTTCTGCGCTCTTGTTCTCGTGTACGATATTTATACCTTGAGTACCAAAGTCACCCATCAAATCAATTACATTCCGAACGATACCAACTTTATCATAAGCGTCCATACACATTTTTATAATGCGTTTTGCTTTGCGGGGTACTTGCTCTTCTGGTCTGAAAGCATAATAGTCAGAACCAGTAAAGGATGGTCTAGCGGATCTGTTTGGCTCTATATCAAGAAATTCCCTGTGATATCCTTTAGCCACACCTTCGTAGGACTCAATTGAGTCTGAAAAACTCTCAAAAGCTCTCGCTTTGCTATTTGGATCTGCATCATTCCAAGTTATTAATGAGTCATTAATATCATTATCCATCGTGAAAACCTTTAATTAGATTGTAATTGAACTGGTATTAGATTATACACAATTAGTAAGCATCATTGATACTATCTGTAAACCAGTTTGGACCTGAATAAAGACTTCCACCGCTCTTTTGTTTTTCATCTTTTTCCATAGTAGCAAAACCACCATAGAAGTTATATGACACTGGATCTGGAGTTTTTGCTATTGTTCTCGCCGCCATATTAGCCATAATTAAAGAAGAGTAACGGTCCTTTCTCTGTTTTCCCTTTTTACCTGTACCAATAACGGTTGATGGTGTATCCCATTTATCTCTACCTGTCGCTGTTTGCGTAATCTGGATCATAGTTAGCTCGTCTTTGAGGTCTTCTATCTCTAGAACACACTGTTCAAGTGTATCAAAGACTCTTCCTTTTAGCCCATCTTCAGCGTTTGATATGCCTAAAGAAACAGCATCAAACATAGGAAACAATATAGCTTTATCTTCAAGGTCTTTCCTTAGACCGTGGTTTGCTTCCGCCAACCAGTCATACTTTGCAAACTGACACATCTCTAAAATGTGTAATCCTCGCTGATCATCCGTGTCTTTAGGTTTATCGTCGTCTATTGTGGGCCATATGGGTAGCTCCCCCTCTTCAATCTTATCAGTATCATGTAAAGACTCTGAAACCGCTATACCTCCACCTTGGGCGTCTAGAGCGATGTGAACACAGGGAAAGAGTTTCATCAAGTCTCTAATCTTTCTCGCGCAATATGCATAGAAATCGCTTTCTTTTGAAAAGCCTTTTTTAACCTTTTCTTTATGCTGATCTCTATTTGTCGTCCAGCAGTGAACTATTCTTCTGTGATCATCATTTAACTCTAAAACGACAATACTAAAATTATCAACCTCGGAAGCTGGGTCAACACCAAAGACGTATTTCTTGTTAGGATCTCCCCTTAGTTGCGCCTGAAAAACAACATCTTCGTTTTTAGAATTTTTTATAGGGCTAAGGTCGCTTGTTACGCAGCTTTCTATTAGAGTTCTTTTAAAGAAGCCCTGAGAATCGCGTGTAAAGCACGCTCCAAACTCCATTTGATATATCCCAGCATGGACTGTTGCCTTTGATCTGGCGACCTGTGAGGCGTCCATAAAGCCTTCTGGTAGAAGCTCATAAGGTATTCTTATGACAGAGTAATCCTTCCAGTTAAAATCGTTTGGTGGATCTTCACCAAAGATTTCCCTAAGCTTGTTCTTTCTACCTTGACTTTGAATTATTGATTTCCATTTTTTCCAGTACTCAGCAAAGTGATTAAAGTCATAATAAGCAGTACCGCTCAATATAATTTGGTTGTCTCTTTTCTTTATTATGTCTTTACTTTCTTGTTCTATATCTAAACCTAGTTCTTCAGCTTTTCTTTTTGCTGCGATTTTTTTAACATTTTCTATAGGATCAGAGCTAACAGCAGCAAAACCAGCGACAACTGTTTCAAAGATATCTCTAGGAATGGAAGCGAACTCATCGCTAATAATATCATTAGCTCTCTGACCTCTAATTTTTTGTCCGTCACCCAGAGGGAGGCAAGTGACGCGAGACTTATTGATACGCATAACGCAACGATCAACATCTCGTCTTGGCCCACTACTTGAATCGCACATACTCCTTAATATAGGTGAGTTATTCCAAATTGTTTCCATGTACTCAAACAAAACCTTAGACTGCCTAAAGGCTGCACCAACAACCACAACTTTTCTTTCTGGTAAAATTAAAGCTCTAATCATGGAGTATAAAGATAATATAAATGACTTACCAAAACCACGACTAGCTATAAGCATTGGGAATTTACGATTCCATAGCTCGCATAGAAACAAGGCTTGGGATGGTAAAATATTTATGTTGAAAACATGTTTACATAAGAAAGAAAAATATTCCGGCCTAGTCATAAGCCAAGTTAATTTTAAATGGTAATCTTCATCTCTAAGATCAACTAAATCAAATGGATTAAATACATCACGGTCGGGTATATCTAAATTCAACCAAGCTTCATCTATATTTTTAAGATTTGACATAGATTATTTTAAACTTTCTATATTCGGGTATTTTCTTGTCTCAAGCACTGCGTCTGCAAAACCGTAATAAACTGTTTCATTAGCGTCTAAATACCAGTCTCCATCTTTTAATTTTCTTTTTAAATAATTTCTAACCTTTTCTTCAGTCAATTCTTTGTAATGCTCTTTAAAGTATTTGCCTTTTACGCAACCTTCAGCGTAGATGTCAACCATAGTTTCTGTGTTACGCTTATCTACTTTTGCGTAATTATGAGCGCTTAGGTGATCACCAGAGCAATCCACAGATCCGTAATGCAGCATGAAGTGAGCATTTGGTGTCAGTATTCTTTTATCCGCAGCTTGAAGTATAATACTACTCATGGATTCTGCTTGACCGTAAGCTACTATGGTAACATAAGACCTGCAAAGACAAATAGCGTCAAATATTGCCATTCCATTTGACCATTCTCCACCCTCACTAAGCATATGAATAATAATTGGCTCTTGGTTTATGCAATCAAGCACTCTGAGGTTTTTGTAGAAGTTTGCAGCCATCCTGTATTCTACACCGGGATCATCATCCGTATTTCCAACATATCCGTGTAAATATAGCTCTCTGTTTTTAATGTCCAGTCCATAAGAATGAACGTCTGAAATAGTGTCTATAGACAAACTCATCTAAAAGCTCCTAAGTGTATAGTTCATTAATACGCTTTAATATACTTAAAACTGCCCACTTTGCATGTTTTTTGCAATCGCAGAATAATACATGAATGTCATGCTTCATTTGAAATTCCATAATTTTTCTAAGCATAAATTTATTTGTTACTTTAAGTTTACCCCAGTCATCCTCTGGTATACCTGATCGTTCTGGAAAATCCATTAGGTCTGAAAGAGAAAATTCTAATACTATAAATCTATGAGGAAATTCTTTCATTCTTTCTATTTCTTTATGAAACCTTATAGTATCATGCCCTATATTGTTTGCGAATTCAGTAACACTAGCTTTTCTTTCTATGCATATCTTCTCTTCTAGTCCTTTTATGGAATAATCTCCGGTATCTAATTTTTCTAAAACCATACCGTTGCACTTGTGATATCTAGAGTGACTACGCTCAAAAGTGTAACCTTCTTGCTCTCTAGTGTCTTTTATTATAGTAAAGGGTTTAGGCATTTTTGTCTCTCACTATTTCGGAAAATAATTTTTCATAAAATACTTCGTTCCTGTTCACTTTACTGTGGCAGTAACGACATAAAGTTATACCGTTGTCTATATCAAACCTTAAAGAAGAAGCAGAAGACCATTTCCTAATGTGGTGTACTTGTAAATATTTTTTATGTTTACACGAAGGCATTTGGCACTTGTAGCCGTCTCTTTTAAGAACGTCTTTTCTCCACTTTTCATAAACTGGATCGTGATAATTTCTTTTCATTTAGGTACTATAGCTTTTTTTACTGATACGTCTTGTAAGATTTCTACAACAAGCTCTGCTGTCTTAGAGGATGAGTCTTGTTTTAGTATGACTGAAGCAAATCTAAAAGTAGCTAAAAAACAGGCTTCATCTGGATCGTTAGCTTCTACAAAAATTATTGGTCTTTCATGATTAAATTCTTTCAATTGAAAGGAGATTAGTCTTGGTAAAACCAAAGTTAAGTCTAGCTCTACCTTATATATTTTCATTTTGTGTCATGATCTACCATTAATTTAACTAAATCTTCAAAGCTGTATTTAGGACTCCATCCTAAAATTTCGTTTGCTTTACTACAATCACCCTTTAAATAATCTACTTCTGCTGGTCTATAAAACTCTGGATCTTGAACTACTAAGTCAGACCAATCTTCTATATCAATAGATGAAAACGCTACGTCTAGGAACTCGCGAATAGTATGAGTCTCGCCGGTGCAGATAACAAAGTCCTGTGGACTATCCTGTTGGAGCATCATCCACATCGCTTCCACGTAATCTCCTGCGTACCCCCAATCTCTAAATGCTTCTAAGTTACCTAGACGCAGCTTTGGAAATTCTGGATCGCGTCCACTTTTTATAAAGTCTCCAATCCATTTTGTAATCTTCCTTGTAACAAAGTTTTCACCTCTTCGTGGCCCTTCGTGATTAAATAAGATTCCGGCACTTGCATGTATATTATAACCGTCACGAAATAATGCAGTCATATAATGAGCGGCACATTTAGCAATCGCATATGGGCTTTGCGGCATAAACTTTGTTTCTTCATTTTGGAACTTATTACCCGGAGACAATTCGTCGTAGTTTTTACCGTACATTTCGCTTGAGCTTGCTTGATAAAACCTCACACCTAGCAAGTTAAGATCTACAAGTGCTTGAAGAATATTTAAACATCCTTTACCTGTAACATCCCAAGTTAAGGCTGGCTGTTTGAAGGATACGGCTACATGGCTTTGGGCGGCAAGATTGTAGACTTCATCTACATTTGCGTGTTCTTTTAGAAGATTCATTACACTGTAAGCATCTGTTATGTCTGCACTATACAGAGTGAAGTTTTTGTTATTTAAAATATGTTTGATTCTACAGTTTGAATCTGTACTGCTCCTTCTAGCAACACCTATCACCTCATATTTTTTTTCAAGTAGTAGATCCGCAAGGTGACTACCGTCTTGACCGGTAACACCAAATATTACAGCCTTCATTTTTTTTCCTTTAGTCTAAATGTTGAGTTGTATCCTTTTTCCACCGATGTCCAGCCATTTCGCTCCAATAGATCAAATGTGGAAAATATTTCCTGACTAGATGTTAGCTCGTTTGTTTCAAAAGTTACTTTTTGAATAACTATGTTTGTATTATTTACTAAATCTACGACCTGCTTCACAATGCCGCAGTCTGAACCTTCTGTGTCAATTTTTATATGTTTGACGCTATCTATATCTAGATCCTCAAATAATCTTTTCAAGCTTATGCACTTTATAGGCTCTCTCGTAATTATATCATATACTTTTACGCCTAAGCTTAAACAGGTGCTTATTGTGGTTGGATGTATCTTAGAGATCGTGTTACATCCTTTAATCCATGCTGGTAGATTATATTCTTCAACTAAGTCTGGATCTATGTAGTAGATGTAATCATCTCTATCCTCATCTGTAATAGCCGCTGCTAGTTTTAGGACATTTGAATTTTCAGGTATCCTATCTAAATATTTCTTGATAGGTTCAACATACAACCCTAGACAGTCTTTACAATCTGGGTCTAACGTTGAGTAATCAAAATCAGCAGTGCCAATATCAATAAAATCAAATGTTCTCATGTATCTTTATCGCTATTTTTTATATTTGTGTGTGGGCAAAACTTAGAAGGATACCAAGTGCTATAACGGCTATCGTTAGCAGTATATAAATTTTCATTATTAAGGGGTTTAACACCGTGCCACTCAGGTAAAAACTTGACAATATTTCTTGCTTCTATGAATATATTAACATCTTTTTCATAATCATTTTCTTTTAATACTTTATTTAACCACCAAGGTCCGTAGACATCTCCTGATAAGAACCTATCCCTTGGTATGTCGTTATATAGCTTTTCTGATACTGGGTTGTTTTCACTAGAAGCCATTAGACCGTTCTGGGTCGTGCCTCCGTATTCAATAGAGAAAAAGTCTATTTCATTAAAGTCGTAGTCCCATTGACTGATTGGTTTTAAGCAATTGAAATCTACATCAAAGTAAAAACCACCAAACAGATGTAACAATTTATATCTAAATATGTCGCTGATAAACGTAGGGTTTATTTTTGAGGATAGGTAATTGTATTTATCTAAGGTATTTAACTTTTCTTGAGTCCAGAAAATGTATTGGTAATCTGGATTTTTATCTTTCCAAGACTTGGTTAGTGGTTCCCACCTATCTGGTAATGGCTTGTCCCCTATCCATATTTGATGTATAATTTTTGGTATCATTAGTCTTTGACTGTATCTGGTGTTAGAAAGGGTTGATCAACTTGTTCATCCTGATATTTATGAAACTCAGATAGTCTTTCTTGTTCTTTTCTCATTGATAGTCTCATTTTTTCCATTTCAATACCGTAAGACTGAGCAACGTCTGGATTACTAACTAGGTAAGCCATCCAGCTTGTAAAGTTTTGCTTACTATCCTCTAATCTTTTAACTCTTTGCTCTCTAGTAGCTTTCATTTCTTTTAACATTGAGTTCTTCTTGGTCTGAAGCTCTCTGTAGTCTTTATTTAAGGACTCTTGTGAAGCCTTCAGAGAAGCCACCTGACGCTCCATGTTATATATCTCGTCTGTTCTGTCTCCACCAGCATTTGCCTCCCTTAGAGTGGTAATCTGACCCTCCAGAGACGATATCTGTTCTATATTCTCTTTGTTGTGTTTCAGAGATCTGTTCATAAGCAACTCTAGCTTGATCAAATCCACCACTTGTAACTCCTCAGTCGGAATAACATCATCACGAAACTGAGAAATGATACGCGCCCAGTGATACTGAAAGAGTTTTAGCTCACCTTCGGTGAATTGTTGCTCAAGCTCCGACCAATAGGGGCGAACTTGCAGGTCAAAATGAGCTTGCTCCTCGTTGGAAACAGTTTGAGACAGCCAAGATGGTGATGGAAACTTACCTTCTGCTACTTTTTTCTTAATAAAGTCCAAAACGCTATCTGGATTTCGGTTTAGTTCGGTTGCTATAGCTTCAAAACCGAGTTCTAAACTGTCTTTGATAACTTTTTCGTCTTTTTTAGATATTCTACCCTTCTTCACAGTAACCATGCTCCTCTAGTATGTCGTATATCATAAATAGAATTTCTTCTTTTCTTTGTTTTGTTATGTACACATCATTTAGTATTTTAAGGTAGTCCATTCTTGCTTGTGCTGGTAGGTTTTTATCTATTACTTCAAACATATCCCTATCTTGTATTTGTGAGTATGTAATAGAGAATTTCTTTCTATCATCAACAATAGTGTTTTCATACTCTAGCTGTGCTGGTTTGAGTACCTTTATCCTATCGCCGTCATCGTTTTTAATGAAATGATTGTCTCTGACGAAGTTTTTGAGACGATTTGATAGATTTACTGATAAGAAGTTTTCAAGAGGGCGAGCTTCGTCATATCTATTTAAGGCTTCTACACAAATAATGAAAGCTTCTTGTTTCATGTCATCTGCGGTATAACCATAAAATGTATATTTAGGTGCAATCCTATTACAGACTTTGTTTATTTGCTCTATTGTTTGTTTCTCTGTCATTCCCTTTGGCAACTTCATTTATCATCACCCCATTTCAAAGCTCTCCATCTCGTTCCATCAAAGCCCTCAAACTGTTTTTTATTGTCGTTAAATATTAAACTACCAATTTCTCGGTTTCTTGGTCGTTTCTTGGAGGGTCGCAACACAAATTGGGAGCTAGATAGCTTTGATTTGTTAGATAAGAGTTCAAAATATTCAGATTGTACAAGAATAGGGGATTTTGTATTAGCTAAGGAAGAAACTACATGCTCGTAACCTAGTATAATACCTAGTTCATCTTTATCAATAGACTGCATGTCTCCATTTAGTCTACCTAAGAGGGCGTTGTCATCAATTTCTATAGGGGCAGGTACGAATCCTGCTGATGTACAAACAACTGAGTTTGGAGTGGCATAAAGATACATCCAATTACTAGGCATATAACAGCCTATAATTAGATAATGGTCATCATCAAAAGTTAGAAAGCCTTCTTGTGAGCGAACAACACCATTGTCTTCTTGGCACTCGCTTTCTATAGAAAAAGATCGTTCTAAATAGAGTTTTTTTCTATGCTTTTTGATAAAGCCTATACCATGTTCTAAGCAAAGTAGCTTTTTTTCTTTGCCTCTAACCTTTGTAACCTCTTCAATTGTGTAAAAGAAGTTTACTCCGGTATCCATACGGCTTTTTAGACTGTCTTCTTCTGTCATCCAGTCATGATGAACACTGTTAGCTTTGTTTTTTTCTAGAAAAGATACATCTAGTAGTTCTATTTTACCATCTGTGGTTCTAGCAGGACTAACTGTGTGTATTTTATTGTTTATCTTGATCTTTTCCATCTTTACTGTTTTCCTCTTGCAGTAATTGCGCTAAAGGTTTGTCTTCTTCCTTTTTGTCTTCTTCCACTTCTTGTGAGAGTGAAGCCGTTGCCCTACATTGTACGCTTGAGTCTAATTTCGTTGCTTGTTTTTTCATTTTGGTTCTCTCTGGTTATAAGTTCTTACATTATATAATACACAGAAGGGCATCTTTTTCCAAAACAGTTTTTGTGTATCTCGTGAAAATCAACTAGAATAGTGGTGACAATGGTTGTAAAGTGTCCAAAATTCAGTAAATATTTGTATAAAGTGAATAATCAGGGCTGTGGCGTCACCCAAGTCCATCTGGATCTGAAAGTTACATGAGAGTGAACAAGCACTCCGAGATAGGGAAAAATTTTAAATCTAGGCAATGTCCCACCATGACAACCTAGTACCTAAGAAGTTGAAAAATTAGTATTGTATAGCTGCGAGTAAGTAACCTATCGCTTTCAAACACAACCAGTATATCTAAGTTCTTCTTAGGTATAAATGGTCTTGTTGTAGCTATACGGATCTAGTAGGGGCAACCTTATAATTACAACAAATATATTTATACTAGAGGTTTAGGTAAGACATCCACTTGAGAGAGGTGGTATTGTGAGTACACCACCATTCCTTTTTTTTGCCGACAACTGGGAAAATACCTACAAGATAAAACCCCCACCCCCGTTTATTTGGGGCGTGGTAGCCCCGCGAGACCTAAGTCCTTTGGTGGCAACGACTTACGACAGTTATAACTATTTATAGAATATTCTTAGAATAACTGCATAGACCTATTGACAAATGCCGATAAGTATGTATAATGGGAGACATAACAAACACAACACTTAATAAGGTAAACAACATGATTCAAATGAACTTCAAAAACAATTCCGGCAAAACCAACTTCGTCATCTGCAATAAAGCACAAGCTAATGCTTTTTTGCAAAACATGAACGATAAAGGGTTCGTTTGGGTATCAACAATTATTCTCTAATTCTTTTGGAATTAGACTGGATAGGGGTTGACAAATCAGCCGATATCTGTATAATAGAAGACATAACAACAACACTACTACTAAGGTAAAAACTATGGGATCAACTACGAATCAAAATGAAAACATGACTCTTGAGCAGTTCCAAGCTGCAATGCGAGAGGGTCGCGTTGAAGTTCGTCGCGAAGGTTCACACAAGCCAACCGCCGACCAAGTGACCATGAATGGTCGCTTCTCTTGCGAGTGATTGAGTAAATCGGATATCCTACCGATTATAAATAAATTAGGTTCTAGGAATTTAACCGCAAGTTATACTAGGTAATCAAAACTGCGCCCCAACACAATTCAACGTAAGTCCTTTGGTAGTAACGACTTAGGACGGGCAGGGCAGCCCCGATTGACGTAACTCCTTATATACCAACGACTTAGGGCGATTAGAATTATTTCCTATATAATTCCCGATTTTAGGCTCATGGGGCTTGACAAATCTGCCGATATATGTATAATAGAGATATGACAAACAACAACAGTGAAACAATGATTAAAGAAAAAGTATCAATCTTCGTAACATTAGCTAATGGTAAACGTTACAACAAACAATATTCTATCAACAGCGATGGAGCGTATAACAGTGTTAATAACATCGTTTGGAACATTGTAAACCGCGACTTTGCAGAATATAAAGTTTCCAAATTCCACTGGAATTATATCTAACAGTGACCTAACGTGTCACGACCATAGACGATAATAGTAATATAACAAGTTAACAACAAACAAGAGAAAAAACATGTACGCAGTAAATAACGACAACCTGACAATCGCAACCAACAAGACCGGCGATATGCTGCTGGTAAGGTGCGAAGATTACTCAATGGTAATCATTACCAAAGGTGGGTCAATCATCCACCAAGGATCAAACGCCTACGTTTTGAAGAAGTGGGAAAACAAAAAGAATACTTGATATTCTTGACCTAACGTGTCACACCCCTAGACGATAATACTTATATAACAAATTCACTACTACTAAGGTAAAACATTATGACTACTAAACAATTTGACGTAACTTACATCTGCCCTTGGAATGGTCGCGAAGTGACCAGCCGTGAGGTTCCTGCCGAATCCATCTATCAGAACGATAGCGGCGAGATGGTGTACCGTTACAATGACTTCTATCCTGCTTGTGAGGTAATCACAGCTTGCGGGGTTCCACAATCCCGACTTGATGCAAAACGTGCATACTTTGACAAGTATGGTACAGCTTGCGAGTAGCGGTATAATGTCGCAGCTAATCTAATCGCCTAGAGGCACGTAAACCCTTGGTACGTAAGGACTTAGGTGGGGCAGGGCAGGCCCGCTTGACGTAAGTCCTTTGATACCAACGACTTATGACAATCATAAAAACTTTGCATAAAATTCTAAAATAAGGTGGTGTAGGGGTTGACAAATTGACGATATTATGTATAATGGAGGTATGATGATGAGACAAAGTAAGAACATGATTAAAATGATGAACCTAATCGCTTATGGTGGGAATCGCCCCGCTAATGTATCACTGGCAAGGTGGTCGGCAATGAAAAAGTTTTTTCAAAGAAACTTCAAAAAGTGACCTAACGTGTCACAGCTATAGACGATAATAATAATATACAAGAGACAACACTAACTAAGAGAAAAATTATGAAACTTCAAGACAAACAAAAACAATCACGCGAAAACTACTGGATGGGCTGGTTAATCAATCAGATCGTCGCCTATGACAACGATAGCCACAACGACGAGTTTCGTCATGCTATCCGCGATGCTGTCAAGGCATTGAGAAACTTGCGAAAGTTTTTCTAATTGGTTGGTAATCGTGACCTAACGTGTCACTACACTATGCTATAATACTAATATAAGAAGTTAACAGTTAACTTCAAAACACAACACGATCTTGAAAGGATCAAAATTATGACTACTAAACAACAATTCAACGTGACTTACGTCAGCCCATTCAACGGTCGCAAAGTGCGATCATTAGAGGTTTCCGCTGATTCCATCTACATGGCTGATAGCGGTGAAGTGGTATACCGCTTCAACGACTTCTATCCCGCTTGCGAAGTCTTGGAAGTTGAAGAGGTGTCGCAAGCACACCTTGACGCAAAAGCCGCATACTTCAAAAAGTACGGCACAGCTTGCGAGTAAGCTGGACAATCGGATTTCTCACCGATTAAAAACAAATTGAGTTTCGGGAATTTAACCGCAAGTTATACCGAGTGATAAAAACTGCGACCCCTATTTACTAAACTACCTTCCACTAGGAAAAATTATGAAAGTTTGTGTTATCTGTGGTTGCGACTGCTCCAATCGTCGCAACGATGTAATCCAGCCAACTTGTGACGCTTGTGCGTCCGTGGAGTAAAAAATGGAAAACTTTGGAAAACTTTGTTATGCCCTATTTGATTTGTTCATGATGGGGATTTATGTTCTTGTTATTATGTTTGGTATAATGTCAATAGTTTATATGCTTTTACATTGGAGTTAATTATGTTTATGCCAGTTGTTATAGATCAAACAGAAGATTGTGGAAATTCTTTTGGTTGGTCAATCATAGAGTGGAAAGATGATTCCCTTTATGGTAACTGCTTTGAGTTTGCCGTATTGAGACACGGTTCACTGTGCTATGATTCCGGCGTAACATCGGACGTTGTGCGCGGGGATTGGTCTATGATGGAGAAGCTCAAGTGTATGGTTAACGATCTGAATCCTGATCGCCTTTCGTCGTAAATCCTTTGTGTGTAAGCACTTAGGACGGGCGGGGCAGCCCCGCGAGTCGTAAGTCCTTTGGTGGTAACGACTTACAACTATTTGTGTCTTTTCTAAACTTTTCGCATAGAGATTGACCAGACGTGTCACACCGGTGGGCGATAATATATATAGTTAAGAAGTTAATTAGTTAGAGGAAAATTATGTTTGAGAATCCTGAATTTATGTCGTTTGTGGTCGCTCCCGCCATTTTATTTATTTTGCTTTTAATTGCAAAATTATGTGGACTACCCCTTGACAAATAGCCGATATTATGTATAATAGAGGAAACAACAACGAAAGGTTTAATTATGAAATTTGAAAACACACCATCCGGCAAACTGCTTGCTGAGTTCCGTACCGCTATCATGGAATCAATCACGGTTCCTAATCACTTGCTTCCTGTTGAGTTGCGTGATAATGTTCGCGGTTGTCGTACCCTTGCCCGTTTAGATCAGCTTTGTGACAAGCGTGACGGCGTTTCAGAACACACCAAGCTAAAAGCCCTGAAAGCTCGCAACGTAGAGCGATTAGCCGCACAGGTGGAAGCCAAGAGCGTTTTTGCTGCTCATGGTGATTTTGTTGACTTGTCCGGTGAACTGGATTATTCTGATAACGAGTGTGATGATTTACAGTTGACTAAAAACATGCAAGCCTTGGTTGGCGGTATGGTCAACGGTGGTTTAATTGATGTAGAGGATTTACAAGATGAGTGAGAATGCGAAAGAAATGTTCCCTAAGATTTTAATCACCCTTTTCAGGATTGTGGGATTACCTGATTTTGAAGGTAGCGAAGATCAGCAATCTATCAGCCAGCTAAAGGTTGTTGTGCCGCAGGACATCATTTTGTTAATGAATGATCCTGATTGTGATGTGAACACTTGCATCGCTGAGTGGGTAGATATAGCATATCCGGGCTGGTTTGTTGCGATAGAAAAGCCGCAACTAATGAACGAAGAACAATATTTTGAATGGAGAATGAAAGTATGAATGAATTGAAAAGCGTTGGATTTTGCTTAGTCGCTGCTTTGGTCGGCTGGATTGTTTCAGGATTTATTTTCTAAAATAATTAAAGATTACCCCTTGCAATTGCCGATCTATACTATAAAATAAGAGTATAACAACCACACCACTTTGAAAGGTTTACTATGAACGATTTTGATTTTCTGATTGACGAAGTTGCTGCTCCTGCCCACCAACCAACCGCAGCGGATTGGGCAGAAGCCAACGAATACCTTGATTCTATCGGGTACGACGATGGTGATGACGACTGCGAATCTTACGATGCCGATGATGATCGTGGTTTCCAGAACCTTGACACTAACACCCCTTGGTAGGAGTTTTACCATGTACGATGCTTTTGATGATTGCTTTGATCCTGCTGAAAGAGATTACCATGAGGAAATGCTTTTACAGGAAGCAGAAGATTTTGACCGTGATTTTTATGGCGACGAGCCAGAAGCGGATCAAGAACTAGAAAAATTACTTGATGATTTGGAACCACCTTTTTAGTGTTTTATTTTTATAATTTTATTTTAGCTTTTATTTTAGCCGCCCTAAGTCGTTTGCTGGTAAGCACTTAGGTGCGGCGGGGCTGCCCCGCGATTCGTAAGTCCTTTGATAGTAACGACTTACGACAATTCCAAAAAACTTTCAGAAAATAGTGCAGAACCCCTTGACAAATAGACGATATAATGTATAATGGAAGTATAAGAAGCAGCGAGGTAAAGCACCCGACCACTGGGCCGCTCGCGTAAGTCATCTTACTGATCTTTGAAAATTTGGTTGTTTTTTCTAATTTTGTTCAAGATACCCCTTGACAAATGACGATAATTATAGTATAATGATAACATGTTAAGTGAGTCTGTGAGGCGACTTAATGACGGCCAATCTCAGCCGGTCAGCTTGACTTTTTGATCTTTTACAATTTGGTAGTTTCAAGGGCTTGACCCGAAAGCACCGCCCAAGTCGCGGCCATAGCTGGCGAGCTATTCAAGATACGCACCACACAAGAGGCAAACCAATAGGTCGGCTTATGCTTAACGGCAGGTTGGATAGTAAGTCCTCACACACAACGCGAGTCGGGCAAGATGTCCCGATCTGTAAGATCAGACAAATACACAAAATCGCTAACAATACAACACGCCGGAAACGGTTGCACTGAGGTGAGACTTTCCAAGCTATGTATTTGGCACGAACGTGGACGCACGGATCGTCAAGTACTTGCCGCACTCTCAAGCGGTTAGCCGAGATTGCTCAGTGTGCAGGGTTCGTCTCCCTGCTCCGGCAGCCTTACAAGCCGAGATTGTGAACTCGTAAACACCACAGGGCTGAAGTGGAACAGCCATAACAATTCCACGGGACAAATTATGTTAGCAATGACAGCAGTCGTTGCGGCTCCTTGTCGGCTATGCCAAGAGACAATAGATTTGGAAGTTAACCTCCAAGGCTTTGTTGACTGGAAAGCTGGTAAGTATATCCAAGATGCTCTTCCAGAGCTTGATGCGGATATGCGTGAACTTCTTATCTCTGGTACGTGTCCAACGTGCTGGGACAAGATGTTCCCCTCTGACGAAGAGGAATAGGAACCGCTAGACCGTCACCCTT
>Ga0315315_10001598_pt1 | contig 20822 bp, 25 predicted proteins | sample M140m3416metaG_FD_203699 | JGI IMG/M metagenome (GOLD analysis project Ga0315315, IMG submission 203699) | Ammonia-oxidizing marine archaeal communities from Monterey Bay, California, United States - M1 40m 3416 | ecosystem: Environmental > Aquatic > Marine > Intertidal zone | place: USA...
GCTGGCACAAGTAGAAGTAAAAAGAAATCTACTATCAGTAAGAAAGCCTATGCTAATATGAAAAGAGGATTCAAAAAGAAATGAATGATGAGCTTAGTAGAATGCAATTACAATTAGACAAACACTCTGGGCAAATAGCAAAGCTGTTTAGCAAGATTGATGACACTAATTTATGCATACAAAAAATTAATACATCTTTACTTCAGATTAAATGGGGAGTGTTTGGTGCATTTGCTTGGTACATCATAGGACAAGTAGGGATTATAGAGGCAATGAGGTTAACAATATGATAGCATTTTTAACTAACGTAGCACCAATAGCACTGGGTTTTGTAGCCAAGTTGTTTGCACTTAAAAGTCAAGCAGCACAAGAGCAGCAAAAACTAATGATACAAAATTTACAGGCTCGCAACGATTCAATAAACCAGGCTAGGGATAGAGCAGATAAAGAAAGCCCAATGGCTGCCCTTAACAGGCGAGTTATTATATTTGTAATACTAGCATTAATAATATTTACACAAGTAGCTCCAGTGTGGTTTGATGTACCTACAGTTATACCTACAGTAACAGAGGGCTTTAGTTTCTTTGGTATACAATTCACACCAGACATAATAGAGTACATAGAGATACAGGCTGGTTCAGTATTAAAGATGGATGAAATCTTTGGCTGGGCTACGATGATAATAGAGTTCTATTTTGGAGCTCAGTTGGCTAAAGGAAAATAATATGGCATTAGAATCAACAACATATATAGATGGGCTAGTAGCAACAAACCCTACAGGCACAGACCCAAGAAGTCAAGGTGATGACCACATAAGACTGGTTAAGTCAGCAGTAGCTGCTACCTTTCCTAACATTGCTGGTGCTGTAACAGCTACGCACACAGAGATAAATAAAATAGATGGCTATACTGGCACAACAGCAGAGTTAAACTACAATGATGTCCCAACTCTAGGCACAGTAGAAGCGTCAAGAACTGTGACTGCTGATGCTGTAGGAACAACAACTAATTTAAAGACCAAGAAGCAGACAGAAATTGTTAATGCGGTAGGTACAGTCAGTACCTCAACAGCAATTAATTTTGCACTAGGCAACGTAGTAACTGCTGTACTTGCAAGTGGTGGAGCGTTTACAATTACTAACGCACCAACATCTGGCATATACGGTAAGTTTAAATTAATACTAACTAACGGTGGTACAGTAGCAGACCCTTGGCCCAGTAGCGTTAAGTTTGCTGGAGGTACTACACCTACACTAACAACAAGCGGAATAGATATTCTTACACTTGAAACAATTGACAACGGTGCTAACTGGTACGCAGTTGTTGATGGTTTAAATATGAGCTAATATGGCACAAGCACAAATAACAGTATTAAACCCTAACGGTATTAACAAGGATATGAGTCCTTATGAATCACCTAAAGACAAGTGGTCTGATGGTAATAACATAGAGTTTGATAACAATAAGACAGCTAAAGTTTTAGGAAACCAGCAAGTGTTTGGCACACCTACAGTAGCACCTTATTGGTTGTTGCCTTTTAACACTACAACTACTGATTACTGGATTTACCCTAGCTTAACTAAAATATATAGGGTAAGCACGTCTGGAACTACAACAACTCACGCTGATATAACCCGCTCTAGTGGTGGTGACTATTCAGCTACTGCTGCTAAAGGATGGAACGGTGGAGTTTTAGGTGGTGTAGCTATACTTAACAACGGTGTTGATGACCCACAAATGTTAGGCACATCATCATCTGCTTTTGCCGATTTAACTAACTGGCCCAGCAACACAAGCTGTCAAGTTATTAGACCATTTAAAAGATTCTTAGTAGCACTAGACACAACAGAGTCAAGCACAAGATACCCATTTAGAGTTAAGTGGTCACATCCAGCAGAGGGTGGTACAGTTCCTACAACTTGGGACCCGGCAGATGCAACCAAAGATGCTGGCTATGTAGATTTATCACAGTCTAATGGATATGTGATTGACTGCTTACCACTAGGTGACGTTAATATTATATATAAAGAAGATTCAATCTGGTCTATGGCATTTGAAGGTGGACAGTCTATATTTGGATTTAGGCAACTCTTTGATGACGTTGGTATTCTAGGTAGGCACTGTGCAAAAAGTTTTGATAACAAGCATTTTGTAGTTGCTGAAGATGACATATACATACACGATGGGCAGACTAAACAATCAATTGTAGATACACAGATTAGGGATGAGCTATTTAATTCTATGCATCCAGACTACAAGACAAGAACATTCGTAGCATCAGACAGAGAGAAGAATGAGATGTGGGTATGTTTTGTATCTAATACTAACAGCACTAATGCATTTGCAGATACAGCATATGTGTATAATTTTAGAAACAATAGCTGGTCTAAGAGAGACTTACCATATGTAAGCTACATTTCTTGGGGCATCGTAGACACAGTAAGTACAAGTGACTGGTCAGAGTCTGGAGACTGGGACACAGACAGTGAGTCTTGGGATTCACCACTTAAACCTAGTCTGCTTCTTGCAGCAACAAGTGCTACTAAATTGTATGTCTTAGGCAGTAATCAAAATGCTGGGACAAACTTTAGGGCATTTGTAGAAAAAGACAATATGCACCTAGGCACTAGTGATACTAAGTCTGTAATGAAGATTGTTCCTAGGCTAAGTGGTACTGGTGCTGTAGATTTCTATGTAGGTACAGAAATGAGGGCACACGAAGGCACAACTTGGAAAGGGCCTTATGCGTTCACACCTGGTACACACTCAGAGATACCAGTTAGAGCTACTGGAAACTACATAGGGATCAGGGCTGAATCTACAGATGACAAGACTTGGGCTATAGATAATGTAGAGATACATTGGAAGCCAACTGGGAATAGAGGTGTTGGTGTATGAGTATAAGGTACACTAAGTCACCAGTACCTAGTAATCCAGAAGATATACCAGCATACCTACAATCAGAGCTAGATAAAATATCTGCAATTGTAGGAAACATAGCTGAAGGTCATTTTGATGTGTCTAATGTTGCACCATCTAAGCCAAGAGCTGGTGATGTAAGATATGCTGATGGCACAAACTGGAATCCAGGTAGCGGTGAAGGTGTATATGTGTACTTATCTACAGGAGCGTGGAGTAAACTTTGATTGAAGGGATAAAGGGAGAGAGTGTAGAGGTTTGGTGGCCTCTCGTTGAAGAATACTTGAATACAGCCCTCGAATATAGTTTGGGCGAGTATAGTATAGATGACATCAAGAACGCTTGTATATCGAAGAATATGCAACTCTGGGTGAAAATAGGCAAGCAAGCCAAGGGTGCTTTTGTTACAAAGATAGCAAAATACCCACAAAAGAATTTGCTCATAGTCATATTATTAGGTGGCGATGAGTTCCAGGAATGGAGAGATGAAGCAGATGCACTCTTAAACGCATTTGGAAAACAAAACAACTGTGAGTATGTAGAACTATTTGGTCGTAAAGGATGGGGAAAGATGCTCAAAGATATAGATTATAAAGAAGTAACAAGACTATTCGCAAAGGAGATAAGATAATGTCAAAGAGTCCAGATACAGAAACAGTCGACAGAGACCCGTGGGATGTAGCCATTCCATATATGAAGGGTGGCTTCGAGGAGTCTGCTAAATTATATAATGAATACACACCAGAGTATTACAGTGGTCAGACGCAGGCTGGATTCACACCTGATCAACTGACAGCACAGCAAGGCATAAGAGATTTTGCGGTGCAAGGTGCACCAAGCATTATGAACCCAGCTATCAGTGCATACCAAAGAGGTGTTGACCCTAGTATGTTAGATGTAGCCAACAATCCATATGTAAATGATATGGCACAAGCTGCAGCAGATAGGGCTATGGGCGGTGTTTATGACAGCTTATCAAACATAGGACACAGTGCAATAATGTCTGGTGGCTATGGTGGTGGTAGGCAAGGTATTGCAGAAGGCAATGCAATTGCTGGAGCTGCTGACTCAGCTAATATGGCAGCGGCACAGATATATAGTGATGCATACGGTCAAGGATTGGGACAACAAAGAGCTACATTAGGTATGACTGGAGGTCTTATGAATGCTGGCTTTAGTCCATACAGTGCATTAGGAACTTCTGGTGGCCAACAACAAGCCAGAGAGCAAGCACTGATTAATGATGCTATGTCACAGCAGCAGTTTGAGCAAAACTTGCCATATGACAAGCTAGCTAAGTTCCAGGCTGGTATTACAGGATTTAGCCCACTAGTAGGTAATGCTGGTCAGACAATAGGAACGACACCTGGAGCTAGTCTTCTAAGTAACTTAGGTGGTGTTGCACAAGCATACAACATTTTACGATAGGAGATACAGATGGCTTCAAGTAGATATGCGTTTGACCCAGCAAACCCTGGAAAATCTTATGGTCAAATTTTGGCAGGAGGCGGTGTTGCCAATGCAACAACAAATTATGAGACTGCGTCTGGTGTTAATGACCAATACTATAATGGTGACGTGCCTACAATGGCATTATCTCCAAACATTAACGAATTTATACCTGTAGCAACAACTACAAGTCCAAATCTTTTTGATGATAGTAGCTGGATGAATGATAAATTAGACTTGACATATGACATACCAGCAGATGATATGCAAGCAAACTATGAGTATGAAGCATATGGTGGCTCAAGAGGTCCAGACTGGAGCTTTAATCCTATACCTCCTAACACAACTCCATCAGAACCAAACAGAACACCATCGCCAGTAAACACTACTGGAGGAGGCAGAGCTCAACCTAGCGGACCAGCTCCTATACCACAAGTTCTTATATCACAAAACCTAGCACAAAGACCACAGACTGGTAATGTTTATGCACCTGATCTTTCAGCTTACAACGATTCCTCTTTGTTTAACTACACTGGGCCTGGCGGGGTTGATGAGTATACATATGGACAAGGACTGAGAACAGGTGGTGCTGACTACAGCATATTTGGTAGCCCAGCAGACATAGCTAACCCATATTATGAGGGACAGTTTACTCCTATGGCACAGCCAGTTACTCCAGAGCCAGTAGGCCCAGCAGATGGTGCTATTAATATGAACCCAGTTCAATTGCCTAGCGACTTGCCTCAGATAGAAGTGAGTGCTGATGTTAGTATGCCTGCATTCAATGGCCTCGTACCCAGACCACCTAGTTCTTCTGGAGATTTAACATACCAGCAAACCATAGATGAAATGGGAATCTTTGGACCAGACAATCCTCCTCCTAGCACTCCATTCCCTAGTCCTGGAGATATGACTGAAACAGACAAACAATATCAAGATATGCTAAACCAGTCTCTTATGGACAATCAAACACAAGCTGAGATAGCTATGGGAGACAGGACTGGGTACTCTGATAAGTCTACAACGACAACTATTCCTGGTTTGACTATGGATGATACTGCTGACATAGAAAGAGGTATGATTACTTCACAACGTGGCACAACTATGGATGATACTGCTGCGATAGAGCAAGGGATGCGTGAATCACAACGTGGTACAACTATGGATGATACAACAGCTATTCAAATGGGTATGCTGCAAGGAACACCTAATCCTCAACTTGGATTGCCAGTGCCAGAATTTAATGATTTACCAGAGCAAGGTCTGACACCATTACAACAAGCAGCTAGAGATGCAGCTAGCAATATAGACACAAGAGATTTTAGATTCAATCCTACTGGAGAGCAAGACAAAAGCCTTTTACAAAAATGGGTAGAAAGTGGGCCTGCATACCAGCCAACAAGTGATGCTGATATAAAAGAACTTGAAGATGTAGGAAACCAAGTCAAATCATTTGCAGATAAAACATCACAAGTAAGAAACTTGTTTGATGAAAATGTTATTAACACTGTAGGTTCTCCTAACCAGTTTGAAATACAACGTGCAGAAGCTGACGCTAACCAAGCCGCGTTAGATAAGCAAAGGTACAACACCCAAATTAACAACCCGACAGCAGATTTTAGTGGCTATATGAAAAACTATGGAGATGGTGGTGGATTCAAAGAGGCAGCTCCTGTTGAGTCTGTATTTAGTGGTTCTCCTAGTGCTGGTATAGATGCAAATACAGCACAAGAGATAGCAGCCAGAACTGAGTCTATGAATGCAGTGGATGGTAACGAGCTTATGCTTGAGGCAATAGGTCTTGGAAGCAATTTATTTAATGAAGTATCAAAAGCAGAGAAAGAACAAGCCCAAAAAGATATGGTAAACATATTTGCAAACGCATACAACAAAACACAAGACCAGCCAAAGCCTGCGGTAATAAAGACAACAAGTAAAAAGCCTGAACCAAAGAGAGTAACGGTTAAGTACAATCAAAACAAACCAGTGAAGGTAGCAAAAACTAAGCCTACTGGAAGAGGACCACAACCATTTACACCTACAAGAACTACTGGAAGTAGAAGTGCTAGAAGATTAACAGGTGGAAGATAATGAATAATTTTAAAGGAGAAAGATAATGCCTTGTATGTACAACGGAAAACCAGTCAAGGGTGTTAAGGGTGCTTGTCCCACGAACAGCACTTGGGTAGAAGAACCAAGCACACCATCTAAAAGTGGTGGTAGTTTTTTTGACAGATACGTAACAGATGATGGAAACATAAATTATGGAAAGGCTGCTTTGGAAGCAACTTATCTTACTCCATTAGGGCTTGGAAGAGGATTGCTTATGAGGGGAGGCAAGTATGCACTTGATAAGGTATTTAGAAAAAACTTAACTGGAAAGGCACTGGAAGAACAAATAAAAAGAAACCAGCTAAAGAATGTTTCTGTTGCTAACACGAACAAGTTTGGTCTTGCAAATCCTACTACTAGAAACATTCCTGGGAAACCAGCTAGAGCATCTAATATGCTAGACCAATCTGGTAGGCCAATAAATTTACCACCAATTCCAGCAAGCACTGTAACTACACCAGCTAGGAATGTTCTTGCACCTTTTAACGCACAAGCTGGGCAACGTGGAATGAAGCAACTTATGGACAATATGGGTAGCACAAGAAAATTTGCTCCACTTAGAACTGCTGGTATTGGTGCAGCTGGTCTTGCTGGCTATGACCAATTTGGACCAGGATTGACACAAGCCAGTAAAGAAATAAAAGCTAACCAAGCAGCATCGGCACAAGCAATACAAAATAAAGCTATTGAGGACAACACTAAAGCACTTGCTGGGAGAAATGCAACAGAAGCTGCTACTAAAGCAGAGGCTGAGAGAGTAGCTGGTCTTAACCCTATGGAAAAAATTATGGAGAACCTAAAGAAACCTGGGTTCTTGACTGACCCTTTAATTCCAGGCGGACCTCCAGGATACAATAGACTTAGCAAACTAGCTACTCTTATGAATTACTATGGCTCAACACCCAATCAAAGAAAGAATCTGACAGAACCTGGAAAACAATTTGCAGCGATAGAGAAGGGTGTGATGGATAATGCAACAGCATTGGCAAAAGCACAGGCCACTTTAAAGTCCCAGTATGGTAAGCCTACTGTAAACAACTTGGCTGATGGTATGTTTGATTTAGTCAAGGATGCATACGGTGGCACTTGGTTGCCATTTGATGATAAGAATGATGATGAGCTTAAGAGAATATCTAGCTTGGCTGCTGTAAGATTAACAGAGTTGGCTCAAGACCCTGACTATATGAATTTAGGAGAAGAGCAACTAAGAGCCGAAGCTGTTAAACAAGTAGGTGAAGAATTAGGAATTGCATAAATGGCAATAACACAAGAGATAGAAGAGGAGAGACTAAGAAGACTTAGTGCTATGCAGGCATCTATGCCCCAGTATCTACAGATGCAAGGGGAAGGTGCTTCAGCATTTGGTGATATATTAGGTATAGATACACCATCTATTGATGCGTTTGCTTCCGAGCAAGAAAGAAAGCTAGGTGGATTTGAATCTAAATATCCTGGTAGATTACTTGAGTCTGAGAGGCCAGTTGAATGGTGGAAAGAAAAAGCTGCACTAAACTCTATGAATACCATAGCCCCTATGCTTGGGTTTGCTATTGGTAATACTATGAAAGCAATACCAACACCAGTAACCAAACTACTAGGTACTGCTATTAACTGGGGCACTGCGGCCACTACATACAATATGAACTTTGCAGACACACTTGCAGAGCACGAGGCTGCTGCTGGCAGAGAGCTGACACCAACAGAGAAAAGCTGGGCTGCAACTGTAGGTATGGGTGTAACTTATCTAGACCTGATCGCACCAAGGAGAGGTGCAACTGAAACATCTAAGTTGCTAACTAAAGCTCTTGGTAATGGTGGTGTTAATGCAACAAAAGATTCTTTAGTTAAACTTGTCAATACAAATAGAGACAAGCTAGCTAAACAAATATACAAAGGTGGTAAGTTTGGTGCTGGTATTGTAGGCACAGAGATGGCTACTGAGGCTGGGCAAAAAGGCCTGCAGATAGCAACAAGCCAAGACCCTGGAAAATTACAAACATCTGAAGGACTGCAAGAGCTGATGGAAGAAGCTGTTATTGCTGGTCCTATAGCTGGTGCCGCGTCTACTCCAGCAGCAGTTGGTGTGGGCAGAGAGCAAAACAGAGACTTATCTACTGCAAGAAGGTTGGTTAAAAATTACAACAGAGACTTGCTAGCTAATGCACCAGACACTTTAGATGCAGTCAAGGGACAAATTAAACTACCAGAAGGCAAGGGCTATGAGTCAGAGTTTAAGTTACTTGCAGACAAAGGAAACAAGGCACTTAAAAATCTTACTGGTGTTGATGTTAAAGAGTCAGCACAACAACTAACAAGTGCTATAGCATTTAAAGGAACAGACCCACTGCTTAAGCTAAGAAATAGAGCTCAATCTGGTGCTGCATATCAAGGTGCTAATAGAATACTACAAATGTTCCAAGCAACAGAGACTGGAACTGGTGAGCAAGGTGTAAGAGATAACTTCTTTAACTTGAAAGAAAGAAAGAGTGGTCAGTATCTTAAGAATGTAATCAACATTGTTAATAGATACTCAGACAAGAAGATGTTTATTGGTCAGATAGGCAAGGACATTAGTCCAGAGATGAGTGCATACTTGTTGCATAGAATAGACCCAAAGAGACCAAAGGCAAACTTGCCTAAAGAATTTCAAGGCAACACAGCACAGCTAGAGAGTGACATAAAAACTATCAAAGAAACCATAGAGCTTGTAAGAAGAGATATGGTAGACAACGGTTTGTTAGCTGAGTCACAAGCAGTAGAAGATTACTTGACTAACCCAATTAGCAAAGAGGCAGTTAAGGCCAACAAAGATGATTTCATTAGACTCTTAGTTGAATCCAGTAAGCAAGCAGTTGCCAGTAAAGGTGGCAAGGTAAAAGAGATTAGTACAAAAGAAGCTGCTGAGATTGCTGATGGTATTGTTAATGGCTATGACCCATCAGTTAGGATAGACAGACCAGATGACCCAGCATTTGAAGGACAAACAAAGAGGTCTTTTGAGCAGTCCAGAAGTGAGGCCTGGTCAAACTTAGATTCACTAGCAGACAAAGAAGGGCTTAACTTTAGAGAGCAGAACATAGAGAAGGTTCTTACTAACTACTTACAGAATGCAGCAACTCGTGTTGCATCAGCTAACATCTTTGGTAAGGATGCGTCTAAATTAAAATCAGAGCTGGGCAAATTGCAAAGAGCTGGAGAGATTACACAACAAGAAGTAGACAGAGCCTACGACTTGTATGATGCATCACATAACATATACAAGAAGGATGCAAACCCGAATGCTTTGGCCGCGTCTAAAGTTGCTACTACTGTAGGTGCTATAACTCACTTAGGTTTAGCAACACTATCGTCACTATCAGAGCTTGCTTGGATAGGTGAGAGAGCTGGCTTTGGTAATATGCTAGCTACACTACCTAAAGCATTTAAGTATGCAATAGATGGTACAAGAAAGGGTATGTCTGGTAAATACATAGAGCCTGGTGAAAGTGCAACAGCTATGGCTACATTAGGATTTAACCTAGACCCAAGGGTTAATGAAAGGCTAGACCAAATATTTGCAACAGATACCAACAAGGTACTTAGCATTTACTTTAGAACACCACTGGGTGGTATGCTTACGCAGTTTACTAACTTCAATAGGAACTGGGCTGCACAAGCGTGGATGGCTAACTTAAACCACAAGGCTAACAGCATCATAGCTGGAGATTTAAAAGACATAGACCAGCGTAGACTTGACAACGAACTAAAAGAAAATGGATTGACTAGACAAGATTTCAGCCTGATCGCTAATGCATTTAGAGGTGCTGATGGAAAAGTTAAGATAGACATAACAAGAGATGACGTTCTAGATACAGTAGTCAAGAGAGAAACAAGACAAGTATCACCAGCTAACAAGAAGAAAAAGAAAAAGGAAGATGTAAGAGAGCTTGATGTTACTGTAAGAGACTTACTTATACCTTGGATGCAGAAGGTAGTTGATGATGTTGTGGTACACCCGAGAGCTAGTAACAAACCATTATGGATGTCAGACCCTAGGATGGCTATCATTGCACAGCTCAAGACATTCCCAGTTGTGTTTGGTAATACAGTAGTCAAGAGACTACTTAGAAAGCTGAACCCAAAGCAGTGTACTCCAGACTATGGAGCTGCTGTTGGTGTGATAGGTGCTATTGCATTTGGTTACGCTGCTGTATACACAGGTGAGATGCTTAAGGATGCAATCAAAGGACAAGACTTTGAAGACCCGTCATTTAAAGAGACTTTAGATAGGATGGGACTTACTGGTGCTCCAGGTATGATACTTGGTGCTGGTAGATTTGCTGATGGTGCTGTGACTTCATTAGGTGGTACTGCTATAGGTGCAATCGATACTCTATACGCTGATGTAATAACACCAGTGTGGACTGCTGATGAAGATGGCTTAGAAGATGTCAGTGTATTTGGCAATCTAGGAGATTGGTTTGCTAAGAGCCTTGATGGTTCTCTTGGTGCTGCTGGTGTAGGATTTAAACCAGCACAGAATTTATTTGGAGTGGATGACTAATGGCTTGTGGAACTAACATAGTACCTGGATACAATGAATTTAATGAAAAAGTAAAAGAGGTTGCTAATGACCCAGCATTAGATATGAAAATAAATCAACTCATATCTAGGCAATTTTCTAAACAAGAATCTCAAGTTAGGAATATGCCAATTGCATATGGTGATTCAATTGCTACAAGAAAAGGTGATGCAGTTACAGAAAAAATGCTTAGAAGACTTAGAGAGCAACAAAAAGCTGGTGTAATATCTGCTTCTGAAAGAAGAGCCAAGCTAGATGAAGAGATAGAAAAAAATAGAAGAGCGTTTGAAATGAGTAAAGACTTCAGCAGAAAATCTTTCTTGGACCAACTAGCTAGTTAGACTTACATTTATATACCCTACTCTTTTGTTTATGTATTGCTGTCCACCGAAGTCAGTCTTTGATGGCATACGTCTATCTTCCCAGCCAAAGTCATAATCTTTTTCTCTTAGCTTGCTTATATTAAATACATACTCACCCTCTGGTGTAGATATTATGTATAAAAATTCCTTTCCGCTTTCGTCAGCCTGATCTAGGTTGGCTTTATATTTCTTGTGTTCTATTAGTTGTGTGTCGTAGTGCTTTCTTCTGCACTTAAACTCAATTACATACTCATCACTATACCCATCAAATGTACAGAACTCATCTGTAGTTGCTGTAATTGATGTGCCTAGCTTATCAACAGCTATCCACTGCAATTCTTCTTGAGTCATAGTTCTTCTCCTTTTATCTCAACAACAACATAGTTGTCATCTTCTATGCCACCAAACTTAGTATTGATTTCACCAACATAATCATAATCATCATCTTTTATTACTCCACCTTTAACTAATGCATCCATAAGAAACTTGTGCATAGGAAACGTGTAGTTGTCTAAATCTTTTTTTCTTTTGTTCTTGAAGTACAGTGTGTATGAAGGTGTTATCTTCTTGTACTTAGGCAGGGTCTTTACAAACTCTTTGACTACTTCATAGTAATCATCCTTGCACTTGCCTTTGGCAAAAGGATGTAAGTGTATGAAGACATTAAGACTAAGCAAGTTTGTTTTCTTCTTGTCTCCTCTGCCCTTAGAATATGTAGGCATAGGCAAGATACCCTTGCTTATCATTTGATGTCCTCTTCTTTGAGTATCTCTTCTATTTGTTTCTCAATAAACCAGCGTGCCTTTCTTAGGTCATCTAGTCTACCTTCACCAAGATGTTTGTGCTCCCAGCGACACAAATACTTACACGCACTTGCAGTTAGGTAGCTCATCTTTTGGTCTAATATAAAATCTATTACTTCTATCTTTCCCTTCTGATAATGTGAAGGGTTTATTTTGTCCAGTCCCTTTTCCATAGTTCCCTCGGCTTGGTTGTTTTCTTTTTCTTGAGTTCTTGGTAGAGTCTAGCAGTCCTGTCCATTTGAACAAGACCGCCAGAGTTTTTAGGCTTAGTCCTTGAGCTCATTGACTATGTCTTTGTCAAGTAGCCTCCAGATAATAACAGCAGCGATGATGCCTGCTAGTCCACCGTTTCCTAAAGTCCATACTATACCTAGTATAGAACCAATTACATCTCCAGTTAGGAAGGCTACCTTTGGTCCAAAGATAACTTGCAATATAATTGATAGGCTGATTAACTTGATGCCAACATCTATTGCACCATCAGCACCGTTCTTTATTTTCTCTAACATATTAACTCCTTTATTATTTTAATTGGCTATACAAGCCACCCTTTCCTAAGAGCATCTAGCCACATAACTACATAGATTAGACAACTCGTAGAAACTATTGTTGCAACTATAAAAACATATTGCAAAAGCATATCTATTTTTTCTTTCATATTTCCCCCGCTATTTTCAATACGATTAATTGTAAAGCTATGATTAGTAGTATTCCTTCTATCATTCTACATCTCTCTCTTCCTCAACTAAGTCTACTAATTCACATACACTACCAGTACAGGCTAGTGTCTTAGTACCCACTGTTGAGTCTGTTAATTCATACTTACTAATCAAGTCCCAGTCTACAGACCTTGGCATTTTCTTAGCCAGCTCTGTGTACTGCTCTTTAGTACAATCTTCATAAGGTGCTTGTTGGTATGTGTGGTCTGAGTGTGGTAGGAAACTAACACCACTGACCTCATCGAAATGTTTATACACCCACGCACCTACTTCCATCCACTCGTGTTCTCTAACACTAATGGTTACACTAGGCTTGTGCTCACAATAGTACCTTTGATATGTAAGCCACAGTTCTAGCTGTTCGATAGCACTTCTCTCGTTCCTAGTTACTGCACCTTTGGGTGCTTTCATAGGGAATGTAAAGACCTTAACACTATTAGGTTTCATAACATCAGCCTCACAAGGGATGCCCTGATCTTCCATAAGTTGTGCTATTGGGTCTTTGGCATCTGCTCTTACTCTTCTAAAGTAATAGTCGTTGTGTCTAGTGTGTATGCCACTAGCACTGTCAACTAACTGGCTGACTGTACCACTAGGTTTAATTGCTGTGGTTGCAGTAGCCTGGTTAATGCCTAATGCAGCAGACCATTTCTTGTTAGTAATTACTGTCTGCTTTTTGAGTTCAATCAAGAAGTCAGGCAAAGACTTTTTACCGTGGTGTCCTCTGCTTGCACTTCCATTCATAAAAGAGTTGTCCATTATACCAGTTAATGAGACTCCCAAGAGAGATTCTTCTTCTGTATTGTGTATCCATTTAGGCCTTAATCGTTTGATATTTGTCAGTGACGCTTGGAACGTACCTAGTATGGTAGCTAGCCTTACCTTTCTTAAAATGTCCTCTTGTTTGTCCTCTGCTCTCACCACTACCTCAGTTAGATTACAGAACTGTCCATCTCTTAGGATGATTTCACTACAAGGATTGCATCCAAAGTCGTGCTCAACATCACGTCTACCAATAGAGGCTACTTGTTTCTTGGCTGCTTCTCTATTAAAGATACCACGCTCACCAGACTTAGACTCATACAGCGACAGCCATTCTTTCATAAAGATTCCTATGTCTGGCTTCTCTGTGTAGCACACACTGTTGTTACTTAGTGCCATCTCTGGTGTATCAGACCACCACTGACCAGACTTAGCATTACGCATACGCTCATCAGTTAGATTAGATAGTGAGATCAGGGCACTACGTCTAACACCACCCACTACAACTACCTCTGCTATCTTACACATCATACGATGGCACTCATAGCTGGTTAGCTTACGACCTACTGCATCTTTAAATAGATTAGTAGCAAAGTTAAATAAATCTAGTAGTGGCTCTGGTCCACTAGCTCTGCCACCAAACGTAGATAGCCTGGCACCTTTAGGTCTTACCCTAGAGAAGTCCCACTTAGGCATCTCACCGTTATACAAATAGTTAATTAGTTTTCTGAATGCAGACTGCCATCCTTCCTTGCTGTCTTGCACTACTACAATGTCATCAACATCAATCATTTCTTCTGGTACTTCTGGTAACTTGTTGGTATGCTGTCTCTCTACGCTAAACCCTACACCAGTACCGTGCATAAGCACATACAAGCATTCATCAAATGCTTTAGGGTGGTCAACACTAAGATAAGCACAGTTGTATCCAGCTATGTTGTTATCTTTCAATGCCTTACCAGCAGTCATCAGTGCTCTCATACTAGGCATAACATCTAGGTTAAGCACAGCTTCTTCAAGAAGTTTCCTAGTCTTAGGGGTTAGCTCGCCCTCAGTATTTTCTTTTAGGTGCTCTTCCATAAAGTCAAAGTACCTAGCTACAGTTTCTTTCCACGTCTCTCGCCTATTATTTTCAGGCAGCCACCTTGCATATCTGCTTAGTGCTATAAAGTTTTGGTAATCATTTGGTAGTGTATTCACTTGTCATCTCCTTCATCAATTGGTTCTATCTCTATGTCCACCATACGTTCACCGTTGTCATCTAGATAGTCTCTATATTTTAATCGACCAGTCCTGTGCATCAACACAGCATCGGTAATTCCTTTTTCATATGCTTGCTTGTGTGTAAAGTAAATACCTACAGCACCAAACAGTATGAAAGCTACGCTTAGACTTATGTAGTCCACTAATAACTCTCCTCAAATTCCTCCAAAAATCTATCTTGCTTTTCTATTAGTCTCTTTTCAAAAGCATCTAATAGTTCTTCGGGTTCAATCTCTAGTTCATCACAGATTAGACACACATCATACGTTGCAGAGATGTATGCCTTTAACTCTGGTAATTGTTTTGTTATCAAAAGTCAGCTCCACTAGTAACATAATAGTTAGTTATCTTACCAGATGGAATAGGTCTTGCTTCCAGACTACCAAAGCAATCTTCCTTGAACCCACAGAATGCACACGTCATACATAGCTTCTCTTCTGTCTTGGCTTTGTTCCAAGTTGTAGCGTTAGCTAACCGCATAGGTGGTGTGTCTGATTCCATCTTGGCTTTTAAGTCAACAACAAATGTATCTATGTCTTGTTCCAATGGTTGTTCACACAGCTTAAGTGTTGACTTGTTCTTATTGAAAGCTAGGAAGTATCCTTTCTTTCTCTTGTCTGCTTTACCGTAGGCAGATAGCTGTTTGATGTAGCCAAAGGTATCATCAGTGAGCCCAGTCTCTTGAAACTTATTGTCCCAGGACCAAGCACTTGCTGTCTTAATATCCACTAGCTCACCATCAATTGTACAATCCTGGCTACCGTTGACACCTTCCAAGGTATGCTTCTTCTGCTGGTCTTCTACTGTGTGTCCAGACAGCTTAAGCAAAGCGATCAGGACTGCTTCTAGTATGTGACCTTGCAAGAAGGTAAGGTAAACCTCACCGCTTATCTCTTCTTGTTTGTAACCGTGGTAGTTGTACCACTGTGCCCTTTCACATCTGCCTAGGGCTGACATCCGCAAACCGCGATTGTCTTCTCTTGGTGAGAAGGCTTCTTTGATTGCCTCCTCTACCTCTCGACCAGCTTGCATAGCTATCGAGCTTAAGTCTCCAGCATATTTCTTTGACTGCATCAAATCATATACGTCTTGTACTACTGTATCTATAGACTTCATCGTCTACTCCTCTCTTATTAAAATATGTTTTCGGAATTATTCCGAGTTTAGTGTGTTTCATTCCAGCTCTTTCCAACCTTGTACTCGCCAGTAATTGGACAGTTTAGTTTGTAGTATTCTGTTGTCTCTTCCATAGCCTGGACAACTAGCTTGCCAATAACCTCTGCATCCATAGGGTCACACTCTATCTGTATCTCATCGTGTATCACACCCAGCTGTTTGTAATCAAACTGCTGTGCTAATGAATGGAAGATAACCCAAGCTCTCTTAGCTATGATAGAGCCAGCACTTTGTAATAAGAAGTTAAGTGCTGAGTGTGGGCTACGAACATAGACTCTACGACCATCAAGTGTCCTGATCCAGCCCTTCTTTGACGCGTGCTCTATCTTCTTTCTAAGCACAGCCAACGCTGGGGTGTTAGATAAGAACTGCTGTTTAATCTTTCTGCCTAACTTCATACCACCACCACATATCTTCCCTATCAACTCATCACCGCCACCATATAGGTAGGCATAGATGAAACGCTTTGACTCATCTCTGGTGCTCAGACCCGCAGCCTTTTGGTTAGCTGTGTGTATGTCACCACTTAATATCTCTTCAGTATACCCTGGGTCTTTCATATAATGTGCTAAACATCTAAGCTCAAGTCCAGATAAATCAGCTCCAACAATTACCTTGTCATCTGGAACAGTAAACAAGCCACGCATCCGCTCACCATACTCCTTGTTGCTTGCAGTTACTTGCTGTAAGTTAGGGTTACTGCTAGACATACGGTGTGTGACAGTGCCCATAGTGTGGACTCTGCTGTGTATTCTTCTAGTATCGTAGTTGTACTCATCAACCCAACTACTAACTTGGCTCTGCCTTTTCTGCAGCATAAGATACCTAGCTATAATCTTAGCTTCGGGTATGTCCACATCTTTGAGTGTTGACTCATCAACCTTTGGCAGTCCAGTCTCAGTGAATACAGAAGGCTTCCATCCATAGTGCATAAGGTGTCTGCCTACTTGCTGTCTACTGCCCAGATTTAGTTCTGGATAAGTCCAGTATCCATAGTCACCATCATCATTAGTATGACACTGCAAGTCTACCTCTGTTTGATAGTGCTTAGTTCTCTGTCCTCCCTTGGTAAATCTATTTTTGACTGGTGTCTTGCTCTGCCACACTGGTAGTGGTACAAAAGTCTTACGCACCTCCTCCTCTGCAAGTCTTAAGTCATCATTGATGTCAACTAATAAATCTATAGCACCTTTAATATCAAAGAACCATCCAGTTCTCTCTTGCAGTGAGCAATGTTTCTTGGTTTCATACTCCAAGTCTTTAGCATCCTGGCTCAAGTCACTGGACAGCAGATACTTGTATACCTTAGTAGTAACCTTGGTATCTCTAATGCAATACTCCAACATCTCATCTGACATCTTGGACCAGTCACTGTGGTCTCCCTTCTCAAACCCAAGCCTATCTCCCCAGGCTGCAAGTGAATGACCACCGTCTAGCCTAGGTTTGTATAACTGGCTCATCACCATCGTGTCCTCTATCTGGATGCCACTAAAATCTATGTCAAGCAATCTCTTTAACACTGGAACATCAAATGCTATTCCATTATGAAAGATCAGGCAGTCTACCTCTGACTCAAGCCAAGGTTTAAATAGATTCAAGCAGTCACCAGCAAAGGTTATAGCTTGGTCTGTTTCTATATTGTGGACAACAACACACCATACAACAGTAGCGTCTATGCCATCCGTTTCTATGTCACAACTAAAAGTCCGCATCATCATCTCCAGTGTGTGGTGCGTGCCCCTTCTCTAATCTTCCAGTCTTGCCATTGAAGTATGCCCATCCAGCCTCACCAGTCTGACCAGTTCTTCTCATCTTGGGCACACGAATGCGGGTTGCATTTCTCTCGTAGTCATCCTCGGCCAGCTTGTCCCTTGAGAATAGTATATTGGTGTGGCACGCTTGTGGTATAGCACCACTACCTTTAACATCATACTCACTAATCTTATGTGGGTGGCTGCCATCATCGGGCTTCCTTGTATGTGTGCTCAGTATCACAGTGGCCTTGGTCTCTTTACATAACTTGATGAATCTATCCATTACTTCCTCGATGTTCTCATTAGATAAATTCTTAATAGCTGTATGGAGTGGGTCAACCAGTATAACAGAACAACCCAGTCCCTTAATAAAATATCTAATCTTACTAAACATTTCTTCAAGGTCTATGCTACCACCACCATCATCGTGTAGCTGTATCTTAGACGCAAAGCCTATGTCAATAGCATCATCCATAATCCTATCAACATTCAAATCGTTAGGCTTAGTCAACTGCATATTCTCACCAGTGTGCACGCTGACAACTTTCCTGATCGTCTCATCTATATTATCCTCAACCATAAAGCAACCTATCTTCTCATTTGTATTGGTAGAGAAATGGTAGATTAACTCATTGAGTATTGTTGTCTTACCTATAGATGTATGTGCAATGATAGAGACCAGCTCACCACGAGCGACACCACCACGCATCATCTCATTTAGATTACCAAACGAATCGGGCAAAGGTATCAGCTCGGTGTCTCTGTATTGGAGCATAGCATTACGCATATCCTCCAGACTAGCAACACCAGACACGGTGTATGGCTTTGCTTCCCACCACTCGTGCATAAATTCTTTACCATCATTATTGATTAGGTAATCACAAGCATCCTTATGCTTCGCGAATGTAACTATCTTGCATTTGTTAGGCCCAAGTATAGGTGCAATCATCTTCGCTGCATCTCTGCCCGCTTCATCATTATCAAAGGCGATGACAACTGTCTCGAAAGAATCGAGGTATTGCATATTAGCTTTGATATTATCTATGCAGTTAGCACCGTTGGTTACACTGACACACGACCACTTAGAGCCGAGCATCTCATATGCTGCCATCGCATCTAACTCACCCTCACATACGGTTATGTACTTACCGCCTGGGGCAAATAAATTCTGACCAAACAAAGCGTTAGTCTTTCCAGTGTCACCACTGCCAAAGAACTTCTTGCTCTGTACTATCCTTGTCTTCATCCCTACCATCTCACCTTTACTGTTGTGGAATGGGTAGTGATGCTTAATTATGTTACCTTCCTTGTCTTTCTCTGCCTTGACTTTAAACTTCTCTAGTGTCTCAGCTCTTAGCTTACGATCAGGCAAGCTAAAGAACTCACCTCGATAGTCTGCAAGCCAGCTATCATCTATCCCTTTTACTTTTACCCCACCTAGTGCCTCCTTGCCTCCTCCTTTGTGAGTACCGCAAGAAAAACAGTGGGTCTGACCATCAGAATAGACAGCCAAGTTATCCTTACTTGTGTCCTTGCCTCTTGATGCACAAGTCGGACACTGTTCTTTCCTTAAAAGTATGTTACCTTTACTCATATCTCCTCCCATTTTAAATAAAAAAGGCAGCCACCCTCGTAGCTGCCCCACTAACATTGCCTGTCGTTAGTTAGAAGTCAGACTGGTCGATGTCTTCAACACCCGCTGCCTTCTCTTCAACTCGAACCGCCTCCAAATAAGCAAACGCATTCCATTTCCCCTTACCAGGCTTCACCTTCATTACAATATCGTCACCGAATAATGATAAGTGACTAACACCTACCTCATCCTTGTCCTTGTTGTAAACTTTAGGTGCACCGAAATCAATCTTACGTTTACAGGTAATCTGTTTAGCACCTTCGTAATCGTTAGTCTTGAGTCCAGCTAACTCAGCAAGTTTCGCACTATCCTTATCCAATGCAACTGTCAAAGAATATTTCTCTACACCCTCGTAAACATCGGGCTTTGTAACGTGGTTGAATACCACCTTTCCAGCTAAACTTAAAGCACTCATATATTTAACTCCTCTATCATTAACATTATGACCCGTAGGTCCTCACTAGTAGGCAATCCTACTAAGGGTACACTGGAAAATAAGGAAGGAAAACCAGTGTACTCTTAGTAAGACTAAGATAACTAAGACTGTCTAGGTTAGTGTTGTCATAATGATTATTACAACTCATCCCTAGACTGTCTTAGTTTGTACTTTTATATTTAGGAGATATAAAGTAATTAAATTTTAGCTGATGAATCAGAACTTGTCAAGCTATTTGCTATCTTTTTTTCCTGATCCATATGCTCCTTGTGATACTCCTCTGAACGCATATACTCATCGACCATAGCATCAATGATGTCTTGCTCGGTGAGTCCTTCTATGTCACCACCGTGCAGCTCATCCATTTTATCTATCATCATTTGTTTAAATACTCCCATATTAATCCTCCCTTGGTGGGTAATCATCATCGTCATCAAGACTGTCATCTTTCGGTACAATCTCAGTGACGCTCACTATCTCAAACTCATCGTGCAGTTGAGAATTCCTTGCTTCCTGGTGGTATTGGTCATTCCAATATTCGCTATCGGCTATCGCTTCTGCTTCATCCATATCATCAGCTTCAATATCCACCTTAAAGTCATACGATACAGTTGACTGTATGTGTACTTCAAAAGTTTTTTCACTCACTTCTTTCCTCCTTAGTTTTATATAAATTATTAATCTCATTATACAGATTAGTTATCTTATCTTCAAGCTCTGTTATCTGATTCTGTTGGCTTTGTAGTACATCGATCAGGTGTCCTGGTTGGAATCCAGTATTGTGGTATCCAACCTTGCCTTCCTTATCAAATAAGTCTTTACCATATACGCTGCCAAAATCAAAAGCATCCTCGATTCTTTCATCGATGACTG
>Ga0315315_10001599_pt1 | contig 20822 bp, 19 predicted proteins | sample M140m3416metaG_FD_203699 | JGI IMG/M metagenome (GOLD analysis project Ga0315315, IMG submission 203699) | Ammonia-oxidizing marine archaeal communities from Monterey Bay, California, United States - M1 40m 3416 | ecosystem: Environmental > Aquatic > Marine > Intertidal zone | place: USA...
ATCCACTGTACAAAATAATGAAAGGCACTTTTCATGTGTGGACAGGTATACCTAATCACGGCAAATCAACCTTTCTTGATCAATGTTTGATACAGATTGCCAAGGTACACGGCTGGAAGTTTGTTATGTTCTCGCCAGAGCACTCAACTAAGATGCACATTAGGCGATTGCTTCAAATGGTGATAGGCAAACCCTTTGACAAAGGACTTACGGGAAGAATGTCAGAGGAAGAGGCTGTGGCAGGGATGGCTTGGATACACAAGCATTTTTATTTTATTGAGACGCGAGAGCATATCCCTAGCATTGATAAAATCTTAGAGGTTACTCAGCAAACTATTCAGAAGTTTGGATGTAACGCTTTGGTGATTGACCCATACAATGAGGTTGATGCTAGCCGCAAAGGGTCTTATAGAGAAGATGAACATATTCGCGATTTTATAAGCAAGTGCAAGAGATTTTGTAAAAACTACGATATCACGACCTTTGTGGTAGCTCATCCGACTAAGCTGCCGAAAGACAACGGCCAATATCAAGCACCTTCAGCCTATGACATAAGCGGCGCTGCTCATTGGCACAACCAAGCGGATGCTGTGGTAGTGGTTCATAGAGATTTTGACGCTGGAACTATACAGGTGATCACTCGCAAGATAAGGGAGCAAGGATTATACGGTCAGATTGGGGAGGCTACTTTTTGGTTTAATCCTGATACCAAGATGTTCCAAGAACCAAAAATCGCCGCATGGGGCGGCTATAGGAGTGCTAATTGAATCACTTAAATCATCAAGACCCATTAGATCAGAAAATTGAAGGCTGGGAATCTGCTATCACAAATTTTGAAGTAGCGCAACTTGCGTATGCTCAGGTAGATGCTAGTTTCAAAGCGTGGGAGGCGGCTCTTAAATTGGCGCACATGAAAAACAAAGCGTCAGGCGTAATGGCTGAAAGTTTAGTAAAAGGTCATCCGGATTGGGAGGGCCGTTATTTAGAGGTTCAACAATTAAGCATTAAAGCAGAAACCTCAAAACGTATACTCTCAGTTGCTCAAGCAAAGTGGGAGACGGAGAGGTCTAAGCAAGTTAGTTTGAGGAATGTAAGATAATGTGCTGGATAATCTTTGGGGTATCATGCGCCATTGTGCGCGACTACGGGCTGCTGGGCTACTTTATAGTTGCTGCCTTAATGCTGGCATGGGTTTATGTCTACATCGCTTACAGCTTAAAACAAGCGCCCCTCAGGGCGCATTCTGTTAGGCGGTTTCGCGAGTAAAACTGTCTTGTACTGCATTTTTTAGATATTCAGGATCAAAACCAAAGTCTTTGTATCCTTGTATTAATGAATCTAGATACCACGATGATGGTGGATATATAGTGTCTTGATCTACCATTCGATAAACCATAACTTGAGATCCTCCATTAAAATCCGGCAAATCTATAATTTCCTTGTCGTACAAGTTTGGAAATCCTTCATAGCGATCTAGCGCTTTCTCGCATATGTCAGTTATCCGCCACAAGCCAATAGGCACTTCTGATCCTTTGCACGGCTCAATGTCAGCTACTCCGCGAAAAACAAGTCTATAATCTTTTAGGGCTATGCTATCCCTTGTGCATGACCATGGGCATCTGGCTAGCATTTGCTTCATGTGCAAGTTAGACCCATAGGCTCCGTAGTATACGTTTTGATATTTGGGTTCCATGTCAGTTTCCTCTTTAGTTAAGCTCTGCAGCTCGTCGCTGCAACCAATCAACAGTCTCTGGCTCTAAGCCAGCTTCTAATGAATCTTCTTCGTGTAACTGTCGGACATTGTTCATTGGGGCAAAGCCGCCAAAGTCTTGCACTTGAGGTATCCAGTCTTCTCTCAGTCCGACATTCTTCATGCTAGACCCTTGTTGGTACAAGCGTTCAATTTGATAGTTGTTCAGCATAAAGGAGTTCCCATTTTGCTCGAATGCCCAAGCCATGTATCTCCTGCTCCAAGTCACACTGCCTCCGACCTCCTCGTATGCGGTTCGCAGTTGGTTGTACCATCGTTGTTTGGTTCTGATACGTCGAACTGTTCGGGTAATTCCTGTCAGCGCTATGGATCTTTCAACAAATTGCTGCAAAAAGGTTAGCCAGTTTAATATTTTGATGTACTCAGTGGTTCCGCTATGCTGTCTGAACTCTATGCTTCCGCGGCTTGCTATGTTGGTAAGGTTAACTTTGTGGTATCTGCCCATGGCAGACGCTAGCGTGTCTTTGGTATTGAAATCTCTTTGCTTCACAGTTTCAGTCTGATTACTGTTTAAGGTTCCGCACCACCTTGGGTTCCCTCTTCGGCTTCGTGGCATCAATCGGTCAATTTGACTTTCGTAGTCAGCGTATCGCTTAAACACTGTCTGTATTTCGGCTGGGGCCATGTCACGGCTATCTAGGTGAATGTGTAGGCCACACTGTCGGTTAACTGTGGCTCCTGCTTGGTCTAAAGCTTGGCAAACTAGCTCTAACTCTCTAAGACCTTGCTCTCCGGTTAAGATAGGGCTCACCACTTCACCGGCATTGTTGTAGCCAAGACTAGCGTCAGTAACTATCTTCCAGTGGGTTCGTGTGTTGTGGTTGTAATGCTCTACTTCGCAAGGAACGCCAAGCTCGCGTATGCACTGAGCTACCAGTCTGCGGCTTCCTATAAACTCAATCTCAATCCCAAATGCTCTGTTGTTAACCATTTATCATGCACCCTTTATTAACTTACAAAATAAAGAATACCCTAGCTTGTATACTATGTCAAACATTATTTTGGTTTTTTTTTGCACTTTTTGGGCTGTTGAGGGATAATAAGGTGAAACGGAGGTGATTAAATGTCAGATTGGGCCGCAGACAGCGTCATTAGAAAAAAAGTTGACGAGCTTATACCTTATGAAAGAAATCCTCGGATACACCCTCAAGCTCAAATAGATCAGCTAGCTCAAAGTATCAGGGAGTGGGGTTGGACAATGCCGATACTCATTGACGAGGGCGGTAACGTAATTGCGGGTCATGGTAGATTATTCGCAGCCAAGCAGATGAATATTGATGAAGTTCCTTGCGTTACAGCGACGGGATGGAGTCAAGAAAAGAAAAAAGCGTACGTCATAGCGGACAACAAGCTGTCAGAAAGCGGACGCTGGGATGATGCTTTATATTTCTCTGAGTTGCGCAGCTTGTCAGATACAGGGTTTGATTTGACTTTGGTAGGAATGGAAGAAGGGTTTGCTTTCGATGATTTTGAGCCAAACCTCGAGCCTACCGCGAATTTTAGAGATGTATCAAGCAACGATCTTGATAGGGCATCAAGCAGAATGGCTGATCAAATATCAGGGCTGCAGTCAAATGAGCGCAAGCTAGAAACAGAGGTTATGTGTCCATATTGCGCTGAAACTTTTACGTTTACAGGAAACTGATGAACAAAAATGAAGCCGTCCGCTGTTTAGAAGCAATGCGCTGGCATTTCGCCAAGAGTATGCCAACAATACCTCATGCGTATGCCCGTAGGCGTGAGTGGAGCGGAGACAATTTTGATGATGTTGTTGAGTTCATTAGGAGTGCTGGGGTCGCGGAAGCCTTCTACAGCAAGTCATATATTTATTTTTATCATGGCGAATATAAGTATTGGACAATGGGATCCCCAGTTCATGAAACAATTTTGATAAACAGGGCTAATTCGTAATGATTACAAGTATAGGCAAGCATAGAGTGCAAATGTCTGATGTCATGGAAGGCATAGATGATTTAATGCAAGGTGAGCAAGCTGACTTTCTTTACAGTGACCCTCCTTGGGGTCAAGGGAACCTTAGATACTGGCAGACAATAAACAAAAGGCATACAGGCAGGGATAAGTCAGATATTGATTATGCTGAATTTTTGCCGTTTTATTTCAATATGGCCTATCAGTATGTCAAAGATATTTGCGTCATTGAGTACGGTCAGAAATGGAGAGATGACGTAATAAAGGTTGCTTTTGATGCGGGTTTTAAGCACTCAGGAGTATGCATTTCAATGTACCAAGCTGGAAAACTTTTGCCTCTTGATGTACACGTTTTCAGCAAGTCTGGGTCAGCAGTAATGACCGATGACTTTAGGAGAGGTTGCTTGGAGTTTAAAGGTTTGAATTTAGTAAGGTTTGTCTTTAATCAAATGCTTCCTGAAAACTCCAAAATTGTTTTAGATCCTATGTGCGGGATGGGGTACACAGCGCAAGCCACTGTAGATAAGGGATTGGCTTTTCGCGGAAACGAGCTTAATGAGAAACGCTTAGATAAAACTATAGCTAGACTTAAAAAGGATATTGAGTGGTGATATATCACACCGCTTTAAAAAACAGGTCTGCTAATTATGGTGGCATAAAAGAGACTGTCAGATCAGATCATCCTAGAGGGGTTATGTTAAAGCATGATTTTATATCTAACGGGCTAGCTCCTGAGTTTGATGAATGCAATGTGCTATACGCAGAGCCTCCTTATGCCCATAGCGGCCTAAAAATATTTGATGCTAGAGCCGGCGTTAATAATAGATCGTACAGTGATTTAATTAAGGCTATGGGCAGTATAATTGAATGCGGATCAATCCCAGTTTATCTGGTTCTAAGCAGGGCAACTTTAAATAAACTTCCTAAGCCTGATGTAATTTATGAAACTAGATTAAACGGAGACCTTGTATGCTTGGGTGTCTGGAATGATAAAAACCCTACCCTGCTATCATCAGTAGAACTAATCTGCAAAACACTTGGGTCTAGGTATAAATGCCTAGGTGATTTTGCTTGCGGATATGGCGCTTCAGTAAAAAACTTTATTCAAGGCGGGGGTTATAGATTTGTAGCATCAGATTATGACGGGAAGTGCATAACTGTAATGTCGGCGCAGCTAAAGGGCGTTCAGTGAAAATATTCTTAAAGCAAAACGTATGGGATGCCGCTTTAGAGCGTATCAATAGGATTTTTGATGATTTTGATAATGTGGTAATTAGCAGCAGCGGGGGCAAAGATAGCACTGTCACTATGCAATTAGCCCTCAAGGTAGCGGAGGAGAGAGGCAAGCTACCCTTAAAAATGATGTTTTTGGACCAAGAAGCTGAATATCGTATGACGATTGAGTATATGCGCAAGGCCATGACAGACCCTAGAGTTGAGCCTATCTGGATTCAGTGTCCGATACGCCTGTTTAACGCAACATCAATGGACGAGCCTTGGTTGCAGTGTTGGGAAGAGGGGGGTGATTGGATGCGCCCGAAAGAGGATATAAGCATCAAAGAAAATGTGTTTGGCACTGATAGGTTCCATGATATTTTCCCGAAAATTTTAGACCATTACTTCCCTAATGAGTCAGCTTGTTATTTGGCTGGAGTGCGAGCAGAAGAAAGCCCTACAAGGCTGGCGGGCTTGACTACTTTTCAAACATATAAAGAGATTACGTGGGGCAAACGCCTCAATGTGAAAAAGAACCATTATACTTTTTATCCAATATGGGATTGGAAATTAGGTGATGTGTGGAAAGCAATACATCATAACCAATGGGACTATTGCCAGATATATGATGAGCTTTATAGATACGGCATTGCGCCTCACAAAATGAGGGTGTCAAATTTGCACCATGAGACGGCTGTGCATAGTCTTTTTTTCTTGCATGAAATAGAAGGCGACACTTGGGACGCTTTAACCAAAAGACTTGGAGGCATCAATCAAGCAAAACATATGGAAAAACATGAGATGTTCGCGGTGCAAGAGTTGCCGTATATGTTTGATAGCTGGAAAGAATACAGAGATTATTTGACTGAGAACCTCATTACGATACCCGAGAATAGAGCTAAATTTGTCAAGAAATGGGAAAAGATGGATGATTTGTATAGCCTAATGAACAAGCCTCAAGATTTGATTAAGAAACAAATAGGGTCTCTATTGGTTAATGATTGGGAGTTCGTAAAATTAGATGGGTTTTTAAATAGCCCAGCCATGATTACTTATCGGGACTGGCGCAAAGGCAAGTTAGGAGCAAGGGCTAGAGCAGACTCTCATATGATTTACATTCAGGAGCAGTATAGATGACTTCAACCAGTGACATCAAAAGATGCTTGCTATCAGGAATAACTGATTTAGACCCAATTGAGGCTATACATTTCTTGGAAGAAGTTAGACAGCTTACGTTTGAGATGAGCCCTCTAAAAGAGCAGCCAGTAGATAGAGTGCGTTGGGTTGATATTGATTTGGTGCAGGCTAATGACTACAACCCTAACTCAGTGGCAGGGCAAGAGATGGCGTTACTTTATACGTCAATACTTCATGATGGATACACGCAGCCTGTAGTGACTATATGGGATGAAGATGTTGGCAAGTACGTTATTGTTGATGGATTTCATAGATACTTCACTTGTAAGTCAAATCAAGACATCAAAGACCGAAATCACGGCAAATTGCCTATCGTAGTATTACAGAAAAACATAAACGAGAGGATGGCCGCTACGGTGAGGCATAACAGAGCTAGAGGTAAGCATTCAGTAGGTGGCATGTCTAGTATGGTGTTCTCTATGCTAGAAAACGGTTGGAGTGACGCAGATATATGCAATCACCTAGGAATGAGCGCCGATGAGTTATTGCGATTAAAGCATATAACAGGGTTCAGCAAGCTTTTTGAGGACACTGAGTATAGCCAGACATGGACTACAAAGCATCAAATAATGCTCAAAAAGAAGCAACAAGAATTAGATAATGCTGGATCAAACGATAACGGACAGGCCATATGAGCCAAAAATTAACAGATGAATTAAAGCTAACCATCAGAGATGAGTTTGTTCATGGTTACACGGATGAAAATGGAGTTAGGCGCTACCCTACTATTGACGGCTTGGTTAAAAGGCACTCAGTGGCCAGAGCTACGTTGTACAAGGCCGCAAGCGATGATGACTGGCAAAGCCAAAAAGACAGGTATCAAACAGAGCTAACACTACGTCAGGATGCAGAGCGAATGGAGCGTATGGTGTCAGACTCTAAGCGTCTTGATGATTCAGCCGTTCAAATAGCCCAAGCAATGATGAGCAAGGTAGGTAGGCGGTTGCAGCGGTCAATGGAAGCAGAGCAGGAGGGTGCATATTTATCCGCTTTGAGTAATAGCGACTTGCATCAATTGTCATCAGTATTAGCAAATGCGCAAAAGATAGGGAAACTGGCTTTAGGTCAGGCTCAAGAAATTTCTAAGGTATCAGCAGATGTCAGCAATCCAGAAGCCTTCCAATCAATTATGGAGCAACTTGATGGCCTTGCAGCAGCAAGGTCACAGAGCGACATCAAGTCTGTACATTGACTGGTTAAACACGGCTAGACCTACGCAGATAACTCCGCCAGACGATAACTGGAATATATGGCTTATATTGGCGGGCAGGGGTTGGGGTAAAACGCGCACAGGCGCAGCAGACGCGCTGCTCTACGCTTTACGGAATCCGGAGGTGCAAGTGGCTGTGGTTACGCCAACTTTTGGAGACCTTAAGAGAACGGCGTTTGAAGGGCCATCAGGGATATTAAAGTCTTTGCCGAAAGAGTGTGTTATGAGCGGAAGAGGTAGAGGTTATAATTCATCAGGAGCTTCCATCCGATTGTATAATGGCTCTCAAATAATGGGTTTCTCTGCTACGGAGCCGGATCGCTTGCGAGGCCCTCAGTTTCATAGGGCTTGGTGCGACGAGTTAGCGGCTTGGCGATATCCTGATACTTTTGATCAGCTTATGTTTGCGTTGCGACTAGGGCAGTCCCCGAAGTGCGTAATAACCACTACTCCTAGGCCGACCCCTATCATACGAACTTTAATGGCGAGGGATGATGTAAGAGTTACGACTGGTAACACTTTTGAGAACTCAGAGAATTTAGCTGCAAGCACATTAAGGATGCTTAAAGACAAGTATGAAGGCACTACCCTAGGAAGGCAGGAGCTTTATGCTGAGGTCATTGATGCCATGGAGGGCGCATTATGGAAGCCTTCTATAATTGAGGAGACTAGGATCAATGCCGATGAAGAGCGTGAGCTAACTAGAATTATTGTTGCGGTAGATCCGGCGGTAACAAACAACAGCGACTCTGATGAAACAGGTATTGTAGTTGTAGGAAAAGATGCTCAGAATCAGTACTACGTCTTAGAAGATTTATCAGGACAGTATTCTGCTGACGGTTGGGGTAGAATGGCTATTCGCGCCTTTTATGAGTGGGAGGCAGATCAAATTGTCGCTGAGGTAAACAACGGCGGAGATTTGGTCGAAAGATTAATACGGAGCATAGATGATAGCGTTAATTACAGGGCAGTCCATGCTACAAGAGGGAAGATCGTAAGAGCCGAACCTGTAGCGGCTCTTTATGAACAACGGCGAGTTCACCACATGGGTATATTCCCAGAGCTAGAATCTCAAATGTGTACATACACAGGTGAAAGATTAAAGCCAAGCCCTGACAGACTTGATGCCCTTGTATGGGGGCTAGCTGAGCTAAGCAAGTCAAAGGGCGACATAACGTGGAGAATTAGCTAATGGCATCAGTGTTTAACAATATCAAAGGTATATTCAGCCGACAACCTGTCGTGGATCAAGTTAAAAGCGGAGCTATGGTCGGTTATTTTGGGATCGGCAGCGGAGAAAGCAAGCAATACTCCTACGATGATCTAGCGAGGGAAGGGTATCTTAAGAACGCAATTGTATACCGATGCGTTAATGAGATATCTAAAGGCGCATCTTCTGTGCCTTATATCCTCAAAAACGGCGATACCGTGCTTGATCAGCACCCTTTGATAGATTTACTAGATCGCCCAAATCCCTTGCAATCTTATAGCGAATTCTTCAACAGCTATTTCGGATATTTAATGTTGAGCGGCAACACCTATTGCTTAAAGGTAGGGGGTATATCAGGGAAGCCTAGAGAGCTTCATTTACTACGCCCTGATCGTATCCAGATTAAGGGCGGAACTGGAGCGATGCCTTCTAGATACGAATATATGATTAATGGCAGGGTAGAAGCTAGCTATGAGGTGGATCAAGAGACTGGATTCAGCGATCTAAAACAGACAAAGCTTTGGAATCCAATGGATGATTTCTATGGTTGCTCGCCTTTAAGTGCGGCGGCGGTAGAGGTAGATCAACATAATCTATCAAGCAAGCACAACATCAACCTCTTGAACAACGGGGCTAGACCTAGCGGAGCGGTGGTATTTAAGCCAAAGGATGATAGCGGCTTCTCTGTAAACTTATCTGACTCTCAACGACAGCAACTTCTTACAGACTTAAACAATAGGTTCGGCGGCACAAACAACGCGGGCCGACCCTTGCTGTTAGAGGGGGATTTTGATTGGAAAGAAATGGGTTTAAGTCCTCGCGATATGGACTTTATAAACCTCAAGCATATGAGCGCCACAGATATAGCGATGTGCTTTGGCGTTCCTTCGCAATTGGTTGGCGTTCCTGACTCCCAGACATATAGCAATGTAGCAGAAGCTAGGCTCGCTTTGTATGAAGAAACAATTATCCCGCACTTGCGGAAGGTTGAAAGCGACCTTAATGAGTGGTTAGTTGCGCAGTTTGATGACCGTTTACAATTAAGTTTTGATGTTGATCAAATACCTGCACTATCAGAGCGCCGTCGCAGAATTTATGAAAACGTGGTTAGCGCTGTGAATGCTGGTGTCATGACCCGCAATGAAGCGCGTGAGGCGGTTGGCCTTTCTCCTATTGACGGAGCTGACGATCTTATGGTCCCAGCTAACTTATTCCCTTTGGGTCAAGCTAGCGCTCCACCCCCAGCGGCATCAAATGACGATGACGCGGAGCAGCTAGAAGATCCCGATGAAGGCGAAGAAGAGCAAGAAGACGAAAAGGCTTTATCTGATATAAACCTAATCCCTACAGACAGTATGGCATCAGAAGCTAGGCGTGGCTTAGACTGGAGAAAAGAACACAATCGAGGCGGCACGGCCATAGGAGTAGCTAGAGCTAACCAATTGGTAGCTAAAGAGCGGTTATCTATAAGCACCGTGAAACGAATGCACAGCTTCTTCAGTAGGCATGAAGTAGACAAGCAAGGGCAGGGCTTTAAGGTAGGGGAAGACGGCTACCCAAGCGCGGGACGAATTGCGTGGGCGCTTTGGGGCGGTGATAGCGGTCAATCATGGGCCAAGAAAAAGCGTGATCAGGTAGAGAGAGAGCAAGAAAAGTTAGAAGAGAGCGACGTTCACGTAGAAGTGGTTGACCCAGAAGAAACTAAAGCCCCGTCAGTATCAGCGGCAGTTCGCAAGGGATTGCAGAACAAGGTAGATAAGCATAATGAGAAGTACGGAGATACTTCTACAAAACGAGCAACTTTGAGAATGTTGATAAGCTGCTTCAAGCGAGGTGTGGGGGCTTATCGAACCAATCCGCAGAGCGTCCGTCCTAGCGTAAACTCAGAAGATCAGTGGGCTTATGCTAGGGTTAATGCATTTCTTTACGCACTACGCACGGGGAAATTTCGGAGTGGAAAGTTTGATCAAGATTTGTTTCCCAAAGGGCATCCTCTTAGCTCTAAAAAGTAATGCGCAGTCACAATTATCTTATCAAAGAGTTTCGTGATGCCAGAAGAGGTAGGATTAACGCGTTAACTGAGCACGCAAGACACAACAGGCTTCGCGTTAATTTAGAGAGATCAATATTTAGCAAGGTTCAAACTTTAATTAGAAAGCTAGGCAATACTCAGGCGTTTTTATATAGAGAATTTGGAGTGTTTGAGCCTGCGGCTGCTGCAAGAAACATGACAGAAGAGCTATTTCCCGTAGTAAATGCTCATTATAGAAGGGTATTTTTAGCCGTTTTTGATCTTAATAATAGTTTTTATGATAATCGTAAGCAGGAAGCGCTTTTATTTGGCATGTCGGTTGATATTGAAAGACTAATCGCTGAATTCTTTGCGACCAGGCAATTACTCTTAACTAATATATCATTGCGTTTAGCTTCTCAAATAGACCGAGTCATACAAAGAGGTCGAGAAGAAGGGCTGACACTGCCTCAAATAGCAAAACAGGTTTCAGATACATTTACTGCTGTTTCTGTGAGTAGGGCCGCGCTTATATCTAGGACTGAAACACACAATGCGGCTAGCTATGCTAATCACCTGTATCATGGGTCAGTAGCTCAAGATTTAGATATTAAGATGATGAAAACGTGGGTCAGTACATCTGATGCGCGTACAAGACCAGAGCACAACAAGGCAAATGGTCAAACAGTAGAGATGAGCGAGCCATTTATTCTTGCTCATCCAAAATTGGGTTCTGTTGAGATGCAATACGTTTCAGACCCAGCGGGGGGCGCATACCATTCGGTAAACTGCAGATGTGTGGTTGTCTATGCCGATGAAAGGGATGTTGTCACAAAGTAAACTATAGTCTAGGATTGCAATTGCATCAGACGATTGCCGTGCTGGTTTCAGCAGAGACTAGACTCATATTCAGGATGGGCGGGTATTATGGCTGAGATGTTAGCAGAAGATTACTCTATAGATGACGGAAAATCGAAAGTTCGTCGCGATGTATTCACTACAGAAGAAGAGGCTGTTGCGCGAGCTAAAGAAATTGGATGTGTTGGAACGCACTCTCATGACGAAGACGGCGAGGTAGTTTATATGCCTTGCAAGACGCATGAAGATTACACCGATGCTACCGGCGATGATCTAAAGTTTGATGGATCATATGAAACAGATTTTATTGAAGTTGCGTCTGAGCTTAAAGCTATAGACGATGACGAAGATGATCGCGAAGAGTACGGACGCTTTGAAGGTTATGGCTCAGTGTTCAATAACACAGACTTGGGCAATGATGTAATTAAGAATGGCGCTTTCCGAAAAAGTTTAAGGCAGCGCGGAGCTAAGTCTATAAAACTGCTCTATCAGCACAAATCAGATATGCCAATCGGTGTTTTTGACTCTATGAAAGAGGACGAGCACGGATTATATGTAAAAGGGCGTTTAGCATTAAAAACTCAAGCAGGCGCAGAAGCCTATGAGTTGCTAAAAATGGGCGCACTAGACGGATTGTCTATTGGGTTCCGCTTAACGCCAAAAGGATACCAAACCGATAAACGAACGCGACGGCGTGTTATCGAAGAGGTAGATTTGATGGAAGTATCTTTGGTTACTTTCCCGATGAATCCTAAAGCTACGGTGCAATCGGTTAAAGGCCAAGATATATCTATCAGGGAATGGGAAAATGGACTGCGTGATGCTTTTTCAATTTCTCGTTCAGAAGCGAAGGCAGCAGCCAAGGCGATACTAAATAGCTTCACAGAGCGAGATGCTGTTGTAGAAGATGACGTAGTTGATGCCATAAAAAAACTAACCACCACCTTAAAAACCGTAAGGACTTAACATGACAGACGAAGTGAAGTCAGTTGTTTCCGATATGGCCGTGGCTTTTGAAGAGTTCAAAAAAAGCTATGATGCCAAATTGGAGAATGTAGAAGCGGGGAAGAGTGATCCACTTCTGGATGAGAAGCTATCAAAGTTAGAAGCTAAGTTAGATTCTTTAGAGGATGTGAATCAATCTTTAAACGCACAAAAGCAGGCGCAAGAAGGTCTTCGTGACCAGCTTGACAACTTGCATACTGTTATCACCCGCCCAAACAGCGGATTTGATAGCAAGCAAGTAGATGAAACCTTATCAGCCTTTGACAGTTATTGTCGAAAAGGTTTGGAAGGGATTTCCCCAGACGAGAAAAAAGCATTGACTGTCAGCAACGACAGCACCGGCGGTTATCTCGCGCCTCCTGAGTATGTTCGTGAGTTGATCAAAACGATCACTGAAATCTCACCGATCCGTAGCATTGCCCGTATTCGTGGCACGGCACAGAGAAGCATCCAAGTGCCAAAGCGCACCGGACAATTCTCAGCGGCATGGGTTGCAGAGAGCGGTACTCGTTCTGAAACAACCGGCTACCAAGTGGGCTTGGAAGAGATTCCCGCTCATGAGCATTATGCTTTGGTAGATATCTCAGAGCAGGATCTTGAGGACACTGTATTTAACCTAGAAGCAGAGATGCAGTCGGAGTTTGCGGAGCAGTTTGCAAAAGCCGAAGGCACGGCGTTCGTTACAGGTGACGCAGTAGGCAAGCCAGAAGGGTTTATGACTAACGGAAGCGTTGGTGAATCTGTATCAGGCCACGCCTCTACAATCTTGGCTGACGGCCTTATCACCTTGGTACACTCTATCAAGTCTGATTACAGTCGTAACGGTACTTTTGTATTCAACCGAACCACTCTAGGCGCTATACGCAAACTGAAAGACACTGCTGGTCAGTACGTTTTTCAAGCGGGAATGACCTTGCAGGGCGGTGTTACAAGCACCGTGCTAGGGCACCCGTATGTGGAAGCAACAGATATGGCGAGTGAGGGTAGCAATACTTATCCCGTTGCATTTGGTGACTTCCGTCGTGCATACATGATCGTTGATCGTGTGCAGATGGCTGTGTTGCGTGACCCGTTCACTCAAGCGACCACTGGTAATGTGCGGTATGTTGCTCGCAGGCGCGTTGGCGGTCAGGTGATTCTTCCTGAGGCCATCGTTAAACTCAAGTGTTCTACTTAGGAGACAGCAATGAGAGACTTATCTAATAACATTAGTCCCGCAGTCAGCCTCGCGGCTGCTGTCAGAACCGCTGCCGCTAACGGCACAGGCGTTGACCTTCAAGGCTACGAAAGCGCAACCGTGCTTGTTGATGTAGGCGCTGAAGGCGATACCTTGTCAAGCTCTGTGCATTTTGAGGTTTCATTAGAGGAATCTGATGACAACTCTACGTTCACTGATGTTGCGCAAGCAGGCATCGTTGATGGAACTATCGCTGCTGGCGGTATTTTCCTGAAAATGGACGGCACAGCAGGCGGCAACCCTGACACAGCAGGCGGAATTTTCCGCGTTGGCTATGTCGGTGGTAAGCGTTATATTCGTGTAGTCCTAGCTAAGACGGGCACTCACAGCAACGGAACGCCAATCGGCGCTATGGTTGTTCGTGGACACGCTCGACATAGCGAAGACAATGCGATAACAGCGCATAATGCTTAAAAGCTGAATGGATAGGGGGTGCGTAAGCGCCCCCCAATCTATAAGGATAAAAAATGGCTGATAAACATTACAAAATCATTGTTCCCAAGGCTGGGGCCGCTGATGATAAAGGGCTGACTGTTAAGTTGTACCAGCTTGATGAGATTATTAAGGCCGATAGCGAATGGTTATCAGATCTTATGGCCGTGTTCGTTAATAATGGCTGGGCTATAGAAGTTAAGATAGATGCACCAGAAGAAGTTGAGCTTGTGAGAGCAAGAAACGATAATGGTTCTTTCAAACCGGATGATCCGAAAACGCCAGAGAATGAGGCGTGGGTGGAAAAGCCTAAAAAGACAACTAAAAAGCGCGGCAGACCTAAGAAAGAGGTAGAATAAGCGCTTAAGATGGGGACAAACCATGAGCGCAGGCTACCATCATTTCATAATAGAGCAGGGTGCTACTTTCCAAAAAGTCCTTACCCTAAAGGACTCTAGCGGCTCCGTTGTAAATCTCACGGGCTATACAGCCGCTCAAATGGATTTGCGCACTGACGCAGATCAATCTACAGCAGCTATATCTCTTACCATAGCGAACAATCGTATCGCTTTAGGGGCCTCAGCAGGCACCGTGACTCTAACCATTTCAGCTAGCGATACTGGAGGCTTGATTGCCACAGATGGCGTTTATGATCTTGAGATTACTGACGCGCAAAGTAATATCTTCAGAATAGTTGAAGGAACTTACACTGTTCGCAGAGGAATTAGCCGATGAGTAATACCATAAACACTATAACTGTAGAGGGCGAAAGCTCAGTATCAGTTTTAACTGTTGGCACGCAAGGCTTGGCTGGACCAAACACGATTCTAGCAAGGTCGGTAGCAGATGCCACGGCAAGCACAGCAGGATCTTTGATCGTTTATGACCACGTCAATACTAGCTGGGTAGATAGCCAATCATCCGCAGCTCAAAGCATTACGGCAAAGCTATTTAATTTGCAGTTTACGGGCGGAGGGGCCGCTGTAACAGCTGTTCTTGATGAAGATAACCTAGGCAGTAACTCTAACTCCGCGTTAGCGACACAACAAAGTATTAAGGCTTATGTTGATGCTCAAATAACAGCTCAAGACTTAGATTTTCAAGGCGATACTGGTGGTGCGCTATCAATAGACCTAGATAGCGAAACTTTAAACATGCTTGGGGGAACAGGTGTTGATACTGTAGGTAGCGGAAACACAGTAACAATCAACATTGACTCAACAGTAGTTACTTTATCAGGAACACAAACCTTAACTAATAAGACGCTAACCACTCCTGATATCAATGGTGGCGATATATCAAACGCCACAACAATCAACAAATCACCCGTTATCACTCTCGCTGGTGATTTAAGCGGAAACGCTACCCTAACAGAGCTGGGTAATGCCACTCTTACGGCCACAATAGTCGCAAATTCTGTAGCTTTGGGAACAGATACTACGGGCAGTTATATATCCACTATCGCAGCAGGCGAGGGCATAGACGTATCTGGAAGTGGCGCTGAGTCAGCCACAGTTACGATCTCAGCCGAAGACGCAACTGACAGCAACAAAGGCGTAGCTTCTTTTAACAGTACTGATTTCACTGTTTCTAGCGGCGCAGTGACGGTTAACGCGGAGCGTGTTCAAGACATAGTTGGCGGCATGGTGACCGGCAATATTGAGTCAGGAATAGCTGTAACCTATGAAGACTCAGACGGCACCTTGGATTTTAATGTAAACGATCCGGTTATAACGCTGTCTGGAGATGTTGCTGGTTCAGCTACAATGACAAACCTTGGCGATGTAACGATATCAACCACGGTGCAGGCGAATAGCGTAGCGCTAGGCACAGATACTACAGGCAATTATCTAGCGACTTTAGCGGCATCAAACACAGGGATTGACGTAGCTAATAGCGGATCAGAGTCAGCGGGGGTTACGGTCGGGTTAAATACTGAGCACGTTCAAGATTTAGTGGGCGCTATGGTGTCCGGTAACACGGAAAGCGGCGTTGCAGTTACTTATGACGATACAAACGGCAAGCTAGACTTTAATGTGGCGGATCCTGTAATCACCTTGAGTGGTGACGTAGCAGGTAGCGCGACAATGACTAACCTAGGCGATGTCACAATCTCAACTACGATCCAAGCGAATAGCGTGGCTCTGGGAACAGACACCACAGGAAATTACATCGCTACTGTATCGGCTGGCGAAGGGATTGACGTTTCTGGTAGTGGTTCAGAGTCAGCGACCATAACTATAAGTGCAGAAGACGCTACGGATAGCAATAAAGGTATAGCCTCTTTTGATGCGACTGATTTCTCAGTTAGCTCTGGAGATGTAACTTTAAACGCAGAGAGGGTTCAGGACATTGTTGGTGCAATGGTTGGCTCTAATACTGAGAGCGGAATCGCTGTAGCTTATCAAGATGGTGATGGAACATTAGATTTTAATGTAGATGATTTCACTATAACTCTAGGTGGTGACTTAGGAGGCTCGGTTACAATCACTGACCTGGCATCAGCCACTCTGACGGCGACTATCCAAGCTAATAGCGTTGCGCTAGGAACGGATACCACTGGCAATTATGTTGCCACTGTAGCTGACGCGGGCAACTCAAGGATAACAGTCGCAAATAATGGCTCAGAAAACGCGGCCATCACTCTTGATATAACTGATGATGCTATTGGCAATGCTCAAATAGCTGATAACGCAGTAACTTTGGGGACTCAGTCTACGGGCAATTATGTCGCCACTATTGCGGGAACCAATAACGAGATAGAAGTATCTGGATCTGGATCAGAAACAGCAGCGGTGACCATTGGATTGCCTGATGACGTGACTATCAGCGGCAACTTAGTCGTAACGGGTGATTTTACTGTAAATGGCGATAATGTTGAGCTAAATACGTCATCCTTGAATGTAGAAGATGCAACTATAAGGGTTGCGAAGGGAGCCACAAGCCTAGCCAACACTAACGGCGCTGGAATTGAGTTTGGGGCATCTAGTAGCAAGCCGACCATTACTTGGGATAATGGCAACTCTAGGCTGACATCAAACAAAACATTCCACGCCGCTACATTGGTGGGCGCGCTAACTGGCAACGCTTCTACAGCTACAGCGCTAGCAACCCCTCGGGCAATAGCCCTGACAGGCGATGTAGTGGCCGCAGGGGTTAATTTTGACGGCACTGGGGCAATTACACTAAACACCACTATTCAAGCCAATAGTGTCGCTTTAGGCACGGATACGACAGGAAACTATGTAGCTACTATAGCTCAGTCAAATACAGGTATTGATATAGCAAACAGCGGATCAGAAACCGCAGGCGTTACTTTGGGTCTTAACGCAGAGCACGTTCAAGACCTTATAGGGGCTATGTTCTCCAGTAATACTGAAACAGGAATTACAGCCACCTATCAAGACGGCGACGGAACAATTGATCTTGTTATTGGATCTGGAGATATCACTAATGGAATGCTTGCCGGGTCAATAGCTAATGGAAAGCTAGCTAACAGCTCTATAACTGTTACTGATGGTAGCAATAGTACTGCCGTATCTCTAGGGGGGACGATTACTTACACTGCTGGCTCTGGAATAGATATAACTGAGTCGTCCGGCGCTATTACAATTGACGCAGAAGATGCCACCACCTCAAATAAAGGCGTAGCAAGCTTTGATGCCACGGACTTCGCAGTTTCTTCCGGCGCTGTGACCCTGCAATCTGAAAGAATACAAGATATTGCTGGTGCCATGTTCAGCAGCAATACCGAAACAGGTATTACGGCCACTTACCAAGATGCTGACGGAACAATTGATTTAGTCATAGGTAACGGTGATGTAACAAATGGAATGCTCGCTAACAGCACGATAACTGTAAGCGATGGCAGCAATACCACGGCTACGGCTCTAGGGGGGACTATCACGTTCTCCGCAGGCGAGGGGATTGATGTAACTGAGTCATCTGGAACTATAACGGTTGCAGCAGAGGATGCGACAGCATCAAACAAAGGCGTGGCCTCATTTACAAATGATTTTAGCGTATCAAGCGGTGCCGTATCACTTGGGGCTAGCGGTGTCACGGCTGGAACTTCAGGCACAAGTACGGCTATTCCAAGAATTACTGTTGACGCAAAAGGCCGTATAACAGCAATCACCACAAATAATATCAGCACCAGTTTCACGCTTGCGGCAGACTCTGGCTCAAATGACACGTTCAATACCGGAGAAACGCTAACTTTCACCGGCGGCAGCGGTATAGATACCACTGTAAGTGATAATGAGATAACAATTGCAGCCGAAGACGCTACCGATAGCAACAAAGGTGTAGCTAGCTTTGATAGCACGGACTTTACGGTAAGTAGCGGAGCAGTAACGGTAAACGCTGAGAGAGTGCAGGATCTAGTCGGTGCTATGCTCAGCAGCAACACTGAGACAGGCATAACGGTCACATACCAAGACGGCGATGGAACAATTGACTTTGTTGTTGATACTAGCTCTATATCAGAAACACTAACCAATAAAGCTATTACAAGCCCAGATATAAACGGTGGAACTATTGATGGGGCTACAATTGCTACATCAGATGTTACCGTGGGATCCGGCAAAACCTTGGACGTATCTGGCGGCACTTTAACGCTAGCAGATAATCAGATAAGCGGTGATAAGGTTGAAGGCGGGACTGTGGCCGCTATGACCATCACGGCCATGACGGGAACCTTGCAGACCGCAGCTCAAGCTAACATTACTAGCGTGGGAACTTTAAGTTCTCTTGGAGTTACCGGCGATCTAGCTGTAAACACTAACGTATTGAAGGTGGATACTTCAAACAATAGGGTGGGGATATTAGACGCAACACCTGAAGTTAGCTTGGATGTAGGCTCCGCTACTGATGCGGTTCATTTACCAGTGGGGACAACGGGTCAAAGACCTACAGGTGCCGCTGGCTACTTGAGATATAACAGCACGCTGGGTCGCTTTGAGGGCTTTACTGACGCATGGGGCGAGATCGGCGGAGGCGGATCGAATACTTTTACCGTCAACACTTACACAGCAGACGGATCTGGAAAAGCATACACATTAAGTCAAATTCCTAGCTCAGAAGATAACTTGATTGTATTTGTTGAGGGGGTATTCATGAACCCCAACGACTTTACGTTATCAGGTAACACTTTGACCCTGGACGCGGTGCCGCCATCAGGCCGAAAAATAGTCGTTTACAGCGTCCGTGCAGCGGTTAGTGGTAGCAACCTAAACCATGATCAATTCACCTGTAACGGAGGCAGTGGCAACCTAGGCACGCAATTCACGTTAAGCATTGAGCCGGTAAGCGAGAATAACACTCAAGTCTTTTTAGATGGCGTATATCAACAAAAAACTGACTACGCAGTAAGCGGCACGACCTTAACAATGGACACCGCTCCCACCAGTGGCGCGATACTTGAAGTGATGACGTTTACTCAAACGGACATTAATGTACCGACAAATGACACCATAGATACCAGCCACCTCAAAACCGATGCTGTCACAACGGCCAAGATCACAGATGCCAACGTGACCCGCGCCAAAATTGCAGCAGATGCAATTGATGCGACAAAGCTGGCAGACGGCGCGGTTAGCGAAGAGCACCTTGACCCAACCATTATAAGCGGACTTACAGCAGCAACGCCTGTTTCGGGTGACAGCATTATGTTCTTGGATGCTACAGATAGCGCGCTCAAGAAAGCAGACGTCAATGAGATCATGGCTACAGCGGTGAGCATTACCTCTGCCGCAGATGCCGTGGCTATGTCATTTGATAGCAGTGAGAACGCAACGTTCACTGGTCAGGTAGTAGCTAACGCTGGTGTGGTAGTAGATAACATCACAATAGATGGGACTACGATTGGCCTAAGCTCTGGCGACCTAACGCTAGATGCTGCAGGAGACATTATCCTTGATGCGGATGGCGCACAAGTTATATTTAAAGATGCTGGAACAACAATCGGTGGATTTAATAATAGTAGTAGCAACTTAAATATATTCTCGCATGTGCAAGATAAGGATATCGTATTTACTGGTGACGATGGTGGTCTTACTATCACAGCCCTCACCCTTGATATGTCAGATGCTGGTAAAGCTACTTTTAATTCTGCTCTAGATGTAGGCGGAACAATAACTATTAATGGTAGTGGTAACTTAAACCTACCAACAGACTCTGGAACTATTTATTTAGGTGCTGATGCAGATTTAAGAATCTTGCATACAGGTTCAGCAGGTCAAATTAATAATACTACTGGCGACTTAACACTAGATGTAGCTGGCGACATCATCCTTGATGCTGATGGTTCAACAATAACAATGAAAGATGGTGGCACTACTAGAATTACATTCAATTTAGATGCTACTCCAGACTTTGTTATGGCGGGAGGTAACGCAAGTATAACTGCTTCTACTTCTGATGCAGATTTGTCTTTTATAGGAAACGACGGTGGTTCAGATGTAACAGCCCTCACCCTTGATATGTCAGCGGCGGGTGCGGCTACGTTTAATGCGGGTGCTACTTTTGGCGGCAGCGTCGGGATTGGCTCCGCGCCTTTTGCACCACTTCATGTAAAAGAAACAGGATGGAGTAGTGGATCTCCCTACGGCACAGTCCAGTTAATTGAAGGCAACGCCGTTAATGACAACAACTGGGGTCATCTTGTTATAACAGATACAGACACTGCCGTAGGTCAAGGTGGCGCGATTAGTTTTGCTACAGGCGCAGCTAGTTCAATGAATCCCT
>Ga0315315_10001601_pt1 | contig 20789 bp, 19 predicted proteins | sample M140m3416metaG_FD_203699 | JGI IMG/M metagenome (GOLD analysis project Ga0315315, IMG submission 203699) | Ammonia-oxidizing marine archaeal communities from Monterey Bay, California, United States - M1 40m 3416 | ecosystem: Environmental > Aquatic > Marine > Intertidal zone | place: USA...
AAAATTGATGTTTCTCCGCCGTATCCTGAAGTACCTGACTCACTGCCGAGGCCGATAAAACACAATCCGTTAAATCTCTGCCTCAATTCTCAGGCGGAATTTAATGACCGACTCATCGTCGCATAGATCCCGGTCCCGTGCGAAGTTAGCCACGCTTACAGGATCTTTGATTTGCAACCACTCCAGTACGTGCTTCAGCAGTATTACGTTCAGATTTTGTTGTAACGAGTCGAAGCCAAAGCCACGCGTGCTTCACTTGCCTTTCATTGTCCAACAAGGCAAACGAATGACTCAAGTGATCGCCGGATAGGTCGATGGCACTGATGAGCGGCGGCAACATGAGTCACCTCAACAGAATCGGGTGTGCTCGACGCCTTTGTACTTGGGTCACCATTATCTAAGCCGGCCAAAATGCCAGAGAAAAAAAATCAAGCATCAAGAATTCCGGCAACGCCCTGCTTCCATGATCGTGAATGCATTGCGATGAAGACAAAATCATCTTGTCTCAATGGCAAATTGCAAAAAAATCAGCGGCTCTTAAGAGCCGCTGATTTGTGAAATATTAGAGGAGAAGTCAGAAACCGTCTCTCCTTGGGTTGGAGAACGGGGTGGATCGATTAGCTGTTTGGCACTTCTTCGGCTTTGGTAGCCTCAGCATCTTCTGCAGCCTGCAGTTCATCCGCAGGAGCCGCAAAGCCTCCTGCCTGCATCACGAGTTCTTTGATCTCCCCGGCAACATCAGGATTTTCGATCAGGAAGTTGCGAGCTTTCTCTTTTCCTTGTCCCAAGTAAGTTTCACCATACTTGAACCACGAACCGCTACGGTTCACCACCTTGTGAGTGGTTCCCAGATCCAACAAGTCACCCTCATAACTGATGCCATTACTATGCATCATGTCGAATTCAGCAATACGGAAGGGAGGTGCAACCTTGTTCTTTACGATTTTCGCTTTCACTCGCTGACCGACCTGCTCGTCACCATCTTTCAGCGCGCCGATGCGGCGAACGTCAATTCGACAGGAACAGTAAAACTTCAGAGCACGCCCACCGGGAGTCGTTTCAGGACTTCCAAACATCACTCCGACTTTTTCTCGGATCTGGTTGATGAAGACTACCGCACACTTACTTTTAGCGATCGCTCCAGTCAGTTTTCTCATGGACTGACTCATCAGCCTTGCCTGCAGGCCGACGTGGCTATCACCGATCTCACCCTCAAGTTCCTTCTTGGGAACCAGGGCAGCAACAGAGTCAACGATAATGACATCAACGGCGTTACTCTTCACCAGCATCTCACAGATCTGCATGGCCTCTTCTCCACTGCTGGGCTGACTCACCAGCAGTGTGTCGAGCTCTACCCCAAGTTTCTTCGCCCAGCTCGGATCAAACGCATGCTCCGCATCAATGATTGCTGCGATGCCACCTTTTTTCTGTGCCTCGGCACCAATGTGCAATGCCAGCGTTGTCTTTCCGCTGGACTCTGGGCCGAAGACTTCAATCATTCTTCCCCGAGGAATTCCTTGCCCACCCAACGCCATATCGAGACTGAGACTACCTGTCTGGATACCGTCAATCTGCAGATGCTGGGATGCTCCCAGAGGCATGATCGCACCGTCACCGAAGGTTTTGTCGATCTGCTCCAACGTGGTCTTCAAACCCGGTTCACGCTCCAAAACGGCCTTCAAACCCGGATCAATCTTGCTCTTTGACGATGCCTTTGCCTTCTTTGCCATTCTTTCATCCCTTCCATATGCCGATGTGTGAAGACCACTACTTTGTGGTATGACGCCCCCCTTTTCCGGAGGACCTCCCAGTAGTGAACATTTCTATAGTACCCTGTGTTCCAAGCGACCACAAGAGAAGTAATCCAGTGCGTCCCGCTCGACATTTGTAGTATCCGCGCTGGCCAAGACAAGTCTGGTCAAAGGAACACCTTTTTTGTCTTTTCCCGTAAAAGACGGGTCGAAATCAGGAAGCTGCCCCCTCCTTGATCAGCTGTATCAAATCATCCGTGTTCATTTTCGCTGCCCGATCAGTACCATCGAGCACGCCCGCGACCAGTTCACGTTTATCAGCGTGTAGAGCAAGAATCTGCTCCTCGATTGTCCCTTCGGCAACAAGCCGATAAACGGTAACCGGCCTTTCCTGACCAATTCGATGAGCGCGGTCGGTTGCTTGATCTTCCACGGCTGGATTCCACCACGGATCCAGATGGATCACATAATCGGCGCCAGTTAGATTCAGACCTGTTCCCCCTGCCTTGAGTGAAATCAGGAACAACTCTCCCTCTCCCGCCTGGAATGCATCAACACGTCGCTGCCGCTCTTTCGCCGGAGTCGATCCGTCGAGGTACTGATAGGTAACTCCCATCTCGTCCAGTTTTTCACGGATCACTGAGAGATGCTTGACAAACTGACTGAAGACTAGAGCTCTATGGTCGCCATCACGAAGTTCTTCAACCAACGACATCAGCAAATCCAATTTGGCTGAACTCTTTTCCCAGCCAGCATCGACCAAACGCGGATGGCAGGCGAGCTGCCTCAAACGGGTTAGCCAGGCCAACGTTCGTATTCGCTTCTGCCCAGCCTGCTGCGCATCCTCGCCAGCACCACTCAACTCAGCCAGCGCTGCCAAACGCGTATCTTCGTACCGTTTCCGCTCGGCAGGACTCAACTCTGCTTGCAATGTGATTTCTGTTCGAGGTGGCAGTTCTTTAAGAACGGTATTCTTGGTCCTCCGCAAAATGAATGGCCGAACCAATCGAGCAAGTGACTGGCGTCGCTCATCATCTTTATGTCGTTCGATTGGATCAGCAAAGCGAGTTCGAAATCTTTCCCAAGACCCAAGCAAACCGGGGCTGATGGTGCGGAACAAACTCCACAGTTCCCCCAGATGGTTTTCAAGAGGTGTTCCTGACAGTCCGATTCGCCACTCGGCATCGAGTTGCCTCACTGCCTGCGATGTTTTGGTCTGCGAATTCTTAATGAACTGGGCTTCGTCGAGAACCAGCGTGTGCCACGCACGCGAAGCGAATCGTTTCGCATCACGCTGCAACAATTGGTAACTCACGATCACAAGATCATTTTCACCCGCTGCCTCGATCAAAGCGGCTCGATCTGAGTCTCGGTACAACAACGCCCTTAAGCTGGGAGAAAACTTCTCGGTTTCCCTCACCCAGTTGTCGCCCACACTTGTTGGCGCAACGACCAAAGCAGGACCACCACTGCCGCGTTCCAGCAGGACGCCCAGCGTCTGCACTGTTTTACCGAGCCCCATGTCATCGGCGAGAACCCCACCAACACCCCATACACTGAGACGCGCCAGCCATTGAAAACCATCTAGCTGGTAATCTCTTAGCGTTGCATCCAAATCCTCTGGCTTTTCTGGATTCCAATCAGAAAGTGACTCCAATCGTTGCAAGGAGTCATGCCACCGCGCCGTAGCTTCCAACGGCACATCGGTCCCAATCAATTCCTGGACAGCCGGCACCGCTGCATCAGCGACTTTCAAATTGCCCCGCTCGGCAACGACGGTGTCTCCCAATTGCTGCAATCGTCGCCGGAATGCTTCACTGATCCGGGCAAACTCACGATCTCCCACTTGGACCAATGATCGATTGTCCCTGACTGCCTGCAACAACTGCTCCAACGGGACTTCTCGCCCATCAAGCGAGATGGATCCAGTGAGCCCAAACCAATCCCGTCCATCATCAATCTGAACTTTGAGGGCCGAGGGCGTTATTTCGCCTCGAACTCGCAGTGATTCACCTTCAGGCCAGATGATGCGAGGCGTTGCATCGCCTCCACCATAGAGTTTTGCCAGAAGGTCCAGTGCCATGTCATCTGTTTCTGCTACCCAGTGATACAAGCCATCGCTGGAAAGATCCTGCAAACCAAATTTATCGACGACGTCCTGAACTCTCCGCCTTTCATCGTCCAAGTCCCGCTGCAAACGCACTGGTCCTGACTCAAGCAAGCAGGAAACGACATCCGGCTTTTGGCCTGGAACAAGCAATTCTCTAAAACGATCTTCATGCATCATCAGGGCGACATGCAAGCCTGCACCCAACCTCGGCCGCAACTCGAAAACCAGTTCGGCTTCGATTGGAAGAATTGGGCCGGCCAACTCATCGGGCAAATCCACACGGATCATGGAATCGACAGTGCTACTCCCCACCGAAAATTTTGCAGCCGTTTCAGTATCCAGCAAAACTTCTCTGAAGTCACTGCGTAACAAGTGCTGGATCAGCTTTACCGCCCGTGGGTCACGCAATGTGCAGGCAATTAATCGATGGTGTTTCTGATCAGCGATCACCACCATCGGCTCGACGGGACTAGCATGCCCTAGGACCGTCTTACATTCCGCCAAGTTGACAGTGATCCCATTGACGTGAATCTTGGGTCGAAAAAGTGTCTTTCGTTCAATCTCTTCTTGTTGATCTGTTTGTTTCGTCTGCTTTACAGCTTCTTCAAACTCGACGGGTTCCAACGTGAGCACAAGTTCAGCAGAGTGAACTTGCAGTGCAGTCGCTTTGGCATCGTCCCACGCAACAACCGTGTGCCCTGCCAGTGCATTGATTGCTTGAAATTCGCCAAAGTGTTCGTCATCAAACGAGTAACTAGGGTTAGCTACGAGAGCCGCAATTTTTCCATCGAGTGGATTGGCGGAGAAATCACGTCGCAACAAATCAAAACTTCGAACTTCCTTTCCCTTAGTCCAACCCTTGCCATTTTTGCGAGGTCGTTGTTCGTAAGGCGTGATCGAAATCGGGCAATAGTATCGCGAACTGGAAAGACCGATACGCCACTGCAACCTCGTATCCTCGGTGTCACGGGGCTGATTCGCATCTCCTGCTAACCCCAAGACTTCATTAACCAACTGACGACCCGCTGCCACCGCGTCCACTTCAAGTTCGCCGAGGAACTCGAATACCTCGTTGATCGAGCGTCGTCCCAACTGCTCTTGCAACCACCACGAGACCGCAAGTGTGTGTGGACACCGCTGATCTGTTTTAAATTGTGCGCAGGCACACATGGGAGTAGCTGTGAGAGCAACACTCAGAGGCGAGAAGTCGAAATCTTCGTCCTCCTCCTGTGGCTCAGGCATCACTTCAATCGACACGGGAATCGGTTGCTGACGATTGCCTTTGACTTTGAACGCAAACTGCATCCGCCCATCATCGTTATTGAAAGTAGGGGAATCGACGATCATCATCGCCGCCCGCTTATCAAGCGACTCATCGTGAGAATCGACCAGTTTTTCCGCGGCCTCTGCAACCAGAAGACCGAGGGCACCAATCGCGTCATCGGACATCAAATCCATACTGTGCTATCCACTGCCTGTAAGAATCCCAGAGAGCCCGTAGTGTCTCCCAATCACCCTCAACACCCGATCCTCGGACTCGGGCACCCATGACAAAAGCTCAACGGCATTGCATCGAGGGCTAATCCCGGAGTTTACCATGAGTCTGTTTTTCCGCGAAGATGTGGGGAAGTCTTCACGCCGCGAAAACGCGGTGTCGCGTAGCCTCCTAGCCCGTTTAACCGAGGATTCGGGACAGTTCTTCACAGAGACAGAATCTTAAAAAAGAACCGGTTCAACGGAATTTCGACAGCGGATGGTCCCTCTGCACCAGTGGAAATTTGACCGTTCGCCCCAGACGGTGGGATTCAAAAACCCCACAGATCATTTCAACGGTTGCTCCTGCATCCTTGAGCCCGCAAATTGGCTCGCGGTCGCGGCGAATTGAATCCAGCAAATCCTCAACGGGGACCAGATGTTGGTAGATCTTTTTGTGCAGGCCTTGCAGCGGCTCAATCTGCCCCACACCACCGGTGGAAATCGGCAGTGCTTCCTGGCTTGAGGTAGCAGCCAGGAATGGATTGCCAGGAACAAATCTCGCGAGCGGCGAATCGTCGCACCAAATCTGGATCCGACCCTGACTACCAATCAGACTCAGACCAAACCCATGATTTTGAGTTCCGTCGTTCGCGATGGAGTCAAAATACCCGGTAACTCCTTTCGCGAATCTGTACGTCGCGTGCAACTCATCTCCCGCCAACCAGCCTAGTCCCTCACCGCCAACCACTCGATCCTCTTTCACAACCCGACGTCCCCGACGGTACAAAGTTGCCGAACAGGTTTCTGGTGCTCCACCAAAGTAAGACATCAGATTCAACACGTGCGAACCGAGAACCCAAAGATCTTCGGCGCCCCCACGACCGTCACCCTTACCGCGTCCGCGAATTTCCAATAGACGCCCGATTTTTCCATCGCGAACCAGCCCATCGATCGTCTGCAAAACAGGGTGATAGCGGTTTCGATGAGCAACTGCCAATTTAGCTCCACTCTCGTGACACGCTTTGACAACTTCATCTAGCTGTTTCAGATTTTGGACAAACGGTTTCTCGACATAAATTCCCTTGGCACCTGCATTCACTGCGGCAAGAATCATGTCTCGATGCTGGTCAACATGGCGGGGACAAATCGCAACAACGTCGGGCCGCACTTCCCGAAGCATGAGCCGATAATCCGAATATCCCTGTTCCGAATTCAAACCAAGTTTAATTACTTCCCGCGCTAGCCCCGTCGCATCTGCATCAGCGACCCCGTTGACGGTTGCATTAGAAACATGGCGCCATACGGTATCCAAACCATGCCCGTAATCACCCCGTCCTGTGTGTCCAATTACAGCAACGGACCATGAGTGGTCCTCGTTGTCCAATATTTTCCCCGCACAGTTAGCAGCGCCGCCAAGAAGAGATAACGTTGTAGCGGAGAATTGTCGCCGATCCATTAATCACACCGATATCACACAGGCAGGAAAGAGGTTGAAGACGAATGCCTATCGTAGCTGATCCTCGCATGCGCTGTTTAACAAATGCGTTCCTGTAAATGCGAATCAAAATCACATTTATCAACCTTGGGAAAATATGCTCCAATGGTCTCCGACTTATATCCCTTTCTCGACGACACTTTTAGAAACTGACACCAAAATGCGATTCACATCCAAGATGTCCCACGCAGCGGCGTTATGCCATGCAATTGCAATATTCGTGTTTTTTGTAATGCAAGGCAGCGTTTCATTTGGGCAAACGCAAATAGAATCAGAGAACGCTCGACAAAACCGAATCAGAATTGAAAACAAAATTGACGGAGAAACGGTTCAACGCACATCAGATATTCGCAGCGTGTCAACGTTCACCTCGAATCTTGATACACGGATATCACAAATTGAAAGGATGCTGCTAACGACAAATCCATACACTGGCATCAGTGCGAAGGAAGCGAAAGCAGCCCTGAATCTGGCGATGGCAAAACGCAAAGAGCTCCTCAAACGACCATCAAAACCAAGCGAAGTCGAAAGCGCTGCGGCAGAGTTATCGGTAGCTCGTGCGGAAAGCCAACTCACGATCACGCTAGCGACCCAAAAAGAGAGGATGCTTATGTGCCAAATCGACGTTTCTGAAGCAGAACTTAAATTGCTGCAAATGAGAAAAAGAATTGAGATGCAACAACGACTGCTTGCCCGAGGACTCAGACCGTCAGATACGTTCGTAGAACAGAAACTGGCAATGAGTGCTGCAGAAAAAACACTTGAACTCATGCGTGTGCGTCAGGAAACCCAGCGGATTCTTCAAGGACTCCCAGACGCTAAACCTGATGTTGATCCCAAACTACCGTCCCGCTCTTCCACAACACCCTGAAGACCCGATAGCCGTTGGTGCACGCCTGCTGCTGATCAGATCGCTTGCACAACAGTTGCCGAAGATACTATCCTGCTGTGCACAAGGTTGTACTTGACGACTCAAAACGTACGAACAAAAAGTCATCACGCTCTCTGAATTCAGTACAACGGTGTTTTTCATTCATATCAATTCGAAGCGACCTTGGAGACTGATCACATGCCAAAGTTAACCGTTCAAGGATTAGGCGAGTTTGAAATCGCCCCTGGCAAACGCCTTGTCAAAGCACTCGTAGACGAGGCTGGCACGGACCAACTACATGCGTGTGGTGGCCAGTCAAAATGCACATCCTGTCGAATCAAATTCATTGACGGGGAACCAGAAAAGATCACACAGGCCGAGAAAGATACTTTGGGCGTTCGTGAGATTTCAGAGTCTGGTGTCAGACTTAGTTGTCAAATCACGTGTGATAACGACATGACCGTTGAAATCATTAGTGGTATGGCTGGTAGTGGGCGTGCGGATCAGGGGTCCGCCGTTGCTGACGAAATGGTTCCTGATCCGATTTGGACGACAAAGTAGAAATCGAAGGTATTTTTGGTTTGGGCTACGATCCCATCAAGCCGAGAACCACGACATGACGGCTTCGTCAATCCAGCACTCGCGACGACGATCCAAGAAGCCCATGTGGCCACCCGTGTTAGTGATGAACAATTGCGTTGATTTTGGCCACAGACTCGGATTGTCTGCAAAACAACCGACCGGGACGATGGGATCATCTGCTGCTGTCAGGACAAGAGTGGGCACAGGATTGAACCTTGCCACATGGCAGGCCGAGGCCTGATCGTAATAGTCTGCCGCGCCATCAAAACCACTTAGCGGGGCAGTGATACGATCATCCAGTTCCCACAACGTTCTCGGTCGTCTCTCCAAAATCGCTTTTTGGAATTCGGCACGTTCATGAACACGAGGCGGCACACTTCCCAGCAGAGCACGGATGAAATAATAGTTATAGGGTCGCAATAACCAACGTTGCATGTTGACGCTACACCGCCTCAAGTCCAACGGTGGTGCCACCACAGCAATACGAGCTAATCGCTCAAACCACGCTGGTCGAATTGAAACACCACACCCAATTCGCCCCACCGCTCGCAGCAATTGCCCAGCCCCTAGTGAAACACCAATCGCCAGCATCGGCCCCTCCTTTGACTTGGCAGCAATGGTGTCAAGTGCCGCCACAACATCGTCACTACGACCAGCATGAGCCAGATTGCGTGATAATGGGCGTGCCGCTCCACATCCGCGCATGTCCATTCGAAAAACGCGTGACCCTAATTTCAGAAAGCGCTTGGCCAAACGCAGCATGTAGGGGGCCGCATGACATCCTGAAAGACCATGCACCAACAAAATTGACCGATCACCAGGCACCCAATCAGCAGGGCAATCTTCGTGCAAAACGATCGAATCCCCTTCTGACACTGGCACGACATGCTGAATGGGGCTGAGCAAATCAGCTGACACTTCGCGGGTGGCCGCAAGGGTCTGTAAGTGGCCTCCCCTGAAAAAGGGATGGGGATCAAATGGTGGCGGCTCAAACTCAGACATATTTCCGTGTACGATTGGCACCATGAAAAACATTCGATCATTTATTGCTATAAAGCTCGCGCCCGACGTCAACCGTAATTCAACCCGGATGCTGCAGCGTCTGCGTCAATCAAATGACGGCATCAAGTGGGTTCCCACTGATAATCTGCATTTGACCCTGAAGTTCCTTGGTGACGTGGACAACACCGAGGTTCCCGATGTCTGCAACGTGATCCACAGGGTTTGCTCCAATCACGCGCCGTTTCACCTTGATTTTGGCGGCACCGGCGGATTTCCGAGTCGAGAGCGTCCTCGCATTCTATACGCAGGGATCAACGATGCATCGGGGGCACTCACCAAAATCGTATCTCAATTAGAAACATCTCTTGCTGAGCTTGGGTTCAAACAAGAACCCAGAGACTACGTTCCCCACCTGACACTCGGACGCACACGTAGCACATCGAAACTGGCCAACAGTGATGTGATGGATCGTCTCGCGGCTGAACAGGACACGGAACTGGGTGGCATGCTAGTCAGTTCACTGCAGTTGGTCGCCAGTTTTCTTGACAAGTCAGGGCCGACTTATCAAATCATGGACACGATCCCACTGGATTCCTGAATCGCCTACTTCGCAATTTCGAAGGGGATATCAGAATTACCATACTTCTTGCCATTACGATCTTCCATCGTCAGTCGCAGCTTGTACGTTCCCGCAGGTAACTCCTGTGGGATCAGCATCTGGTAAGCGATGAAGTAATCACGCAAATAGTTCGTGGAAACCTGCTGATCTCCGGGCAATAATTGGCTCAGTACTTTGCGATTCTCGGAATCGTAAATGTCGTAGCTTCCCTGTAAGTGTGTCTCAAAACCACCGTCCACACGTTTGGCGGTAAAGTTGTCGATCTCACAGTACAGAATGACCTGTTGCCCGGCATCGAAACGATTCCCCTCGAATCGTTTGAATTGCCCGTAAGACTGAATGTCAGTACAGAACGCCAGTGCCCTTACTTCAAGTGCATCTGTCGCCGCTGCGGCGAATTTAGCTGCTTCACGAATCTGCGGGACGGCCGAGGTAAATCGACGACTTGGGGATGTCGGATGTCCGTCAGGATCAATGATTGTCCACAGTCCCAAAAGTTGATGCCGCAGAAACTCCTGCTCAGCTTCTGATAAGCCGCTAATTTTCTCAACTGCTGCGTCGGGATCACCCGAAAGCACAAGCAGATGTCGCAAACGGATCAAGCGGGCTGTCCGTTCTGCTGGCTCCTCCCCGACGGGAGCTTTGCTGAGCTGTTGTGCCAAAGCGTCGTAAAGTACATCTTCCGACAATTCAGATAAAAGCTCGGGAGAAAAGGCCTGCACAATCCTACTATGAGCTGCCTGATTTTGAGTGGCGCTGGCCGTTCGCACTGTCGTGCTATCTGAATTTCCTCCACCGGCTGCATTAGCTACATTCGCATAATTCTGAAGAAGCTTTTGTGCGACGGCGTCCTTTTCTTGCTCGGTCAGCGCCGTTGGATCCACACTATTCAACGAGACTGAAACGCCTGTAGGTGCCTCAGCTGAATCCTGCTCGATCCCAACTCCAATGCGTGCGGGAGTAATCTCTGGTACCGAATCTCGTGATGGCGGCAGAGTTGGCAATCTATCCATCGTTCCCGATGCCAAATCAATGGGATTGGGCTGCGTGGTTTGATCGGCAGCCACCAATTCGCTCTTCAACTGTTGGCGAAGCCGTTCACGTTCCGCTGCGGGTAAGTTATTGATTTTCGCAATGACTTCCGCAGCATTGGCTGGTTGTGCTTCTGTCGAAGATGGAAGGGCAAGACTTTCTGTTGCGGTAGATTCTGTCTCAGCAACCACATCAGCGGGTGGCGAAACTGCCTTCGCGACTGTGTTATCAGCATCCTCTGCAACTTTTGTCGAAGCGACAGATGCTTGTAGATCTTTCGCATCAGGCTGAGTCTTCAGAGAAGCGGATCGCGTCTCCAAACTCCTGGCGCCCCTCAATCCAGTCGCACCAGCCTGAGCACTGTCGCTATCGGCACGTGAGGAAGTTGCTAGCCGCTGCTCTGGAGAATCAATCTCCGCTACCTCGACATCATTACTCGTTCGAACCTGAAGATTGCGCCCAAATTTTTGTGCGCCTCGGCATCCAACCGCGATGGTGGTAACGAGGATCATCATCCAAGTCATGATTCTATAAGTTGCGGCGTACATCCCTGCCTCGCTTGCAATTGACATGCATCAGTGCTCTCCGAAGTCACGCTATCTCGGAAGAACATCTCTAGTATTGGCGGGACGGTACGAAATCTGTGCTCAATACCACAACGCCAAACCGAAAAATGTACGGCAACAATCGGACAAGTTTCACAGCAGGTGGGCGAATCCATCTCCCCACCATGCAAACAGCGTCTTTCCGCAACAAAATGCCCCTCCGTCCCTTGCTGGAAACACCAATTCCCTATTTGCAAGCATAGGATTGTCCAAGAATCGCTCATCGCCAAAGTCACAGAACACCTGCTTTGAGTGAACCGACATCAGACTACCGCTGGACGACATCGGTGCTGTAACAGGGTGCTGTTGGGATTGTTATGATTACCACTACCGCTCGGGACCGCTCCCGATCAGAACGGGAACGGCACATCGTTCCGGCGGTTTAAATTGAAAACAATGCTGGACAGAGTGCACAGGACGTGGCTTCCATGCCTGAAAGGTCACGGGGCTTTTTAATGCTTGATTTGAAATAGCAACTGCTTTCCAAACCTCTCTCGAACCCGATCGCGAGCGAACAGCAAAACGATGAGCCACCTTGCTTGGGAAATCCGCATAACGCTAATCTCGATCTTTGCTGTACTTGCATGTTCAAACTGCATTCTATTTCTCAAGATGCGTTACTTCTCTGGAGCCGACGACACCTTGATTCGCCATCGCATCCGAACATGGTGGTCGTTGGCAGGACTGTTTTCACTTGCGTTGTGCTTATCGCCGAACGGTGGAGTAATTTTCTTCGGATTCATCAGCTTCTTCGCATTGAAAGAGTTTCTTTCAATGTCGCCCACAAGACGCGCTGACCGCCGAGTTCTTTTTTACGCTTACTTGTCGGTAATTCCCCAGTATTATTTCGCTACGACTGACAACTACCAGATGTTCCTTGTGTTCATTCCCGTCATCATGTTTGCGTGGTTACCCACGCGAATGTGGATGATCGGCCAAGGTGATGGATTTCAGAAAGCTGCAGGAACATTACTTTGGGCGCTCATGATCACGGTTTACAGTCTGTCTCACACTGCCTACCTGCTGACCATCCCGTTGGGAGAACTCGCATCCAAGGGAAAGAACGATGCACTGAGTCTTGCCGAACAACACCCAGGCCCCGGCCTACTAATTTTCCTGATCATCGTGGCTGAAACAAATGACATCTTCCAATACTTATCGGGTAAACCTTTTGGCAAGAAGCAGGTGTCGCCCAACATCGCCCCTGGAAAGACCTATGCCGGCTTAATCGGCGGGATCATCATCACAACGTGTTTGGCAGGTTCCATTGGTCCGTTGATCACTCCGATGGACCTTGCTCACTCGGTCTTTGCCGGATTCATGATCGCTTGCATGGGTTTTGCAGGGGAACTCTGCATATGCGCCCTGAAACGCGACTTGAAGATCACAAACTTTGGCGCGACGCTTCCTGGTCATGGAGGTGTGCTGGACCGCGTCGGAAACTTGATCTTCACAGCACCGTTATTCTTCCACTTCATTCATTACTGTTACCACCAATGAACCAAATCCTACGAATAGCATTTTTTGCTTTGGTCGTACGTCCATTGATGATGATTGTCTTGGGAACTAACGTACGACGTGGTGAACTGCTACCAGGTTCTGGGCCGGCAATCATTGTCGCAAACCACAATAGTCATCTCGATGTATTCGCTCTCATGAATGTGCTTGGTCTGAAACGTCTGCCGAGTGTCCGCCCCGTTGCAGCGGCTGATTATTTCATGACACGTCGACTGCGACGCTGGTTTGCGACACGTATCGTCGGAATCATCCCAATAGATCGAAGCAAGATCCGTCGCGAAAAGGGAAAACATCCGCTGGATCCTATCTCTGAGGTGCTCAAGAAAGATGGCATCGTTTTGTTATTCCCTGAGGGAACACGGGGTGAACCAGAGAAGATGGATGAGTTCCAGAGTGGTGTTGCTCATATTGCGCGACGACACCCGGAGATACCGATCACACCTGTATTCATGCACGGTCTCGGTAAAGCATTACCTAAAGGCGAAGCATTGCTGGTGCCGTTTTTCTGCGACATGTTTGTGGGCCAACCACTCGACAGCCAACTGAAAAAACGTGAATTAATGAATCAACTCAGCGCGTCGATGGATAAACTTGCTGCAGAGTTGCCAACTGAAGCTTGGGACTGATAGCAATCGCGTCCCGCCATCATGCCCCTACCCGGTCACTTGCACTAGCAACGTTTCTGCTTCTCACGAATCAGTATCATCGATAGCGTAAGCCACAGCATCGATAGCGTAAGCTTCTTTTTCAAACGGATTGTCTCGATACCCATCCTTGCCTTGCAGGTAAAGAACCGCAGAGGCGAGAAGATAAGCCGGAACGAACATAATTCCCCAACGCTCATACTGACGCACATGAACGCGTTCATGTGCTCTCGTCAATCGCAACATTTTGTGGTCACGAGCCAAGACAATATGACCCAGAGTAATTGCACTGGCAGGTACGGGTAATCGCTTCAAGACACCCGCGATTACCGGACTGTGAATTTCACACACGCCATCCACAACTTTGAATCGTCCGAAGAGAAGCAAGCCACAGGCAATACCAAAAAGCGTGTAGGGAAGCGCCCAAAGATAGGCGAGAAGTCGAATCAATCGGTGCACACAATTATTCCCTAAACCGAGAACAGCCCGGAAGCGACCACACATCAATGTGAACGTTGTCCCAGGCTGCTCATGATTTAACCAGATATCGACGTAAGCCGACATGCACTTCAGTGATTATGCGTCAACAAAATCATCGGACTCTTCAGTCATCGAATCAGGACTGCTCTCATCCTGTGCCGGGACTTCTTCCTCGAATCCAAGCGTCTCTGCTTGTTCTTCTGTCAGTTGGTAGTATCCCAATGACCGAATCACTTCGAGCACTTCGCTGCATGTAGGAAACATACGTCCCGCGTCACGTTTGTAGTCATCCATGGCACGCATGAATTCGATTTCCGGATTACTGTAGTCGCGTTCGCAGGTTGTTGGATCAATGTGGCGGCGACGTTGCTTCTTGCGTCGCGGCTCAGCAACAACACCAGTATCCAAGTTATCGGCATTGTCCGCGTCGCTCGTGGTGTTGTCGGCTCTGCGATCGGCAGCACGTCGCTCGAGAGTAAGAACGTTTTCTTCGGTGATTTGATCGATGCTGGAATCAGTCATGTCTATGTCCTTGAATGGTGGGAAAGTACCGGACTTTTCCGTGGCCCCGTGTAAGAAGGCACAGAGTGGAAGGGTGGCAAAAAACCCTAGCACACCGATTGAGTAAAACCGGGTGATTAATGCGGAATTGACGACCAGAAAAGCCTGAACAGTCAGGTAAGAACGCCGCCTGTAACGACTGTAACGATTGATAAGTCGCGCAGCCCAAATTCTCTGCATCAAGGCTTCAACCGCTGCGGTAATTCGCAATATTTTCAGTGCGAATCGATCTCAGTTGAACCTTCAGCTGACTCTTGCGTTCCCTCAGGCAGCCACCGCCGGGCAAGTCCTGCCACCACGATTGGGATGGCAACCGAGACCGTCAGTGCTAGGGGCAACCATTGATGGCGTTCGGCATAGTCCCCAAAGGCTGCATAGGCAACAGCGATCGCGAGGTTGCTCCCAATGATCGCTGGCATGAATCGTCGCCATGCCAATTGATGAATTCCTGCCATCAAAACACTGGCCTCAGCGAAGACCGGCATGGCTCTTGTCAGCACGAGGACCAGCGGCCCATAACGATCACTGACTTTTCGAATCCGCTCAAGATCTCGCCCCCGGGAGAAATACAGTGCAAACGCCTGACCATACCGCCTTGCTAACGCAAAGCCAATCATCGCTCCCAAGTTCATTCCCAGCCACGTCGCCAATGTCCCCCAAAACCAGCCCAACTGCCAACCGCTTAGAGTGCTGATCACACTGGATGGGATCGGAAGCAGGATATCCGTTGCCAACAAACCCACAATCAATGCAAATGTGGCAGCGGGTTCAGGAGGATTGTCTGCCAAGCCTCTGAGCCAATCGTTCAGTTGACCTCCAAAGAACAGGAAGGGAACGATTGGCACAAGCAATACGACACACATCAATGGCAGAGTTCGAAATAACTCACGCACGATTGGCCCAATCTCCGTCAGTGCTCGAAACGAGGTGCTGAATCAAGTCCATGAGACGTCATGGTACTCCAACGCCCATTCACGCATGTATCTAACACTTTGAGGATCAATTCGGTAAACAATCAGGTCCGGATTATCAATCGACCCGAGATAATTCCGCAACAAAGGATTTTCATCCCATATCTGCTGCAACAAACTACGGTCCTGCTCGACACAAGCCACTCCCGTGATTCGAACCTGATGGTGATTTTTGTCGAGATAGCACAACTCGACTTTCGGATTCTCAGCGATTTCCTGCGTTTTGTGGTACGCACGCAAGTTAGCAATGTAAACCGTAAAGCCCTCCGTTCTGACAGGAGAGACGGGACGAACCCTCGCCTGGTCACCATCCATCGAGGCCAGATAGGGAAACCTGTCATTCTGCAACACGGCCAATGCCAAGTCTTTCAACTCAGCGGGATCAGTCGGTACGGGTGTTGGTTTTGTCATCGCGGGAAAACACCAGTTTGTGAGAGGTTCACTGCAGGCCATGCACCTTTGCCTTCAAATGCTGCTTGACTGAATCTGTCCGTGGGGAAAGACTCACAAAGATGTCGAAGAACGCACATTGCTTTCCATTTTTAGAAATTGCTGAGTGATTTCAGCAAGCGAACGATACAAAGGCAAGCGGGCCCTCTGCGACGTCGCCAACAGCAGTGGAGATGGCCAATTTAAATGTCGTTCAAAAAAAGCAGTCGCAACTTCCTCGGCGACATTGCCTTCCTTGTCCGATTCTTTCTGAGATTGGGTTGCCAAGACCAGATGGGACATCAAGTCCAATTGGACGCCAAGCTGATCCCAAAGTGCCGGTGCAGGCATCGCGTAACCGATGAGCTCTGCGAATTTCGCAACCGAGCTTGCTGACTGACTGTCCAACTGGGTTTTCTGCCAAACTGACTGCATGGGAAGCAGCGCGTTCTTCGGCCCAATGAATAAGGCGCAGTATTCCGTCGCCAGCTGCTCTAGTGATTCATTCGGAAGCGACAGGCCCAACTGCGACAATGCCGAAAGCAGTGGCTCCTCCGCCATTCCCTTGAGCAAAGGAGCATCAACCTCCTGCATCCACAACCGCGCAAGCAGCGAATAGACGGTTGCTACAGATTCGACATCCTGAGTTTCTGAATCAATCAATTTTCCTGATCCGAACAACGGTGTCATGAAATGCCTGTTGACCGGTCACGGGATCAGGGGCAATGGGCATCAACTTATTCTGGTTCCACCCGTTTCCCCGATTACGTTTCCACTTGGTGTGATCCCCACCAGAATCATCTTGCCACCACATGTTCCTCTGCCAGTCAGCATCCTGATAGGTTCCGGGGTCGCACCCAGCCAGCTGAGAATCATCAAGTGGTTCTTTCCGTGCCTGTGCAACTGACGTGTACTGGGTGTGCCCACAACTGTTACTCATCGCAATGACGCGAGGATGAATGCCTTCCATGATCACAATAGGCACACGCATGCTTGAAACCACCCGTCGGCCGCTGGACTCGGGCAGGTCAGTGCGATTGAGATGTGGAGAAACCTTTTCGAGTTCACGCGAATAGAAGGACGTTATCTCGATCCAATCACCATTTTTTAAATCAAAACGTGCTGCGGTCTCAGGATTCAACCAGGCGGGATTGGAGTGGACGATTTCGGCCAACCACTTCAAGTTCATGGTTCTTCCATGATTGTGAACATTCCACTTGAAGCTGGTCATGACCAACTCATCATCAGGAAGATCCTGCAACTCACGAGGCTGGAACCAGATTGGCATGTCCTCGATTTTTACGTTGTGCGGTAGGTGACTACCGGGGCGATTCTTTGTCTTCACCATGCCACTAGCTGCAATCAGTTCAGAGCAATCTTCATTGCGTCCAATCTTGCTAACAAAGGCACTGCGAATTTCAAATTTACGACTTGGCGTTTTGAATCCTCTCAGGGGTGAGCCATCGACCAGGATCCCGATCCCGATCCCGTTCTTGCTGATCAGCCCCTGATCGTCGACGACCGCATCCTGCATTTCTGCCTCTGACAGGACTTGATTGTAAGGTTCATAAAAGGGCTCTCGATCCTGCTCCCAAACACCCTCGTCCATCAACCGCTCAAGACCTTGTTTCCCGGTTTTGGGATTTTCGGGGACAGCAGAGGCCCACTTTTCCATGTACTCCTTAACATCTTTTTCAGGATACCATTGTTCCATCCCGTCTCCGATTCGCCGAGCTAACTCGGGAAAAAATTCCCGAACATCTCTGGACTCACCGAGTGGTTCCACCATGGGCGTTCTGAGACCAACGTAAGGACGCAAGTTATATGACGCTCGCGCGTCCAGATCCCACCGCTCCATGAAAGTGGTCCACGGCAGCACGATATCGGCAAAGTGTGCGGTCTCGTTGTAGAACGAATTGATGCAAACGTGAAATTGGATCTTATCCTCATCAGACAAAATCTGCTGAGTCATGCTTTCCTCAGGCCAAGTCATGGGTGAATCGAGGTTGTAAGTCATGTACGCTTGCAACTTTGCCCGATCCTGCAGCAGGTAGAGATAGACGATTTCACCTACACGCATCCGTCTCCACACATTAGCAAGCGGATACTCAGGAGGATCCTCGAGCACGCTTTGTGTTTTTGCTCCGGGAGGCATCGGTGGTGTCTTGACCACCGGGTCCAAACCTCCCCAAGGTGACCAACACCAACCACCTTTCTTGCCAACGCTTCCTACCAATGCGTTAAGCATTCCAATGGCACGATCATTATAAAAGCCATTGAGATGTGCAGAACTACCACGATTGCAAATGGTTGTCGCAGCAGGTGCAGCAGCCGCAAATTCAGTAGCAATTCGCGCGATATTATCAGCCGCAACACCACTAACTCGCTCAGCCCAGTCAGGGGTATAAGGCTTCAAGTGTTCCCGCAATTCGTCAACAGTGACGTTGGTCCATCGTTTGATGAATTTTTCGTCATGCAGATTTCTGGAAATGATCACGTTGCACATTGCCAACGCGACCGCCCCATCAGTGCCGGGAAATGGTGAATGCCATTCGTCACTACCGCCCGCTGTATTCGACATCCGCACGTCGAACGTTACCAGTTTCGCTCCATTCTCAAAGCGTCCGCGTTGCACGCGACTCGCGAACGGCACATGACCCTGATGCGCTTCAAAAACATTTGATCCGAAATTCAGAATGTACTTTGAATGTTCGACATCATTCAGGTCCCAATCACTTTCCCAAAGCCCCGTCAAATTGGCTGCCCGTCGATTCCCCGAGCAGAGCGAACGATGCGAAAGTTGAGTTTTGGTTCCAAAAGCATCCAGGAACCGTTTCAAGGCGTCCTTGCTACGCTGTCGCCCTTGATGGAAAGCGAACTCCTCTGGATGACCAGAGTCTCGTACCACCTTAAGCTTCTCGGCAATTTCGTCGAGTGCTTCATCCCAGCTAATTCGTTTCCACTTTCCCTCACCACGTTTCCCTACACGCTTCAGTGGATAAAGCAAACGCTCTGGATGATAAAGGTGATTCAGGGAAGCCTGACCGCGTGCACACAGGTAGCCACGACTGTTGGGGTCTTTAGGATTTCCCTCCACCTTCAGCAGACGCCCATCCTTGACATAGCCAATGATGCCGCAGACCGTACTACACAGCTGGCACATTCCGGGGACCTTCACAGCCCCTTCGTACTTTGTTCGATCGGGCCAATTCCGCTTCGCCAACGGTCCGGGCAGATTGCAGACACCGGGCATCTCTCCAAAAGAGCCAAGCTCATACGGCTCAGACTTTAGTTTTCGCCACTTTTCGATGTCAATTTGTTGACCAGACGGGTCAACGCCTGGACGAGTGCCTGCTCCACTTTCATCACCGGGGACCGCAGGCGCCTGCTCGGCCTCGGCCTTGTTGTTACTGTTGGCGAGCACGCCGCTTGCTATCGTCGCTAATCCAAGATTCAAAAAGCGGCGACGCTGACTCAGCCGTGATGGAGGGCGCTGTTCCTGGCTCATTGATCCCCCTCCTTCCAATTGTAGATATCGTATGACTCAGGGCGATAAGACTCACCTTCTCGCGGCAACTTCTTTTCGATTTCAGCAGCCGCAGGGCCCGCGAACCACATCCGGGGTTTTGTCTCTTTCTCTACTCTGATCTGAACCAACTCTACGTCCTCATCCTCCGCCCGCTTCATTGCCTGGCTCACTTTTGACTGCGGATCATTCAGGTCACCAAACTGCAGCGCCTCGGCAGGGCAAGTCGGTACGCAAGCCGGTTCCATTCCGGATTCCAAACGGTGATAACAGTTGTGGCACTTGACCGCCTGACTGGCAACGGGATCCATATAGATTGCTCCGTACGGACAGGCATCGACACAGGATCCATGACCGCAGCAGATGTCATAGTCCACTGCCACAGTGCCTCCGGCCTCTTTGTGAAGAGCACCGCAGGGACAAACTTTGATGCACGGAGCGTCTTCACAGTGCTGGCAAGACATGGGCAGAAACAGCCTTGCTACTTCAGGGTATTTACCTTTATCGAGATAGGTGGTTTGACGAATGTAGTTCCCCAAGGGTACGTCATTTTCAGATTTACAACTGACCTCACAGGCATGACATCCAAAGCATCGTCGCGTATCGACAAACCAGCCGTAACGCTTGCCGTCATCAGGTGCAGTCATACGGCCCTGCCACGACTGCGCATCTTCTGCGTCCTTCTCCGTTTTTTGTTCTGCTGCGTCTAACTCACTGGAAGTCGTTACTGCAACAATCGGCAATGCTGTGGCAGCTTTTTTGAGAAATTCTCGTCGGTGGTTTTGATTCATGGAACTGGAACGTCCGCTCTTCTCACGTTTTTAGCAATCGGTCAGACAAGGTCGTTGGGCGCGTTATCAATAGCGTCGCGCAACGCTTTCACAAACTCGGTGACGTGTGTCACTGCTGCATCAGAATTTCCTGCATCGTGAACTCGCCGAACCACGGCCGACCCCACAATCAAACCATCTGCAACAGGGGCTAATTGGGCGGCAGTCTCTGGACCGCTGATTCCGAACCCAATGCAGATGGGTAACTCTGTCTGCCCTCGAAGCCATTTCACATTTTCAACCAGATCTTTGGGAAGAGCCGTCCTCTCTCCTGTGATTCCGGTAAC
>Ga0315315_10001604_pt1 | contig 20770 bp, 10 predicted proteins | sample M140m3416metaG_FD_203699 | JGI IMG/M metagenome (GOLD analysis project Ga0315315, IMG submission 203699) | Ammonia-oxidizing marine archaeal communities from Monterey Bay, California, United States - M1 40m 3416 | ecosystem: Environmental > Aquatic > Marine > Intertidal zone | place: USA...
GCGAGATAATAAATGATAAAGAATCAAATGTGAAGTCAGAATCAATTTTTCAAAAGAAATATAGTTTCATATTAACACTCGCTTTTTTAGTTGCAGCTTTCAATCAATTTTCTGGTATTAATGCATTCCTGTATTATGCTCCGAGAATATTTGAAGAAGGGGGGCTTGGCCAGAGTGCAGCCCTACTTAATAGCATTGGCATTGGGCTTACTAATGTTATTTTTACATTTATAGGTATTAATCTAATTGATAAACTTGGCAGGAAAGCACTTATGTATATAGGCTCAATAGGTTATATAATATCACTAACCCTAATAAGTCTATCTTTTATTTTAGATTGGGGTGGAATAGCACTTCCTATATTTCTATTTTTATTTATAGCATCTCATGCAATTGGACAGGGGGCTATAATCTGGGTATATATTTCTGAGATATTTCCGAATCATATTAGGAGTTATGGTCAGTCATTTGGTATTTCAACTCACTGGGTTTTAGCTGCTATCATACCATCATTGGTGCCTTTCCTATTTGGATGGATTGGTCCTGGAATTGTATTTGCATTTTTTGCCTTTATGATGGTTCTTCAATTACTTTTTACACATTTTATTATGCCGGAGACAAAAGGTGTATCTCTTGAAGAATTAAGTAAAAAATTAATTAAAAATTGACTAAAATTGTTTGTTTTGGTGAAGTTCTGTGGGATATATATCCAGACAGAATGGAGATAGGTGGTGCTCCGTTCAATGTTTATTACAGGTTACATTCACTGGGAAATAATGTAAAAATTATCTCATCAATTGGAGATGATGATTTAGGTCTAAAAGCTCTTAAGTTTTTTAAAAAAAATAATTTGAATTCTGAATTTTTATCAATTGACAAATATCATAAAACAGGACAAGTTAAAATCCAACTTAAATCTGGCGAGCCTTCTTATAGTATTGTTAACGATGTAGCATGGGACTTTATTCCAAGTAAAAAAGAGTATACTAGTGAAAATTTTGATTATGTAATCTTTGGCTCTCTTGCTATTAGAAATGATAAATCATTTGAGACACTTAAAGAAATTTTAAGAAAATCCAAGTTTAAGATTTTAGATTTAAATATTAGGCAAAACTATTATCAAAGAGATAAGTTAGAGTTTTTACTTCAAAGTGCTGATTATTTAAAAATTAATATGGATGAGCTTATGCTTTTGAAAGATCTTTTTAATATTAAAGATCATGAAGCTGAAGATATAGCTCAAAAAATATTTTCAAAATATAATCTAAAATATATTTGTTTAACTAATGGTTCAGTTGACTCTTTTGTTTTTGACGGCAATGAATTTATAAATGTTGAATCTTTAAATGTTGAATCAATTGATAACGTTGGTGCTGGAGATAACTTTCTAGCATCTTTCATAAATGAATATTTTATTAAAAAAAACTCTTTAAAATCTTCACTAAAAATTGCTTCCATTTATGGAGCAATAACTACAACAAAAAAAGGAGGTATACCGTCTATAAATAAAAGTGAAATCAAAAGTTTTTTTAAAGGATAATTATAAAAATCGTAGTTTTTATTAATTTTTGTTAAATTAATAGATAAACATACCTTTTGTTACCAAATCAATAGTTTTTCCCTAAAAACTTTGATTTTCACATAATTGCATTTATATTCGTTGAGGTTTAAACAAATAATTAACAAATATTTAAATATTATGAAAAAATTATTGAAAATGGGCCTTGCTCTTGCTTTTCTATTTAGCGGAGTTTTAAGTGCTCAACAAATTTCTGGTAATATTTCTGATGAAACAGGTCCATTGCCCGGAGCTACTATTATAGTTCAGGGTTCAACAACCGGTACTGTAGCTGATTTTGATGGTAATTATTCCATATCAGCAGGAACTGGTGACGTACTTGTTTTCTCTTATGTAGGATTCTCTGCACAAGAGGTTTCAGTTGGTAGTCAAAATACTATTGATATAGTTTTGATGCCTTCAAATGAACTTGAAGAAGTATTAGTTACAGGATATGGTTCTCAACAACAAAAAGAAATTACCTCAGCGGTAGTATCTGTTGGTTCAGAATCTTTCAATCAGGGAGCAATAAGTGATGTTTCCCAATTACTTACAGGAAAAGTAGCTGGTTTATCCATCTATAATCGTGGTGGTAATCCAAACTCAGGAAGTACGATAAGAGTTAGAGGTTTAAGCACAATTGGTGCAAACTCCTCTCCGCTTGTAGTTATTGATGGAGTAATTGGTGCAACTTTAGAAAATGTTGACCCTAATGATTTGGAATCAGTTACGGTATTAAAAGATGCATCTGCTGCGGCTATTTATGGCTCGCGTGGATCTTCAGGTGTAATTCTGGTTACAACAAAAAAAGGTACTCCAGGAAATGCACAAATTTCTTATAACGGAACTTTAACTCAGTCTAGCATTCTTAATCAAATTACGAATATGTCTCCTAGCGAATTTATCGCAGCTGGAGGTAGAGACTTAGGTTCTCAAACAGACTGGCTAGATGCTGTTACTAGAGATGCTATTACTCAATACCATAGTCTTAGTGCTGCTGGTGGTAATGGTAGATCTAATTATAGAGTATCAGCAAATGTTCGTAATAATGAGGGTATTCTTGAAAACAGTGGTTTTGAATCATTTAATACACGTTTAAATTTTTCAACTACTGCATTAAATGACAGATTGAAGATTGAATTCAATTCTTCATTTACTCAAAGAGATCAAGAAAATGGTTGGAACGAATCTTTAAGATACGCAACTCTTTATAACCCAACAGCTCCTATATATGCTGTTGACTCTCCGTATGCATTCAACGGTGATCAATTTGGAGGTTACTTTGAGACTCTTGGTTTATTTGATTCATACAACCCTGTATCAATAATAAATCAAAACCTTAATAATGGTGAAAGAAGAACATTCAATTATGGAATAAATCTTAATTATAAATTGACTGGTAATATTACTGCATATTTTACACACGCAAATCAGTCAAATGATTATGCAAATAGAGTCTATTTTAGAACTACTTCATTGTGGAACAATAATGATGGATATGGAGGTGCAGACTCACCAGTTAGAAAAGGAGCAGCAGAAATATATGAGCAAAATTCTGACTTTCAATTAAATGAACTATATGCTACTTGGAAAAAGAATACTGATAATATGAATTTAGCTGTAACAGCTGGATACTCTTATCAAAAAGAAAACTTTAATCAAGTATTTTTCGCTCTTGGAGATTTTCCAGGTGATCAGATTGACTATGTAGATGCAATTGAATATTCTCAAGATTTATTAAACGCTGGTAATATCAATGCAAATTCTGATAGAAATCCAGATACTGAGATAGATGCATTCTTTGCTAGACTTAATTTAACACTTAACAATAACATCTTTATAAATGCTTCTCTTCGTAGAGAAGGATCTACAAAGCTTGGAGCTGATAATAGATATGGTACATTTCCTGCAATTAGTGTAGGTGCTGATCTTGCTCAAATGCTTGATCTTTCTGGAGTTCAGCAATTGAAACCTCGTATTTCTTATGGTGTTACTGGTAACTTACCACAAGGGATTGGTCTTTCTCAAGAAATTAGAGGATGGTCATGGGGAGGTGGAGCAGCTGCCGGAGGATCTACTAACCTTTTAAGAGCTGCTAATCCAGATCTTCAGTGGGAAGAAAAATCTGAGTTAAACTTTGGTTTAGATTTTACTATGGATCGTTTAACTGCATCTCTTGATATTTATCAACAAGAAACTTCAAACCTAATCTTAAATAGAGTAGTTGATGCTGCAGTTTATGGTTTTGACAGAAGATTTGAAAATGCAGGAACTATTTCGTCAGATGGTTTTGAATTAGCATTAAATTATGAAGTTAATGACAGTTGGTCTACAGGTATAACATTATCTAGTAATAGTGCTACCTTAGATGAATACGTCCAGGATGCTGATACATTTGGTAACCTTGGTTCTCCTGGTCAAAACAGTACAAATGTTACTCGTGTAAAAGTTGGTGAACCAATAGGTCAATTATGGGGTCCAGTTTGGGACGGTACTGTAACAAACGGTTCTCAAAACTTTGTAGATGTTAATGGTGATGGTGAACTTGTTGTTGGTCAAAATAATGCTTTAGATGACAACGTTGACTTTGAAGTACTTGGTAATGGTATTCCAGACTTAGAATTTTCTTGGAATAACATAGTTACTATAGGCGACTATACTATAAATGCTGCTTTTAGAGGAGCATTCGGACACAGTCTTGTAAACACATTCCGTGCTTTCTACGAGCCAAGAGTTGGTTCTCAGAAATCATATAATTATATCAACACAAGCTTAGCTAACAATGATATCAAGAATGCTAACTTCTCATCTTTGTATGTTGAAAAAGCTGATTTCTTTAAGCTTGATAATATAACTATATCACGTCCTATTACGGATAATATTAATATGTATTTGAATGTGCAAAATGCATTTGTTATAACAGATTATACCGGTTCTGATCCAGAGCCTGCACTTTTTGATCTTCTAGATGGAAACTTGCTAGCTCCTGGTATCGATAGAAGAAACAGCTACTATTCTGCTCGTTCCTTCACACTCGGTTTAAACATTAAATTTTAATCCCAAAATCTATGAAAACTATAAATAAAATAATTTTAGGAATCGGTCTTTTAGGAATTACCTATTCATGTACCGATTTAGAGGAAGATCTTTTAGGAGATCTTACTTCTGACTTTTCTGTAGAAGGTATTTCTACTGGAGGATCTGGTGGAGGGGGAGATGCTCTTACAGGAGTATTCAACGCCGTCAGAAATGCGGGTACCGCAAATCATGGTGGTTACTTCTCGGTTCAGTCAGTATCATCTGATGAAATGGCTGTTACTCAAAAAGGAGGTGACTGGTATGATGGGGGTGTATGGTTAGATGTTCATCGTCATACATTTACACCAGCAAATGGTCCTATTACAGGAACATGGTCTCAACAATATGGATCTATTGGTCAGGTAAATAATGCAATCACTAATGGTGGTCTTGATGCTACTCAAATGGCACAAGCAAAAGTTGTTCGTGCTTATTTACACTGGAGAGTAATGGATCTATATGGTAACGTTATTATTGCTGATGGTTCTGGATCTTCATCTCAATCATCTAGATCAACAGTATTTAACTGGATAGAAGGTGAACTATTATCTGCTTTAGGTATGGGTTCTTCTTTTGATTTATCTAAACTTTCAAATTCATCTTTAGGTACTAACGATGTTAAGTACAGAATTAATCAGTACAGTGCTCTTGGTATTCTAGCTAAAGTATATTTGAATGCAGAGGTATATACAGGAACTCAAAGATATAGTGACGCAGCTGCTGCTGCAGGATACATAATTGATAATGGACCTTACACATTATCAGATAACAGTGTGTCAGTACCTAACTTGGGTAAACGTCCTGCTGTTGCATCTGATCCAGCTACATTATCTGGGTATGCAGCAATATTTGCTTCTAACAATGAAAATAATCCAGAGATTATATGGTCAGTAGAATATGATGAAGCTACCGCAGGTGGAATGAACTTCCACCATATGAGTCTTCATTATGCTTCTCAGTATACTTGGAATTTTGAAGCACAACCATGGAATGGTTATGTAGCTTTAGAAGAATTTGTAAATTCTTACGAAGCAGGAGATGCTCGTAAAAAGGCAAACTTCATTACTGGGCCACAATTAGATTATGGTGGAAACGCTCTTGTTGATTTAGCTTCTGATTCTCCAACTCCTGAGATAGTATACTCAATAGGAATTAATGAATTAGAGCCTAACGCAGCACGTACAGGTGGATTCCGTTTAGGTAAGTTCTCATTTAAACAATTTGCTAGACCTGATCTAGATAATGACTATCCTATAGTCAGACTTGGTGATGTACACTTAGTTCATGCAGAGGCAACTGCTCGTGCAGCTGGAAACTGGGCATTAGCTCTTCCAGAAGTAAATGCAATTAGAGCTAGAGCTGGTGTTTCAGCATTATCATCTATAACAGCAGAACAATTTCTTGCTGAAAGAGGTCGTGAAATGTTCCAAGAGGCAACAAGAAGAACAGACCTTATAAGATTTGGTAAGTGGAATGATTCTTGGTGGGAAAAAACAAATTCAGATTCCTACAGAACTATATTTCCAATTCCAACTGAACAACTTACGGCTAACCCAAGCCTACAGCAAAATTCAGGATACTAATTCTTAGATTTGTTAAAAAAATAAAGGCCACTGAAAGTGGCCTTTTTTTTTAATCCATTTTATTAAAATTATCTAATTTTACAATATGAGATTGAGGACCTTACTAATTCTTTATTTAGGATTAACTTCTTGCGATAGTTCTTTGCCTAAATTTGAAAAAAAATCTTCTCACAGAACTGGAATTAATTTTAATAATTCATTAAGCTATACCGAGGAGTTTAACCCATACACTTATAGGAATTTTTTTAATGGTGGTGGAGTAGCTCTTGGAGATATTAATAATGACGGCCTAATAGATATTTACTTTACTGGTAATATTGTAAATAATGCACTATATCTAAATAAAGGAGATTGGAATTTTGAGGATATAACAGAGTCTGCTGGAGTACTGTGTGAAAATAATTGGTCAACAGGAGCAACCTTTGTTGATATTAATAATGATGGGCTTCTTGACATTTATGTTGCAAAATCAGGAAAACCCGGAGGTCCTAATAGAAATAATGAGCTTTTTATAAATCAAGGGGATTTAACATTTAAAGAGTCATCTAAAGAATATGGATTAGATATAGAAGGATTATCTGTTCATGCTGCTTTTTTTGATTATGATGGCGATCTTGACCTTGATGCATACGTCTTAAATAATTCAATAAGATCAGTAGGTACTTATGATTTAATTGAGGGCCAAAGAAATATTCCAAGTGAAGATGGCAACAAATTATTAGAAAATATTGACAATAATTTTGAAAATGTATCATCTATGAAAGGTATTTTTTCATCAAATATTGGATTTGGTTTAGGTATTACTTTATCTGATTTTAATGGAGACTTGTGGCCAGATATTTTTATATCAAATGACTTTTTTGAAAAAGACTATTTATATCTAAATGATAATGGACAAGGTTTTTCTGAAGCATCATCAACATACTTTGATGCACTTTCTATGGGATCAATGGGAGCTGATGTTGCCGATATGGACAACGATTTAATCCCAGATTTAATTGTGACTGAAATGTTACCAGAGACATTATCAAGACAAAAAAATAAACAAGTTTATGAATCATATGATAAATTTACACTTGCAGGTTCTAAGGGTTATCATAAACAGTACCCAAGAAATGTTTTTCAAAGAAATCTGGGTAATACATTCTATGAAATAAGTAGACAATTGGACATATCTGCAACAGAATGGAGTTGGGCAGCTCTTCTTTTTGATATGGATAATGACGGTTTTAAAGATATATATATTAGTAATGGTATATATAAAGATTTATTAGATAGAGACTATTTGACTTATCAGGCAAATGATGAAAAAATAAGTCAAATTTTAAGATCAGAAACTGAGGATATCACAGACCTTATTGATATAATGCCCTCTAAACCTGTAAAAAATGCTGTTTTTAGAAATAATGGTGATTATACTTTTAATGATAAGAGAGAGGACTGGGGGTTAGATGAACCAAGTTTTAGTAATGGATCAGCATATGGAGATTTGGATAATGATGGTGATCTTGACTTGGTCGTTAATAATGTAAACTCTGAGGCATTTATTTTTGAAAATCATTCCGATAAAGAAAATAATAATTTCTTGTCAATTGTTTTGAATGGATCTCCTCCAAATATAAATGCAATTGGCGCTAAAGTAACTTTACACTTAGCAAATGGTCAAAAAATGATGTCTGAGCAATTTCCTTCAAGAGGTTTCCAAAGTTCCGTTCCATATAGACTTCATTTTGGTCTAGGAAAACAAGAAAGAATTGACTCAGTTGAGGTTTTTTGGCCTGATAGAAAGCGCTCTGTTATTAACAATGTTAATATTAATAGAAATTTAAAAATTAATTATTCTGAAATTGTATCTGAGTCAATGGATCCTAAACCCACTTTTATTAAAGACAATTATATTTCAGATAATTTCATAGACTTTGAACATAATGAAAATTATTATATTGATTTTGACTCTGAGAGGTTACTTCCACAGATGTTTTCAAATGAAGGTCCTTGTATTTCTAATCATGATTTGAATGGTGATGGAATTCAAGATTTCTTTATATGTGGAGCAAAAGGTCAAACATCTAATCTTTTTATAAGTTCAGATTCAAAATATAGAAAAGTATCAGAACCTTTTGAAATTCATAAAGGCTCAGAGGATGTAGAATCTATTTTCTTTGATGTTGATAATGATGGAGACCAAGATCTTTATGTTGCATCTGGCGGAAAAGCCTTTTCAAAATTATCAAGAACACTTAATGATAGATTATACATAAATGAATCTGGAAAATTTGTTTACAGTCCCTCATCTTTAAATTTTAATAAATTTTTTAGTACTGGAGCTATTGCTGTCGGTGATATTAATAAGGATGGGTTCCTCGACTTATTTATAGGAGAAAGATTTGATGTCGATACATATGGTATCTCAGGTTCTGTTCTAATATTGGTCAACAACAAAGATGGAACTTTTGAGACTACTTACCCTAGGGAGCTTCAGAATATAGGAATGATTACTGACATTTCTTTTACTGATATTAATTCTGATAACAATGGTGATCTAATAATTGTAGGAGAATGGATGCCTATTTTAACTTACTTAAATAATAATTCTAATTGGGAGTTAGTTTCAAATAAAATTGGTATAAGAGAAATAAATGGAATTTGGAATACTATCGAATCTTCAGATTTAAATAATGATGGAATCCCTGATTTTGTCATCGGAAATATGGGTCAAAATGGTTTTTATAAACCTGGAATGAAACTTTTTCTTAATGACTTTGATAATAATGGAAAATCAGAAGCAGTTTTCACTTATAAACTAGGAAAAAAGGACTTTCCAATTCATGATAGGGACGAATTAATTAAACAATTGCCTGAATTAAAGAAGAAGCTTTTATACTATGAGGACTATTCCAATCAATCAATTAAAGATATTTTTAGTGATGAAAAGCTATCATCATCAATTGTAAAGTATATAGACGAGACAAGAAGCATAGTACTATTATCAAATGGATATCTTTCATATTCCAAACTTTCATTACCAAATGAAATTCAATATTCTAGTGTCCATGCAATTAAAATTAAAGATTTAAACAATGATGGATTTGAAGATTTAATATTAGGTGGAAATCAGTTCCTTGTTAAACCTCAATATGGTGCATTTGACGCATCAAAGGGATGGATTGTTTATGGCAGTAAAAGCTCGAATATAAATTTTAGTAAACTTAAGCCACTAAATATTTCAGGTGAAATCAGAGATTTTTCTATTGTAAACTCAAATAATAAATCTGATTCTTTAATTTTGGTAACTGGTATTTCTAATTCAAAAATTATTACTAAAAATGTTAAATAGAATTTTAATATTACTTTTTGTTTTTATTAATTCATGTCAGACTTCTTCTAATTATGACAATTTGGTTAAGGATGAACTTGCAAATGGAGTTTATAATGACTCTATTCAATTTGGATTGAAAATTGGTGCTACAAAAAAAGATTTTTTTATAAAAGCATGGGAACTCAATAATGAAGGAAAGGTTACTCACGGCCCAAATAATGACTTTATAGCATACGAACTTAAAAATATGGAAGTCGGGAAAAGAATGAATCACTTATTTTATGGTATTTTTAATGAAGATGATGTTATGACTGGACTTGACATGCGCTTTTACTTTTTAGGATGGGCTCCATGGAACGATAATCTTCAATCAGATAATGTTCTTCCAATTGCTATGGATAAATTAATGGAATGGTACCCTGGAAATGAATTTGTATTAATTGAAAATAAAAAATTACCAAATAAATCTTTTGTAAAAATTGACGGAAATAGACAATTAATAATTCACGTAATGGATGAAAGATATGTTAGGGCTCAACTAATTGACTTAAGATATAAATATCCAGATCTTGTTAGATAATATGAAAAAATATATATATACTCTGTCATTTATTTTTATTATTGTTGGTTGTCAATCAAATGATGAGTTTATTTTTGAATTAAAGTCCTCAACAGATACAAATATTAATTTTGAAAATAATCTAACTTTTGACCAAAAATTTAATGTTTATACATATAGAAACTTTTATAATGGAGGAGGAGTCTCTATTGGCGATATTAACAATGATGGTCTAGCAGATATATATTTTACTGCCAACCAAAAATTAAATGAATTATATCTAAATAAAGGAAACCTAAAGTTTGAGAATATATCAGATACTGCAGGAATTGGTGGAAAAAGAGCTTGGTCTACTGGTGTAACCATGGTTGACATTAATGCAGACGGTTTACTTGATATATATATATGTAATTCAGGAGATGTTGAGGGTGACAATAAACAAAATGAATTATATATAAATCAAGGAGATTTAACCTTTAGTGAAGAAGCTGAAAAATATGGTTTAGCAGATCCTGGATATTCAACTCATGCAAGTTTTTTTGATTATGATAAAGATGGAGATTTAGATGTTTACTTACTTAATAATTCTTATCAAGCTATTGGCAGTTTTGATCTTCGAAGAAATGAGAGGCCCAAAAGAGATACTGATGGAGGAGATAAACTTCTTCAAAATCAAAATGGGAAATTTGTCGATGTAAGTGAAAAGTCTGGGATTTTTGGTTCTGTAATTGGATTTGGTCTTGGTGTAACTGTTGGTGATGTTAATTCTGATGGTTGGGAGGATATTTATGTTTCAAATGATTTTTTTGAAAGAGATTATTTATATATCAATAATCAAGATGGAACATTTTCTGAAAAATTAACAGATGCTATATCCTCTTTAAGTGCAGCCTCAATGGGAGCTGATATGGCTGATATAAATAATGATGGTGCTGCTGATATTTTTGTAACAGAGATGCTTCCATCAGAGTATGAGAGATTAAAATCTGTAACAACCTTTGAAAACTGGGATAAGTACTCATATAATGTTAAAAATGGCTATTACCACCAATTTACAAGAAATACTCTTCAACTAAATAATGGTGATAATACATTTAGTGAGATAGGAAGGTTAGCTGGAGTTGAAGCTTCTGACTGGAGCTGGGGAGCACTTTTTTTTGATTTTAATAATGATGGGCTACGTGATCTATTTATTGCAAATGGTATTTTTAGAGATTTAACAGATCAGGATTATCTTCAGTATGTGTCAAGTGAACAAGTCCTAATGTCAATTGTTTCTGAAGAACAAGTAGATTATGCTAAACTTGTTGAAATAATTCCTTCGAGACCAGTTAAAAATCATGCATATTTAAATAGGGGGAATCTTATTTTTCAGAATGAAGAGAAGACAGGGTTACTAACTCCAAGTTTTTCAAATGGCTCAGCCTATGGTGACCTAGATAATGATGGTGATTTGGATTTAGTTGTTAATAATGTAAACATGCCATCATTTGTTTATGAGAATCAAACAAACAAAAAAGAAAATGGAAATTATATTCAATTTGATCTCAAAGGAATTGGAGAAAATACAATGGCAATAGGTACTCAAATAAAAGTATCCGATGGAAATAGCAGTTTTTATGTTCAACAACAACCTATTAGAGGATTTCAATCAAGCATGGATTTAAGACCTCACCTTGGTTTACCAACAGATAATCCTGTGGATATTGAGATAAAGTGGCCAAATAACTCAATTACATATTTGAAAAATGTTGAAGTTAATAAAATCATTAAGATCAGTCAAAGTGAATCATACCAATATAAAAATGAAGATGAGCTTAAAATTGATTCAAAAAAAATATTCAAAAAAATTAATATTAAAACAAACTTTATTCATCAAGAAAATCTATTCATAGATTTCAATAGAAATAGATTATTTCCTCATATGTTAAGCACTCCTGGTCCAAAAATTATAAATGGGGACATCGATGGTGACGGTATTGATGAAATATTTATACCTGGATCAAAAGATAATAAAAGTTCCTTAATGAGGTGGAGTGAAGGCTCGCTTGAAAAAGACACTAATTTTGTCCTTCCTGATGAAATTCAATCAGAAATAATTGAACCACTATTCTTTGATGCTGATTTAGATGGTGATATAGACTTATATATTGCTAATGGTGGAGTTGAATTTTCAAAATTCATCCCTTATCTATCAGATAAGCTTTATATTAATGATGGCAAAGGACAATTTAAAATATCTAATTCAAAGCTTCCAACAAATTCAAATTTTTTTAATTCAGGAACTGTTGAAGTATCAGATATAGACGGTGATAAAGATCTAGACCTATTTGTTGGTGAGAGACTTATCTCTGACTCATACGGAGTTCCTGGTTCTGGTGTTTTATTAATTAATGATGGTAAAGGGTCTTTTAAAGATATGACACCTGAAATTGCCCCTGAGCTTGAAAATATTGGGATGATAACTGATGCAATATTTGTTGATATTGATAATGATCTTGATGAAGATTTAATAGTTATTGGTGAATTTATGGGAATAAATATTTTTTTAAATAATAATGGAGATTTTAAACTAGATTCTTCAAATCTGCTAGATTATAAAGGATGGTGGCAGACTATAGAGTCAGGAGATTTCAATGGTGATGGATTAATAGACTTAGTTCTTGGGAATCATGGACTAAATTCAAGGTTTAGTGCAAGTGACAGATATCCAATAAGACTTTATGTCAATGACTACGATAGAAATGATCAGCTTGATCCTATTTTAACTTTTAAAGGCAACGATGGAAAATTTTATCCATATGATTTAAGACACAATCTTATAGACCAAATGAAACCCTTAAAAAAGATATTTCCAGATTATAAAAGTTTCAAATCTGCAACTATTCAAGATATGTTTAGTGAAGAACAACTTAATGAGAGTTTAAAACTTGATGTAAATATTCTTTCAAGCTCAATTTTTATAAATCAAGGTGAAGGAAATTTTGAGTTATATAAACTACCTCAAAGAGCTCAATTCTCTCCAATATATTCAATATTAGTTGATGATTTTGATAAGGATGGAGATCAAGATATTATTGCTGGTGGAAATCTTTTCAAGGCTAAGCCTGAAATTGGTAGATATGATGCAAGCTTTGGTTTATATATTGAAAACCAAGGTGATAAAGGATTTGCTATTCCCAAAAATGGATATGGATTTAATTTAAGTGGAGAGGTTCGATCAATCATTTATTCTAATTCAAATATTGTTGTTGGAAGAAACTCTGATTCTTTAGCTATTTTTAAACTATCTAATGAATAGAATTAATTTATTGATATCATTTTTTATTATTCAAGGATGCTCAATGCCTATCTCAAATAATAATGATATACCTCTCAATTTCAAATCATTAGATTCAGAAACTACTGGAATATACTTTAATAACAAGCTTGAGTCTAAACCTGATCTAAACATTATTGAATATCTATATTATTATAATGGAGGAGGAGTAGGAATTGCAGATATCAATAATGATGGTCTTGATGATATATTTTTTTCAGGTAATGAAGTCAGTGATGAACTATATCTAAATGAAGGTAATATGGTGTTTAAAAATATTTCTGAATTGGCTGGAATAAATAAAGGTAATAATTGGTCAACTGGAGTCTCTATTGCAGATATTAATAATGATGGATTCGTAGATATATATGTTTCGACTGTTAGTGGATATAAAAATCTTGATGGTCATAATAGGCTATTCTTAAATAATGGTGATCTTACTTTTACTGAATCATCAAAAGAATTAGGACTAGATTTTATTGGCTTTGGAACTCAAGCAAGTTTTTTTGATTACGATAATGATGGAGATTTAGATGTCTATCTTCTAAATCATACAATTCATACACCAAGAAATTATGGTAGAGTAGATAAAAGATATGAGAAAGACGATAAGTCTGGTGATAGATTATATGAAAATTTATTAAATGAGGGAACCCTTGAATTTGTTGAAGTAACTCAAAAAGCAGGTATTTATTCAAGCTCTTTAGGCTATGGACTTGCTATATCAACTGTTGATATTAATCAAGATGGTTACATTGATATTTATGTTGGAAATGATTTTCACGAAAATGATTATTTATACATAAATAATGGAGATAAAACCTTTTCTGAAGTTTCTAATGAAAAGATCACTCATACTAGTAGATTCACCATGGGAGTTGATATAGCTGATATTAATGGTGACTTAATCCAAGATATTTTTACGCTTGATATGATGCCATATAAATCAGATATTTTTATGAAGTCTGGTGGTGAGGATTCTGATAAAGTCTCTCAAATAAAAAAAGATTATGGATATAATGATCAGCTTGCAAGAAATCATATGCAGATTGGTTCAAATAATGGAATATTTAAAGAATTAGCATTACTTACAGATACTTATGCATCCGATTGGAGCTGGTCAGTAATTATTGAAGACTTTGATAACGATTCTGATAATGATATTTTTATCTCAAATGGAATATATAAAAGACCAAATGACCTAGACTTTATAAACTTTCAAAGTAATATTTTATATGAAAATTATAGAGAGGATGAAGATAGATTGGAAGAAGACTTAATTAATCAAATGCCAATGTTAAAAATTCCAAATATCCTTTTTTCTCAGAAATCTGATTTCAGTTTTGATATGTATGGTAACAAAATAGGTATTCCTCCCTCATTCTCTAATGGCTCAGCAGTATCGGATTTAGATAATGATGGTGATTTAGATCTAGTATCAAATAATATTAATGATGAAGCTCAAATTTTAGAAAATAAAACTGAAAATTTAAATAGATCATATATTCAATTTAATATTAAAAACAATAATGGGTCTCCTTCACTTGGAGCAAAAGTAATTATGTATGCAGGAGATAAAAAAATGATTAAGGAAATAACAGGATCAAGAGGCTTTGCATCAACTTCTTCATCAAAGGTTCACTTCGGCTTATCAAATAATAAAAAAGTAGATTCAATTGATGTAAAATGGATTAATGGAACCACTAATAGATTCTATAATTTAGATATAAATCAAACTCATAATATTTCCCCTAATGATAATAATATTAATTTAAGCGAACCTAATATTGTCAACAAATTTGATGTCACTGAATTCAACTTTAGTCACGTTGAGAACAATTATCTAGATTATGAGAGGGAACCTTTAATGCCTGAAAAATTATCTATTGAGGGACCTGCATTTACTACCTCTGATTTTAATGGAGATGGACTTAATGATGTCTTCATAGGAGGTGCAAAATTTCAGTCACCTGAATTATTAGTTCAAAAAGCTGATGGGTCATTTGAAAAGAAAAAAAATATAGTTTTTGAACAAGATTCTCAGTTTGAGGATGTCGATGCTGAGGCTTTTGACTTTGATCAAGATGGAGACATGGATATATATGTTATGAGTGGAGGGAATGAATACGTTGATGGAGATAGTAGCTTGATGGACAGATTGTATATTAATAATGGGGATGCATTATTTAATAAATTTCCCGCTAACCTCCCAAGTACTAATGGTGGCTCTATAAGTTCTTATGATTTTAATGAAGATGGGTTACCTGATTTATTCATTGGAAGTAGATCTATCCCAGGTGGCTATGGTCTGTCACCAATAAGTATAATTGTTAAAAGTGCCCCTGAAACTGATTCTTATTTTGAAGTTGTAGCTCAATCTCCTCTTGGTATGATTACTGATAGTAAGTTTACAGACATAAATAATGATGGTATTATTGACCTAGTTGTCACTGGTGATTGGATGCCTATAACAGTCTTAATTGGAGAGGGAGATAATAAATTTAGTAATCAAACTACAAATTATGGTTTAGGAGATACATCAGGATTTTGGAATACAATTGAAATAACAGACTTAAACAATGATGGGCAAAAAGATATAATAGCAGGTAATTCTGGATTAAATCATAAGTGGAAGACATCAGTTAAAAATCCAGTAACTATATATTTAGATGACTTTGATGAGAATACATCCTTAGATCCAATAATCTTTTATAATTTCTTTGGTGATCCTGTCCCTTTTGCATCTAGAGATAAACTTGTGTTCTCACTTCCTTACCTTAAAAAAAAGTTCTTAAAATATAATGATTTTGTTAAAGCTAAGAATATTAAGTCATTGACAGGAAAAGATGAAATATTTCAAACTAAAAGAGTAAATGAGATGAGATCAATGGCCTTTATCCAAAACAAAGAGAATATTTTCACTCCAACTCCACTTCCTGATCCTCTTCAATTCTCTTCTATAGAAGACTTTTTTATTGATAATGATAAAATTTATTATGTTGGAAATTATAGTGGAAATGTGTCTGAACTTGGACCATCACTTTCAAATTCAGGTGGTGTTTTAATCGGATATGATGGATACAACTATCAATCCCATGAATTTCTTGGATTACCAATCAATTATGAGGCAAGACACATAGATAAGGTTAATAAGAATACTTTATTAATTATAGGTAACAATAATAAAGCATACAGATTAGATTTGATAGAAAAATAATAAATTTGTCCTATGTTTAAGTACTTTACAAGACTAGCTTGCCTTTCTTCCATAATTATTTTACTAAATAGTTGTGAATCTGATAATAGATATGTTAATAGACTTAACGATGCATCTTTATTTAATGATACAATGCAGGTACTAACAGATGTTATTGTATACGACATCTTTTCACCTCCTGTTGCATCAAGAGTATACGCATATCCTTCAATTGCTGCATATTCGATAATGCAAAAGACGTATCCAAATAAATATAATAGTCTTGAAAATCAACTTACTGGATATAAAGACATCTCAAGCTTTGATAATCCTGATGTGATTCCGAATCTTTCTGCTATTCATGCCTTCTTATTTGTTGGTAAAGCTTTAATTTTTTCAGAGAATAAGATTGATGAGTATATGAATAACCTCTACAAAGAACTTAGAGGATTAGGATTATCAAAGAGAAAGTTAAACAAATCTATAGAATATGGAGAAAAAGTTGCTTTAGAGATTCTCAGATGGGCTGGTGATGATTTTTATAATCAAACTAGAACATTTCCAAAGTATACCATTCAACAAGATGATAGGTTTTGGAAACCTACTCCACCAGATTATATGGAGGGTATAGAGCCTCATTGGAACAAAATTAGACCAATGGTCATTCCTTCTTCTGATATTTTTACTCCACCCCCTCCACTTGATATAGATATGAGAGAAAATAGTTTGTTTTATAAACAATTAATGGAAGTCTACGAAATAGGTAGACAGGTTACTGAAGATAACAATGATAGTGAAGAGGCAAAAATTGCAGCATTCTGGGATTGTAACCCTTATGTCTCTCATCATAAAGGTCATGCCATGTTTGCTACAAAAAAAATTACACCAGGAGGTCACTGGATTGGAATAACAAGGATAGCTTCAGAAATTTCAAATGATAGTTTTGATCAAGCTATAAACTCTTATTTAAATGTTTCAATTGCATTATTTGATGCTTTTATTGCCTGTTGGGATACTAAATGGAATACTCTTGTAGTAAGACCTGAAACTCTAATAAATCAATATTTAGATGAAGAATGGTTACCTAAGTTACAGACTCCTCCTTTTCCTGAGTATACGTCTGGTCACTCAGTTATCTCAAAGGCCTCTGCTATTATTTTGACAAAAATTTATGGAGATAATTTTTCTTTTGATGATACAACCGAAATTAAATACGGTCTTCCTGTAAGATCTTTTGAATCATTTACTCATGCTGCTGACGAAGCTGCAATTTCAAGGCTTTATGGAGGTATACACTACAGAATGGCAGTTGATCATGGTGTTACTCAGGGTGAGAAAGTCGGAAATTATATTTCCTTAAATTTAAGTTCTCAAATAGAGAATGAAGAGATTGTACAAAACTAAAAAATCCATCTTTTTATTATGAAAAATTATTTAACTGCTCTATACCTAATCTTCGCTGTATCATGCAGTTCAATTGATCAAAAATCAGTTATATCTCCTGATTCATCAATAAGATTAAATTTTCAAGTATCTAATGGAGTGCCTTTTTACTCAGTAAAAAAAAACAACAAAGTAATAGTAGAAGAATCATTATTAGGAATAATATTGAAGAATAACCTAGACTTTTCCAGTGGTTTAAAAATTGATAATATATCTAGTTCTTCTCACTCTAGTCAATGGACACCTCAGTTTGGTGAGCAATCTATTATTGAAAACACTTATAATGAATTATCTGTCTCTCTAACTAAGGATGATCTTAAGATGAAAATTTTTTTTAGAGTGTTTGATGACGGAGTTGCCTTTAGATATGAAATTCCAAATCAAGACAAAATAACTAGTTATGATATAATAGACGAAAAAACTCATTTTAATTTATCATCTGAAGATAAGGCCTGGTGGATTCCTGCCTTTTCTTACAGAAGATATGAATTTCTTCATGCTCACTCATCAATTGATAGTATCTCAAAAAAGTATTTTTCCGAACATGTAGAAGACATTTCATATGATACACTTGGGATTGATGCTGCACATACACCTTTTACTCTAAAAAAGAAAAACGAGTATTATGTAAGTATCCACGAAGCTAATTTGGTTAATTATTCTTCAATGACAATTGCGCCAATGGGAGATGGAAAATTAGAAGTAGAACTATATCCTTGGTCAGATGGAACAAAGGTTAAATTAAAATCTAAAATATTATCTCCATGGAGAACAATTCAAATAGCTGATAATAGTTCTGATTTATTATTATCAAATATGATAATTAATCTTAATGATGATCCAGATGTTGACTCCGACTTTTCTTGGGTAAAGCCAGGTAAATACATGGGGGTTTGGTGGGAAATGATAGGAACCAATGAATCAACATGGTGGCCATCTCCATACCATGGAGCTAATAATGAAAAGGTAAAAAACTACATAGACTTTGCTTCTAAACATAAATTTGATGGGTTATTGGTTGAAGGGTGGAATACTGGATGGCATCCTGAGTGGTGTTGTTCTGGAGATGGGAATCCATTTAGCTTTACAAAAACTCAAAATGATTTTAACCTTACAATGTTATCAAAATATGCAATGGATAAGGGAATAAGGTTAGTTGGACACCATGAAACTGGTGGTCAAATCAACAACTATGAAAATCAGCTTGATGATGCATTTACCTTATATAAAAAAAATGGAATTAAATTTATTAAAACAGGATATGTTAATGATGTTAGTAGGAATATCAAGAGAATTGATGAAAACGGAAATATTTCTTACGAATGGCACCATGGCCAGTATATGATTGATCATCAACAAAGAGTAATAGAAAAAGCTGCTGAATATCAAATTAGTATTATAAAGCATGAGCCAATTAAAGATACAGGCCTCAGACGAAAATACCCAAATTTTATATCTAGAGAAGGAGCTAAAGGCCAAGAATTTAATGGTTTTTCCTCAAATGGTGTTAATCATATTACAATTCTTCCATTTACAAGAATGTTAAGTGGACCAATGGATTACACTCCTGGAATATTTAAGCTTAATAATTTTAGATATGTTTCCCCTGATAATAAATTAATTGATAAGGGAGCTATTATACCTTCAACTATTACTAAAGAACTTGCTCTCTATGTTATACTATATTCGCCAATGCAAATGGCAGCTGATCTTCCTAAGCATTACATGGATCATCCTGAAGCATTTGAGTTTATTAAAAATATTCCAGTTGATTGGTCTTCAAAAAAGATATTAAATAGTGAAGTAGGTAATCATCTTGTTGTTGCTAGGAAATCTAAAGATTCTGAAAATTGGTATGTAGGAGGTATAACTAATGAAAATGAAAAGTCTGTAACAGTAGACTTCAAATTTCTTACTGAGGGTAAATCCTATAATTTAAAGGTTTTTCTTGATGGAGGTGATACTCACTGGAGAAATAATCCAATGGAATATAGAATATTTAACAAAGAGGTTAATTCTAACTCAGAAATTCAAATTAAAATGGCTCAAGGTGGAGGCTTTGCAATGGAAATTATTTTGTTAGACTAGAACCTTACATAATGCCAGGCCAATTAAATTATTTTACCAAAACATTGCATATAAAAATGCTGTAATCAAAAGTACTGAGAATGCAGCTATATTGAATGTCTTATCTGTAGAGAATAAATTCTTTGTAATATTTATCCCTTTTGAATCATCTTTATTTCCTTCTAAATAACTTATTAATGCAATAATAAGAATTGTTGCAATACATGTATAGCCCATTTGGTGCATAAATGGTAACTCCATAAAAATTGAGGTATCACTCCAATCTTTTGGAGCAACTTTGAAATACAAAGCAATTGGAATTGATAATATTGCTCTCCAAATTGCAGCATTATTGGTTGACTTTTTATAAAATAGCCCCATTAAAAAAACAGCTAAGATACCTGGACTAACTACCCCAGTATATTCCTGAATAAATATAAATACTTGACCTAGACCTTCAAGTTGAGGTGCAATTATAATTGCAATAATTAAAGCAACGACAACAGTTATTCTACCTACTAATACCATCATTTGTACCTTTTCTATTTGGATGGATTGGACCTGGAGTTGTATTTGCATTCTTCGCCTTTATGATGGTACTTCAGTTACTTTTTACTCATTTTATGATGCCAGAAACAAAAGGAGTTT
>Ga0315315_10001607_pt1 | contig 20753 bp, 18 predicted proteins | sample M140m3416metaG_FD_203699 | JGI IMG/M metagenome (GOLD analysis project Ga0315315, IMG submission 203699) | Ammonia-oxidizing marine archaeal communities from Monterey Bay, California, United States - M1 40m 3416 | ecosystem: Environmental > Aquatic > Marine > Intertidal zone | place: USA...
TAAAGGCCCTCGATTAGTAAATAAAGAGCTTTTGAAAACTATACGTGAACTTAGTTCTTAATTTATTACTTTCAAAAAGAGTGAAACTAAAATAAAAACTCGTGTGAATCTTTGGGTATATTTATGAAAAAATCCGTCGTAGCTTTAACTATCTATCTACTTTTAATTCTACCGAATGTTGCATTAACAGATGTTGTTGCTGAAAGAGTTGAAATTTTTCTAATAGATCCTTTGGATGAGCCTAGACATTTTTGTATCGATATTAGGGGTTATAAATTAAAAGCTCGAATAGATAGGGGTCTTCAGGCCCATACTTGTTACTCTTATCAAGGGGAAGTCGCTGTAGATCAGGCATTTGACTCATCTAAAATTACTACTAACCAATTCTATTTACCCTCTTTTGACGTTTGTATGGAAGCAAAATCTATCGTTACGTCGGCTACTCTAGACCTCAAGGAGTGTAATCGGGAAAAACTTCAAGGATTCAATTTGGGTGTTACAGGTAGAATCCAACCGATTAACAATTTGGAGTTATGTCTGACCGTTGCCAAAGGAAAGTCTAAAAGAGGTGGGGGTGGGGCTCCAGTTCACCTTATAAGAAACCTAACACTTGAACCGTGTAGTGCTATGCTCAAAAATTTTCAGATCTGGAGTACAAGAAGGGTCAAGTAAAAGCTTTGTTTAGCAAGAAACGGGTGGTCATCAATATACTTTAAAAGATATGGTTAGATTATCGGAAATTTAGTTTTTTAGCTTAATGACAAAGGGCAATATTTTGAAAATTCAGGAAGTAACGGATTATCAGCGTGTAGAAAATGCCATAGATTATATTACAAAGAATTTCAAAGAGGAGCCGTCATTGGAGGAAACTGCTTCAGCAATTAACCTTAGCCAATACCATTTTCAGCGACTATTTTCACGATGGGTTGGAGTAAGCCCAAAGAAATTTTTTCAATATGTTAAATTAGTTTATGCCAAGGAGGAGCTAATTTCAAAACAATTGCCATTACTCGATGTGGCCTATGATCTTGGCTTTTCCAGCGCAAGCCGATTGCATGATTTGTTCGTTAAAGTCGAAGGTATGACCCCAGGTCAATTTAAAAACCGTGGGCATGGTTTGAAGATTAGTTATAGTTTTTATGAAACGTTGTTTGGTGCCATGATAGTAGGGTCAACAAATATTGGAATTTGTCACATGGCCTTTGAAGATGATAAAGAGGTGGCAATACAAGTTCTCAAGAAAAAGTTTCCTAATGCTCAATTTATAGAGAGAAGGGATGAGATGCAGCTAAACGCTCAAAGGGTTTTTCGACCTGATTGGAAAGACCTTGACGAAATAAAATTACATCTTTTTGGTACACCTTTCCAGCTGAAGGTATGGGAAGCATTGCTGAAAATACCAACAGGCTCACTAAGTACGTATGGTGCTATTGCTAAAGAAATAGAAACTCCAAAATCATCGCGCGCCGTTGGAACCGCAATTGGGAATAATCCAGTTGCATACTTAATACCATGTCACAGGGTAATAAGGTCCAATGGACATTTAGGAGGATATATGTGGGGCCTTAATCGCAAACAAGCACTTATTGCCTGGGAGTCATTACGAACTGAAGAATAAAGAAATTTAAATAACTTTTAACTTCTACTATTATAAACCATTTTCGGCAAAGGTGGTGGAGGCGCATTTACATCTAGGCCGTGTACTTCTTTGGCAAATTCAGCAAAATCGTCTGGCATTCCTTCCATTATCTTGCCAAAACTTGTTTCGGGATCATCGCCCTCAAAAGTAAGTATTACGAAATCACCATGCGGTGTTTCTTGTAGGAATGTTCGTTCATGTACCCCAGCATCTTCACGTGACGCATCAAATGCACTTTTTGTTGGTTCTTGTTGAAGAGTGTCCATCATCTCCTGCCACTTGCTTTTTTTACCTGGAAGGATTGGCATACACATTGTTAACAAAGCCATCTTTAAGCTCCTTTATATGAATTAATGTCTTTTTATGAAATTAATCGATAAATTTGTTGCCTGCAAGAATCAAAAGTGTTGTTTGTTAATTTAGAGATAAAAAACTTTATTGATAATAACCTGATTAAGATTAAATTAATAGGCAGAGAAGAAATTATAAAGGTAAAGAGTTATGGGAAAAGACTTATGGAAACTGAGCGCGAAAGAAATTGTTAAATTAACAAAAAATGGAGATATTTCGGTAGTCTCAGTTGTTCAATCGAACATCGATCGCATGCATCAAGTGAACCCAAGTTTGAACGCCGTCGTAACAGATCTTTCTGAACAAGCTTTGAAACAAGCAGATCGGCTGGATGAAATCAGAAAATCAGGAAAACAAATGGGTATTTTGCATGGCGTCCCGATCACGATCAAAATTAATATCGATCAGAAGGGTTCAGCGACGTCTAATGGTGTATTTGCTCTTCGTGATGAATTAGCTGAGTTTGATTCACCAGTAGTGGAAAACTTACGAAAGGCTGGTGCCATAATTATTGGACGAACAAATACACCAGAATTCTCTTTTAGGGCAGATACGGACAACCCGTTACATGGGCGTACACACAATCCATGGGGACCACATGTTTCTGCAGGAGGGTCTTCGGGAGGCGCGGGTGCAGCTGTTATGGCGGGAATAGGAGCTTTAGCACATGGAAACGATATTGGAGGGTCATTACGTTTCCCTGCCGCTGCGAATGGTGCAGTAACAGTAAAGCCAGGGCTGGGAAGGATTCCAGCTTGGAACGGGACTCAAAAATATGAAAGAGGTATGCTTGCTCAAGCGATGTCTGTTCAGGGTTTGTTAACGCGATCGGTTGGAGATTTAGATTTTGCCTTCCCAACTATGATAGAGCCGGATGTAAGAGATCCTTTTCACGTCCCTTTGAAATATAGATCTTTTTCAAATGAGAATCCGGTACGAGTCGCTTTTTGCAAGGATGTTCCTGGCTTTGAAGTACATCCAGAAGTTAAAAAAGCTCTACACATTGCGGCGGAATCACTAATAGAAGCTGGGTATCAAGTTGAAGAAAAAACTATTCCGTTCCTTGAAGAGACCGGTACTGTCGGTTTCCGTGCATTGATGGGAGAGGTTAGTATAATGATGGGTAAAGATATCGAGAAAGATGGCTCCGAAACAATACAAAAAATCTTTAAAGAGTATTTTGATTACTTCCCACCTTTCGAGGGTGATGAATTAATAAAAATGATGGCTCAGCGTACTTATTATGCCAGAAAATGGTCTCTTTTCCTAAACGATTATCCACTTATTCTTTCACCGTTCTTACCTAAACCATTCTTTTCCCCGGGTAGGGATACGGAAGGTTCGGTTGGCGTAAAAGAAGTTCTGGGATCAGCCTTGTGGTCCTATTCGATGAATTTTATTGGGCAGCCTGCGGGTAATATTCCTACCCATATAGCGAGCTCAGGAGCAATCAGTCAGCCAATTAATGTTCAATTGATTGGCCAACGATGGAGAGAGGATCTGATCGTGGACGCTATGAGTGCAATCGAATCACATGTTGGAACGTTTCAAAATCAGCTTTGGGAGAAGATGGAGTAACAAAAATTCTAGATCTAATGAATTGATTGAATTTGTGGTAATTGAAAGAGGAAGGAATAATAAATGGGTATTTTTGATGAAGAGCTTTTTTTAAAAGGTCTTGAAAAGCGCAAACAAACATTAGGAACCGAATATGTAGAAAACAATATGGCAAAAGCGGATGAATTTACGCGACCTTTTCAAGAGGCTATGACGGCTTGGTGTTGGGGTTTTGGTTGGGGAGATGAGGTGATTGACCCAAAGACACGGAGCATGATGAACCTATCAATGATTGGTGCTTTGGGTAAAATGACTGAGTGGGAACTGCACTGTCGCGGAGCGATAAATAACGGAGTGACGAAAGACGAAGTACGAGCGATTATTCATGTAATAGCAATATATTGTGGTGTTCCTCAGGCGCTCGAATGCTTTAGGGCAGCAAAAAAGGTTCTTGAGGAGGCCAATTAAATATTTCTATCAGCGTTTTTCCAATAAGGTTCTCTTAGTTTAGTTTTAAAAATTTTTCCGCTATCTTCTCTTGGTAAAGTTTCATGAAAATCAATACCTTTTGGATGTTTGTATTTTGCCAACTTTCCGTCCAACCATTGTCTGACATCTTGTGTGTTGGCTTTCCAATGTGGCATAGGCTGAATAGCTGCAATAATTTTTTCTCCAAATTCATCATCTGGAGCACCAAAGACAGCAACATCTTCTATAAAAGGTGCATCGCTTAAGAAATTTTCAATTTCAACTGGAAAAATATTTACGCCACCTGATATGATCATGTCTTTTTTACGATCTGATACAAATAGATAGTCCTCATTATCCAGCCAACCCATATCACCTACGGAAACATGTCCATCAATCTCTTGTCGTGTTTTAGTCTCGTTAGCTTCTGAGTAAACAAATTTTCCGAAGGCATCAGTTTTTATATAAATATCTCCAACCTGCCCAGGGCCTAATTCTTCTTTATTGCTATTATAAATTTTAATTGATCCACCTTGCTGGATTTTGCCGACCGTACCAGGCCTTTGCAATGCTTCTTCTGATGATACAAGTGTTACGAAACCTAGTTCAGACGCTCCGTAAGTTTCCCAAAATACCGGCCCCCACCATGAAATCATAGCACTTTTTATTTCGTGTGACCAAGGGGATCCTGTCGAAACACAAAATTCTACGGAAGATAAGTCATATTTATCTTTTATAGTTTTGGGTAGTTTGAGCAATCGTGCCATCATTGTTGGGACTAAATAAATATGAGTTATTTTCCTATTTTCGATTATCTGAAGAAAATTTTCCGGATCAAAACGGGGAAGGATAGTCGCTGACATGGTCTCCATTGCAAGTGCCATCGAGATCAATGTGCTTGGACCCGAGTGATATAAAGGTGCGGCGGTCATAAAATGAGCTCCTACTTTAAAGGAAAACATATTCGCCGCCAGTTTGCGTAATGTTTGGTAATAATCGACTAATCCATTCGGCGTAGCTTTTTGTCTGCGAATAATCCCCTTTGGCTTACCCGTTGAACCCGAAGTGTACCGCATCATTGGCCGCATTGGGAATTTATTTAAAAGAGGTTCTTCTTTTTCAATTAAATTGGCCCACTCTGGAACCTGAAGATTATTTAATTCAAGGAGGTTTGTTATGTTATAAGATAACTTTGTGGCTTTTGATGGCATTACTCCTATGACCTGAATACCTTCGAGTACATGGTCTAATCTTTTAATAAAATCTCGATGAGAAATAACTAACTTAGCATTACAATCTTTTAAAATCTCTGAAATCTCTGTTTGCGTACCATGCCAATTTACTTGAACAGTTACAGCCCCAGCAAGGGCGATAGATCGCATTATTTCACAGCAAGTCACGTCATTTCTCATTATGATAACGACGGTATCCTCTTCACAAACGCCTAAGTTTCTTAATAAACTAGCTCCTTGTGCTGCACGTACTTCCAAGTCAAACCTTGTTATCGAAGTATCTGGATCCGAAATAATGTAGGTATTAATTATAATCCCCTTTAGTTTTTCAATTTCTTACCTTATTTTAAATGAAATAAAAAAATTTCTAGTGTAGATCTTTTTCTTTTATTACTCTTTTTAAATTAATAAAATAGAGTTCAAGATTTTGCGTGGGTTAAATAGTGGAATAGATGCAATATCATCTCAATGGATATCAGATAGGGGATCCTAATGTCCGTAGTAATGCTGATAGTAAGCCTTTTACTTCAGATCTACCCGGTGAAGTCGACGTCTTAATAGTTGGGTGTGGTCCAGCTGGACTGACGCTCGCTGCTTACCTAGCAAGGTTTTCAGATATCACTGTATGTATTATCGACATGAAGTCAGGACCACTAGAAATAGGCCAAGCAGATGGTATTGCTTGTCGAACGGTTGAAATGTTTGAGGCATTCGGTTTTTCCGAAAAAGTACTTAAAGAAGCGTACTGGGTAAATGAGACTACTTTTTGGAAACCTGATAAAGCTTCTGGAAAAAAGATAATAAGAAGTGGAAGAATTCAGGATACAGAAGATGGTCTTTCAGAATTTCCTCACGTTATTTTGAACCAAGCGAGGGTGCACGATTTCTATCTTGAAATTATGAAAAACTCAGTCAGTGGTCTTGAACCGCATTACAATCGAAAATTAGTTGGGTTCGATATGGATAAATCTCGAAATTACCCAATTTGTGCATCAGTAGAAAATTTGGATAGTAGGGCTACTGATAAAGTAACTACAATCCAAGCAAGATTATTAATTGGTTGTGAAGGTGCGCGAAGCGCAGTTCGGAAAGCTTTGGGTTTAAAGCTATATGGAGACTCAGCTAATAAGGCTTGGGGTGTTATGGATGTATTGGCTGTAACCAATTTCCCAGATATACGTTTAAAATCTGTTATTCAATCATCAAATGAGGGGAGCTTATTAATAATCCCTCGCGAAGGTGGATACATGTGTCGTCTATATATCGAGATGGATAAACTGAACAGGGATGAACGTGTTTCAAGTAAAAAAATAACCTCAGATAATTTAGTTAAAGCAGCTCAGCGGATTATGCATCCATATCTAATAGATTTCAAAGAGATCGTATGGTGGTCTGTCTACGAAATAGGCCAACGTTTGTCTGAAAGGTTTGATGATACTGGAGAGGGTAAAGTTGATAAGCCAAGAGTTTTTATAGCTGGCGATGCCTGCCATACTCATAGTCCAAAAGCTGGCCAGGGCATGAATGTTTCAATGGCAGATACTTTTAATTTAGGTTGGAAGATTGCTGCTGTTTTGAGGGGGCAATCCAGACCAGAATTACTCAAAACTTATTCTATTGAAAGGCAAAATATCGCAAAAGAATTAATAGATTTTGATCGAGAGTTTGCCGAAATGTTTAGTACAGCTCCAAAGAGTGAATTTCAGCCAAGTGGCGTTGATCCAGAGGAATTTAAAAAATATTTTGTAAAACATGGTCGATATACAGCAGGAACAGAAACTCGCTATCCGGCTACAATAATTCAAGGAGAGCCTGTTTTTCAACATCTAGCTTCCGGGTTCCCCATTGGTATGAGGTTTCATTCGGCTCCAGTTATAAGATTGGCTGATGCAAAACCGTGTCAACTTGGACATATTATAAAGGCCGACGGCCGTTGGCGTCTTTTTATTTTTTCTGGCAGCGCTGGTATAACTGAGCTGTGTGATTATTTAGAGCAAGATAAAACATCACCCATAATTAAATTCACACCAAAGGGTTCTGATATAGACTCTGTCATTGATGTAAGATGTATTTTTCAAGAAATGCACAGTACTCATGATTTTTTTAGTCTACCGTCACTTTTAAGACCAAGTAAGGGTAACTATAATCTCATTGATTACGAAAAAGCTTATTGTTCTGATGTTGATGAGAAAAACAATATTTTTGACCTTCGAGGAGTTGATAGAAGTAAAGGTTGTGTTGTTATTATAAGGCCTGATCAATATGTTTCACACATAGTACCAATCGACGGGTATCATGCTATAGCAAACTTTTTTGATCGTTTTATGCTAGCAAGATCCTAGCTTACTTCTCTGATATATTGATAAAGCCCCCCGACTGATGTGCCCAGAAATTTTCGTATAACCCTTTCTTTGCAAGTAACTCTGTATGAGTTCCCGTTTCAACGATTGATCCTTTGTCGATAACAAATATCTTGTCCATTTTTGCAATTGTCGATAGCCGATGAGCGATCGCTACAACGGTTTTCCCTTCCATCATACTATAAAGCGTTTTTTGTATTTCCGCTTCAACTTCACTGTCAAGTGCGCTGGTTGCTTCATCCAATAATAAGATTGGAGCATCCTTTAATATTGCCCTTGCAAGAGTAATTCTTTGTCTTTCTCCTCCCGAAAGTTTAACGCCTCTTTCTCCGACGTGAGCTTGATATCCAGTCCGACCCTCCAAATCACTCAAATTCTTAATAAAATTATGTGCTTTTGCTTTCTTCGCAGCATTAATCATGTCTTCCCATGAGGACTCTTCCCGCCCGTAGAGTATATTTTCCTGAATTGAACGATGGAGTAATGAGCCTTCCTGTTGAACCATTCCAATTCCTCTTCGAAGGCTGTCTTGAGTAACAGAGGAGATACTCTGACTATCAATTAAAATATCTCCTGTCTCTACTTCATAAAACCTAAGTAGTAACTTTAGAAGAGTGGACTTACCGGCACCGGATCTGCCGACCAGACCAATTTTCTCCCCAGGCATGATTGTTAAAGAGACATTTGAAAGTCCACCACTTTTACGTCCATAGTGATGTGATAAATTCTGGAACTCGATCAAACCCTTAGTAATTTTTAATGGTTTAGCATATTTTGCATCAACCATTTCTATAGGGTTGGAAATGGTTTCCATCCCCTCTGAAACTACTCCTAATTGGCGAAAGAAAGAAGAAAGAGCCCACATTATCCATCCTGTCATTCCATTTAAGCGTAAAGTAAGTGCAGCGGCAGCAGCTACAATCCCAACGCTGGCTTCCGCTTGGGCCCATAAGAGTAATGCCCAACCCACTACACCCACAACTAGTAAACCATTTAATATTACCAACCCAAGTTCTTGTTTTGTTGAAATTCGCATCTCAGCTTGGAAAGTTTTCCTAGTGTTTTCGATTGCTTCTTTTGCATAATCTAACTCAGACTGACCTTGGGCAAACATTTTTACTGAGTGAATATTAGTATAAGAATCAACTACTCTTCCAGTAACGGTTGATCTTGCGTCTGATGATGCTTTAGACGCAGGTCCAACGCGTTTGACTGTCCAACGTGTAAGTAACGCGTACAAGATAAACCATAGAATTAGAGGTAAAGAGAGTCGCCAATCGGCTTGCGCCAACATTATCCAAGCTCCTATAAGATAGGCTAGCGCAAAAGTTATTGCATCAAAAATTTGAAATACGGCCTCCCCAGCAGCAGGGGGCGTTTGCATAATTCTATTGGCTATTCTTCCAGCAAAATCATTTTCAAACCATCCAACAGATTGACGCAATACATGTCTGTGTGCCCGCCACCGATACAGCGTCGCATAATTGGGTAAAATAGTGTTGTTCATTAAGGTAACATTTATAATATGTATGGTAGGACGTATCAGAATTATAAAAATTGCTAAAAAAATTAAAAATGTTCCGTGTTGAAGCCAAATCTGTTTTGGATCCACAGATAAAATATCTATAATCCAACCCATGTAATAAATAAGTGCGATCTCAACGAATGCGACGACAGTTGATGTAATTGCTGCCCAAAGAAATACCTTTTTGAATGGTTGAGAATATTGCCACATAAATGGAAATAGTCTGTTAGGCGGGATATCAGTATTTTGATACTTTGTATAAGGGTCCACCAGATTTTCAAAAAATCGAAACATAATTACCCCTTAAATGACGTAAAGAACCCCAAGAAGTCTTTTAAACCCCTAAAATCCGATGAGTGTTTTTTATCCCAATAATACCATAATGCGGATCCTGCCTACAGCGATGAGAAGTAATTTTCAAGTCGATCAAAAGCTGAATCTAGTACATTTAAAGGCTGGGCGTAACATAATCGTAGGCAACCTTCTCCGTCTGGACCAAATGCTATGCCTGGGGCTAACCCTAACTTTGCTTTATGACATAAATCTTTCGCAAGTTGTAAACTGTCCTCAACACCGTCAACTCGAAAAAGACTGTAAAAAGCTCCCTCTGGTTTTACAAAAGAAATATTTGGGATCTTTTGCAATCTTTTTTCAGTAAGATTGAGCGCTGCTGACAACCGTTCTTGCAGTTTCTTAACTTCTCCTTCGCCATCTTTAAGTATTTTTACGCCTGCGGCCTGAATAAAACCAGATGGACCAGCTATATTAAACTCAGTAAGCATAGCAAATACAGACTCTAATTCTTTTGGGGCGGTGATCCAACCCAATCTCCAACCGGTCATTGACCATGCTTTTGAGAAGCTATTGACAGATATTACAAGATCATCTGGCTCGCAAATGTGTAAAAAGTTCGGGGCGTATGATCCGTTATAACAAAGTCTTGAGTATACATCATCGGCGACGATCCAAGTTTCAGTTCTGCGACAGTGCTCCAAAACTTGTTTTTGATCCTCTGAAGACATGGTCCAACCAGTTGGATTATTAGGTGAATTTATTAGAACAGCTTTAGTATCGGAAGTTATTAAATTGAGAAATTTATCCAAGTCCAAGGCCCACTTACCATTGTTAGTTTGGAGTGAGATAACGGAAATCTCAGCTCCACTAATACGGAATGTCTCAGCAATATTTGGCCAAGAAGGTTCTATAGCAACAACCTGATCCTTGGGGGAAATTAATGCTTGAGCGACCAATGCTAGTCCGTTCATGCCCGACGCGGTTACGGTGATATTTGGTAGAGTAATTTGTAAATTGTAAACTCTCTCATAATAATCACAAATTTCTTGACGTAAATTTAGCTTTCCACTATTGGGCTGGTAAAAGTGATCATTATCCGCAAGGGCTTGATTTACAGCTTGGATGGCTATTTCAGAGGTAGGCCAACAACCCTCACCAAACCATAACGGGATTATATCTGGTATTCCGTAGGCTTGTTCGGAAATTTCCCGAATTAAGCTAGGGGCTAACTTATCGGTCCGGTAACTGAGTAGCTCCCTTGGTGTAGATTTTTTCTTTAAAATATTTGTTTTCATTAGTATTTCTTTTAACCGTGGCTGAACTCATTATTTCTTTTTATCAAAAGTATTATTTATTTATAAGATATAGATACATTATAATTGATTTTGAAGTTTTCTAACCTGTTGCAATCGTTCATAGGCCTCGGTTGGCCAGGCATCCTTAAAGTTGTAGAACTGTTCGTAACACTTTACTTGATCGGGTATTTTTATCCAATTTACTGCAGAATCTGTGAAAATATGAGCGTTTGGCGATATAATGCTTGGATTGTCGAATGTTCCAACTTTTATAATTGCCAAATGATTAGTCGGACCGAAATAACTTACTATTGCTGCACTACAGTTAGTACATGCTTCAATTCTGTGCTTTCCTCCAGAACCTGATGGCCCTTGGTATGAACGCAAATCACCTGACTTTAAATGGAAGTTTGATTCCTCAATAAAAGCATGAGTAATAAATGCTGAACCAGTTTGCTGTTGACATAAGTGGCAGTGACAGCAGTGGATAAACATTGGTTCTTTGCTTAACTCATAGCGAACTTGCCCACATGAACAACCTCCTGCAATGATATCGTTCGTAGTCGGCATTTGAACCTCTTTTCTCCTAAAATAGTTAAAGAGTTACTATTTTGTGTTAAATTGTCAATTCTACTAACTTTTTAAGATATTCTACCAACAGGTTATCAGATATTTTAATCAGGTTTTCTATAATCTTAGTAACGGACGAGTAAGACACGTTGGCCCCCCTTCACAGCCGATGCACAAAGCATCTCCATCAAAAACCTGTATTTTTATTCCGGCATCTAACAGAGCCTTTTTAGTTTGGGGTAACCCATCTAGCATAATACAGGATCCCGGTTTTAAAGCCAAAACGTTGGTGCTTAAGGTATTACTTGCTTCAAATTCTTGATATGGAGCCTCAATTAATCTAAAACCTCTATTCTTAAGGAGTTTTAAAAGATCAGTGGGGAGCAGCTCCATACATACCAAAGCTGTGGATGTATCAACAAGACTTATAAGTGACATTAAATGTAAGCAGGCATCTGGTCCTAGGTGAGTTGGTAAATCAAAGACATGTGCTTTTATTCCCATTGGGGTAATGATTTTTTTTAGTTGGTAGATACCCTCATTATTGGTTCGAAACCCTCTACCAATTAATAGTGTATTGTTATCAAGCCAAAGGGTATCTCCTGCCTCAGCACGCCCTTTGTTTTTTATAGAGCCGATTATATCGATGTTTAAATTTTCATAAAACTTTTGATGAATTTTTTGTTCACCTAATCTAAGTTGTTTTCCTGGAGACATTAAAATAGCTCCAGAAGGTGTCATTAACGACGCGTCATACGTAAAAACTGCATCTGCTATATTGTGGCCATGTTGTTCAATCCAATATATTTCAATATCGTTATTTTTCAAAATTTGTACAAAAGAGGCGTGAATGCCTTTAATAAGATTAGGATCAAATAACGGTCCGTAATGCCAAAGATCCGGGTCAGCATCTATCAAGGACCTCCCCGGTTGCATTACTGCAACTTTGTACAACCTTGCAGTCATTGAAGAGACACCAAACACTATTCGTTGCCTTGCTCACGATTTAAATAATTAGCATTTTGGGTGCATAAATAAAGAGCATCTTTAGTGGTAATTGCAGTGCAGAATTCACCGTGTAAACTGGCGATTGCCATATTATGAACTAAGTCTGGGTCGTAATCTGTACCATCATGGCCAATACTATTCATAGTGGCACATGAGTCATGAACTAAATACGTGTCAAAACCCATATTCCCAGACATACGAACCGTTGTTTCAACACAGATATTCGTGAAAAAACCAACGACAACGAGCCGTTGAATCCCGGCTCGACGCAGTTCCAATTCTAGTGAAGTTCCAATAAAACCACTATTTACACTTTTCTCAACAACAATATCACCGAGTTGGGGCTCCATGCCTTCTAATTGTTGTCCACTTTCAAGGCCTAGTTTAAGTGGTGATTTTTTTTCAATAGAGTCGTGTTTTGTAAAGGCAACCTTTCGTGTTGAAGTTCGCCATGCATTTAATAAGGAAAGTATATTAGTTTCTGCATCAAGATTATTTCTTCTACCATTTTCCCCGCCATAGTATGCAGTATCGTTCACTCCTTTTTGTACATCGACTAATAATAATGCGGTTGTGTAATCAAACTTTTCTATCATTTCTATCGTCCTACTATAATTTTGAAATAGCTTTCGACTAAGATTAATTTTTTTTGATTTAGTCTTAACATTGATAGTGGATATATTTTTTTATTCAATTATTAAAATTATGATTAGGAATTAATCAAATTCTTAAAATCATTTTCGGTTCCTAAGAAAAAGATGTCTAGTTATAAAAATTTTAAATTAGTTTAAAAAAACTATTGAGGTTTAATCTTGTTATCGTTACCAGATTAGATAAACGAAAATAAGGTAGTTTTCGAAGATATATTTTGGAGAATTTTATGAAAAAATTTACATTTTTACTTACAGTTTTAGTATTGATTGCGGAGATCTCAAATGCGGACTCTCGTATCTACGGCGTTTGGGAAAACGCAGAACAAAAATTAAGATTAGATATTCTTGATGGCTTCAAAGCGGGTCAGGGGCCAATTCTTCAAATTAAAGATGACGGCTCTGTAGAAGCCGGTAGCTGGGAAGAAAAATCTGGTGAGATTAAGGTCAAACTCGGTTACAGCAGTTACACACTTGGGTTGGATGGTGACTCTAAAATATTTCTTAACCCAAGTTACGGTGACGGGATAAGTTTCTTGAAAACAAAACCAAAAGATAGCTCTCAATCAGTTACTCTGAAAGATAATGAAGCTGCATTTTTAGATAAGTTAATTGCTAACGAATGGGTGACTTCAGAAGACGGTGCGATTGCCAGATTTAAACCGACTTTTTCCGCTGACTCAGGTGTCTTGGAGTATCTTAAGCAAGACGGAAGTCTAGAAAATTTACAGTCTTGGGGTGCCTCGTCAGGCGTTTTAAAAATTGGACGATCCGTTATTGTAGAAGGTCGAGCCAGTGAAAATTACTTCATAGGATTAAATGAACGAGACAAATTTATTGTTTTTAGATTTTCAAAAAAAGCGGAGCCATTGGTTTCAACTGATATAAAAACTCAAAGAGAAGAGTTTTTTAACGAGCTACTATCAGGTGATTGGGGTACGACATATTATGGAACTCTTAGAACGCACAAATTTAGGCCTATCTTTGGAGAACTGAAAGGAGTTAAGTTAACTACAACAGAAGGTAGACTTTCAGCTAACAAAGTTTGGGAATACTCTCCTGGAACAGGTGCGATTAAAATTGGTTACACTGAGTATGTAGGGGCACTTGTAATAAATGGAACCTTGGCATTTATAAAAGATAATGGTGATCAAGAATTCTTTAGCCGAATAGCTGCTGATGTTCAAAAAAGATATACCCTGGGGGATGTTAAAGAGTTAGCTCTTAATGAGAAATCGACTGACAAGATAAAGAAAACGCTTAGCAATCAGTTCCAAAGAGCAGAGTATTTTTATTCATTTGAATTTAAGGATGATAATCGCACGGGTTTTGTACACAAGTGGAGATCGGAGCCATTCACAATTACTGGTGAAACTTTCAAGGATAAGCTAATTGGGAAGGCTGAGAATCTCTATCAAGTTGAAGACTTTGTTATTTTTGGTGAAGATGATGTTTTTAAGATTGATGTATCCCCTTCAAGGCTTAGACCGAAATCAGACGAAGAGGTTGCAAGCAGTGTGGCTTTACAGAAAAAACTTAAAAGTGAAGCTCTCTCTCAAAGTCTTGTTGTTAAAGTTCTGAAAAAGGATGGATCAACTATCGATGTGAAACTCCCTATTGGTGATTTCTCAGAGGTAGAAAATATCTCTGTCGTAAGAGAATAGATTAACGGCCCTTGAGTCATTTTACTAATTACTTTTGAAATGATTTAAGGGTCAAATGCGGTTGTAGATATCATCAAAACGTTCAATGTCGTCTTCTCCGAGATAGTTTCCAAGCTGGACTTCGACGATAACTAACTCTTTATCAGTATTGTTTTCTAAACGATGCTTCGCCCGCTTGGGAATATAAGTTGACTGGTTTATCGTTAATATTGAAACTTTATCATCAACCGTTATCGTGGCTTCGCCGGAGACTACTATCCAATGTTCAACTCTTTGATTATGGGACTGCAATGAGAGTTTCTCGTTTGCTAAAACAATGATCCGTTTGACTTTGTACCCAGGTTGTTCAACCAGGACTTCATATCTACCCCATGGCCTGTGTCCAATTTCTAAAGTGTTAGTAGTTACCATTATCTATAACCCTATGTTTGCTACGTTCGTATTTGTCAGATATCTTTACTCTTTATCTAATTTATCCTCTAAGCTATCAATCAAACATGTCAAATATTAAATCCTTTTTTGTAACACATATTTATAATGCGTCACTTGACCAATCTGGTAAGAAAATTGATATGCTCGATCTTGCAGAAAATTGTAGCTCGATAGCTGAAGATGACATAGCGGGTCAAAATTGGTGTGAAGAGAATAACTTCCCAGGATACACGAGTTATGCGTCATTGAATGATTTAGCATGGCGTTTTCCAATCTTTGAAGATCTAACTAAAATAATTAATAAACATATAGAAAATTTTGTTATAGATTTACAATTTGATTTAAGTGGCAAAAAGCTCACTCTAGATTCATTATGGATTAATATCTTACCTCCTGGTGGTGTTCACACCTCTCACCTTCATCCGCATAGTGTTATAAGTGGAACTACATACGTAAAAGTGCCGAAGGAATCTGGAGCAATTAAATTTGAGGATCCAAGATTGGCTATGATGATGGCAGCTCCACCGCGTAAGGAGGATACTAGGTCAGAACTAAAAAGTTTTGTCTATTTGGAGCCAAAAGTTGGTGATATAATCTTATGGGAGAGTTGGTTGCGTCATGAAGTGCCCATGAATTTGTCCAATGAAGAAAGAATAAGTATTAGTTTCAATTGCTCATGGGGTTGATAACTGGTGTGGCTTATTACGTAATCTTTTGGTTTTTTCTGCGCGTTTTTATATAATTTTTAAAAAGTTATTATGTCTCCAGAGGGAAGTGGCATAAAACTTGCCTTCCATCAGTTAAAGTCTGTGACTTAGGGGTAACGTTTTTACATTTTTCTTGAGCGTACTTGCATCTGTTATGAAACTCGCAACCAGATGGTCTGTTTGTTAAACTTGGTATCTCACCTTCGATTGAAAGTAATCTCCGGCGTTTTCGAGGGTCAGGTTGAGGTATCCCAGTAACTAACGCTTCTGTATAGGGATGAGCCGGCCTTTTGAAAATATGCGTACTCTCTCCAGTTTCTACCAAACGTCCTAAATACATTATCGCAAGTTTATCACTTATATGTCTTACAACGGGCAAGTTGTGACTAATTATTAAGTATGTAATACCATGTTCATCCTGTAATTCGTTCATAAGATTCAATATTTCACCTTGGACAGAAACGTCTAAACCCGCTGTGGGCTCATCAGCTATGATAAGCTTTGGGTTAAGTGAAAGTGCTCTGGCAACACCAACCCGTCTTGCTTGGCCCCCGGAAAGTTCGTGGGGGTAACGTGATAAAAAGTTTTCAGGTAGCCTTACAATATCACATAATCTTTTGGCTTCCTCATCTAAATCTATTGAAATATTATGAATTTTAAATGGCTCTGTTAGTAAGGATCGAACAGTTTGTCGTGGACTTAATGATCCTACCGGGTCTTGAAACATCATCGCCATCTCACGTCTTAACGGTTTGAAAGCATTATCTGGCAGAGTACATAGATCCACGCCCTCGAAGTTAGCAGTTCCTGATTTCGTCTTAACAAGTCCAAGAATAGCTCTACCTAGAGTGGTTTTCCCTGAACCACTTTCTCCAACCAGTCCTAGTGTTTCACCTTGTTCTATTTTCAAAGAAGCATCAATCACAGCGTTCACATGGCGTTTCTTTATGCCTTTTATCATCGCACTAACTTTTCCCATGAGGGGAAATTGAACATTTATATTGTTTACTTCTAAGAAGCTCTTATCACTCGTTCTCATGTAACGTTTTTCAATCTTATTTGAACTTTCTTGAGTTTTTAGATTTATTTCAGCGGCTAATTCTGAAAATTCAGGATTTAATAGATGGCACTTCGCGACGTGAGTTGCGTTGGAGACCTCGACATTAACTGGCTTTTTTGTATGGCATTTTTCACCAGAGAATTTGCACCTAGACGCAAATACACAGCCTTTTGGTTTTACGTGTAGGTCTGGTATGTCCCCGGGAATAACCGATAGTTTACGAGTATCCTCTAATTCTCTAGCTGGATCGCACTCTAGTAAAGCTTTTGTGTAAGGATGACCGGGATTATAATAGATATCTTCAACATCACCGGTTTCTACAATTTCACCGGCATACATAATAATTACTTCATCACAAAGTTCTGCTATTAATCCTAGATTATGAGATACTACGATAATTGTTGTTTCGGTTTCCTTTTGGAGTTCTCTTATCAAGTGAATTATCTGTGCTTCCATAGTTACGTCTAGAGCTGTAGTAGGTTCATCTGCTATTAGAAGAGACGGATCCATCAACATGGACATCGCAATACCTGCTCTCTGTCGCATACCTCCACTGAACTGATGGGGATATTGTTTTATTCTACTCTCTGGATCTGGTATTCCTACCCGCGCCATCATATCAATAGCTTTTTGTTTTTTCTGATCTTTGGAAAGATTACTTTTACGGTACAAGATATCTTTCATTTGCTGCTCGTAAGTGAGTACGGGTGACTGAGATGTCATCGGGTCCTGGAAGACCATGGAGATTTTTTCTCCTCTTACACCCATGATTTCATTTTTTCCGGCTTGTAGAAGATCAATATCCTCGAATGTAGCAGTACCACTTTCGACCACTCCATTTTTGGCAAGTAATTGGGTTAACGCCCAGATTACGGTACTTTTCCCAGAACCGCTTTCGCCTACGACTCCAACAATCTTTCCTTTTGTTATTTTGAAATTGATATCTCTAAGAGCATGCACTCGACCTAAAGGAGTCCGGAAATCAACATTAAGGTTTTTTACATTAAGCAAAGTGGTCATGATCTAACGTCCTTTTCTCAATCTAGGATCAAAAACATCCCTTAAAGACTCTCCCAAAAAGGTAAAACCGAGTGTTGTTAGGATAAGGGGGATCCCACCGGCAATCACAATCCAAGGTGTTGTGCGGATGATTAGATAGCCTTCATTCAGTATCGTACCCCAACTAGCAGTTGGTGGTTGCACACCTAGCCCTAGGAAACTTAACCCGGCTTCAATTGTTACAACCACTGGCACATCCATAGCCGCTAAGATTAGTAAAGGGCCTATAACATTGGGCATTATATGAATGGTCAAGATACGTTTCATCGAGGCTCCAAGAGAACGCTCTGCTAGAATAAATTCAGTGTTCTTGAGGGCCAGAGTACTTGTTCTAGCTAGACGAGCATAGCCAGGAATAGATGTTATAATTACAATAGTCATAACAAGGCTTAAGCTAGGACCGAGAAGAGCCACAGCAGCCAGAGCTAGGACTATAGTTGGAAACGAACGAACAGCATCAAAAAGTAATAACAATAAGTTATCTAACCATTGGGGACCATAACCTGCAATCATCCCTAGTGTTAATCCAATTATCAAAGATGCTGAAACACCAACAGCTGCTACTTTTAAGGCGACACGACCGCCATACAATACTCTTGTATAAGTATCTCGACCTAATTGGTCAGTTCCAAAAAAATGCTCGAGAGAGGGCCCGGCCAAACGGTTTGCTATATCCATAGAAAAGGGGTTATGTGTTGCAAAGATTGGCGCAAAGACGGCACTAATTACTACGATAAGCACTAGTAATAGACCAAATACCCCCATAGGGTTTCTGCAAAAAAGTATTAACTTTTCAAATTTCATACCTGTCTTGACCGGCTTTATCGTCCGGTTTTCAAGTGTTTTATTTTGTGAGTTACAGGGTATCTCGGACACGGGGATCTAACCAAGAAACAATCAAGTCGGCGATTAACGTAACGATCACGTACATTCCAATGGTCACGAGTACGGCGCCTTGGATTACCGGGAAGTTCCGCGCCAGTACCATGTTGTAAATGATCTTTCCAATACCAGGTCGAGAAAATATAATTTCTGCGAATACTGTGCCTGATAATAAAGCTCCAAAGCCGACTCCTATAAGAGTAATTGTGGGTAAAATTGCAACTTTTAGAGCGTATCTAAATATTATAGTTCTACCGCGTAACCCGAAAGCATTTGCAGAACGAATATAATTTTCACTCATAACTTCTAACATCGAAGCTCTAACCATTCGAGCAAGGTAACCAACCCAGCCCAGTCCAACTGCGAATGCGGGTAGAATTAGGTGATATATTTGATCACCAATATCACCTGGTTCCCCAGCACCGATAACGGGCAGCCATTTCAAGCCAATAGAAAATACCAATATAGCCCAAATTGAAACCAGAAATGAAGGTATAGCTATAGTCCCAACGGATAATATCCCTGTGACTCTATCAAGTATAGAATTAGGTTTAATAGCAGATAGGCAACCCAAAGGAATACCTATCAAAGCGGACCAACCAATTGCGGTTATCGCGAGTATAATAGTAAACGGAAGCTGTTCTGCTAAGATTGCCAAGACAGCTCTGTTAGAAAATAGGTCATTTCCAAGATCACCTTTGATTACATTTCCAATAAAAATAACAAATTGATGATATAGAGGTTTATCGAGATGCATTCTTGCCGCGTACTCGGCTTGTATTTCAGGTGTTGCGCGTGGCCCGAGAGCGATACTAATTGGATCTCCTGGAATTGAATGAAGTGTTATGAATAGTGCTAATATCGCTAAAAACACGATTAACACTGAAAGCAATATTCGTTTTAATAGGTAAGACCACATATATAATAAAGTTTTATAAGAATTTACGGCTAGAGCCAAGACTCCAGCCGTAAGAGTTTTCTTACGCTTCTTTAAACGCGCCTACAATCATTTCTGCTGTTGGAGAGAAATGAGGACTAAGAGAGGATTTATGTATGAAAACCTCTGGTTCGTGAGTTAGGTACACATACGCACCCGTTTCATCCATAATTTCTTGCATCCGTGTGTAAATAGCCTCCCGTTTTCCAGTATCTGTTTCGGCTACACCTTTTGCAAATAAGTCTTCGAATTCATCTGATGACCAACGTTCCCAGTTCCATATCCCAACTTGACCGCGAACAAACCACTGGAATGGCTCGTATGGGTCAGGGCCTGAGCTGTAACGCATAATCCAAAGCTCAAGTTCTTTCCAGGTGTCCCCTTTCTTTTCTTGACCCATATCCCAAAATGGTCCGCCATCTAAAGGAATTATTTCAACAGTTATTCCTATAGCTGCCAAATTGGCTTGGATTATTTGTGCTGTCAGCATTCGCTCTTGGTTATTTAGAGTTCGCAGTGTCAATTTTAATCCAGACACACCCGCTTCATCAAGCAGAGCTTTTGCTTTAGTTGGATCGTATGAATAACCGGCTTTATCTCTCCTACCAGTTAAACCAGGACAGACGACACCATATGATTGTTCTGCTGTTCCTGAGTACGCTCCCTGTACTACGGCGCTAGCATCGACAGCATGCTGAATGGCTTGCCTTACTCTAATATCTTTAAGTTTTGGATGGTCAGTATTCATCCCCATCCACATGTACTGAAGTGCTCCGGCAACTGTTAAGCTGGAGTTTGCGGGAATATCTTTCAGGTACCTAGCGTAAGTGTCTGCACTTACTTTCGCAATATCAAGTTCTCCAGCCTCATAAGCAAGAGCGGCCGCTGAGGACTCGGTTACAAAAAGACAATCAATATTTTCGTAAACAGGCTTTTCTCCATTCCATTCAGGATTAGATCGAAGTTTCAATACCTGCCCTGGTCTATGTTCTGATATTAAGTACGGACCACAAGACGCAGGTTGTTCTGTTGTAAACTTCCCTCCTGCAGCTTCGACAGCTTT
>Ga0315315_10001608_pt1 | contig 20728 bp, 15 predicted proteins | sample M140m3416metaG_FD_203699 | JGI IMG/M metagenome (GOLD analysis project Ga0315315, IMG submission 203699) | Ammonia-oxidizing marine archaeal communities from Monterey Bay, California, United States - M1 40m 3416 | ecosystem: Environmental > Aquatic > Marine > Intertidal zone | place: USA...
TTGCTGATCCCGTAGATCCGGATATGGCAGCAACAATTGCAAACATTATCAAGAGTTCGGGATATGCTCCTGCACAATCAAAAGATGATACTGCAACTATGTCAAAACAAAAGGCAGTAGCTGCTATCGGCAACCAGATTAACATTAAGCAGATTGACAGCGACGGAAACGCCGTTGAAACTTGGACGCTTATTAACCCTTGGGTTAAGGACGTTAAATTCGGTGAGCTTGATTATGAATCTGACGAAATGACTAACGTTGAGCTTGAGATTCGCTATGACTGGGCATCGCTCGTAGTCACAAATGCACCGCACGAAGGTGCACCTAGCACGGATCGTGAGCTTTGGAAGCAAGGCTAAATAAAGCTTAACAAACTCATTAATTTTTGGTAAAATTGAAGAAATTCCCCGTTTATACTATTTATATGTAGACGGGGTTTTTTTTAATCAAAAGGAATAAGAGGTTAATATGAGTCAAAGAAAGAATGAAGATAGAATTGGTTCTCCAAATCTAGATTCTGACGTACCTGTAACACCCGAGACAATGGGTATGCCACAGATGCCGCCAAATATGGCAAGCAATCCGCAAATGCAAGCTTCACCACTAACTTTCGTGTCCCCGACCGAATTTGTAGAGCTTCCATCAGCGGGACGTTTTTATGCACAGGGGCACCCACTTCACGGACAAGAGGTAATTGAAGTCAGACATATGACGGCGAGGGAAGAGGATATTTTAACCTCCCAATCGCTATTGAAGAAGGGCGTTGCGTTGGACAGGTTCCTGCAAAGCTTGGTTGTAGATAAACGTGTTCGCACAGACGATTTGTTGGTGGGTGATAAGAATGCAGTTCTTGTTAACGCACGAGTAAATGGTTATGGTGCAGAATATGACACGGGTGTCACTTGCCCTAATTGTCAAACAAATACTAGGTTTCAGTTTGATCTGGAGGCTACGAATGTTCAGACAGGTTTAGAGTTTATTGAAGAGCTTGAAGGTATCCAGCTTGACCAAACAAATGGTCTTGTGAATATTACCTTGCCGGTCACTGGCTGGAAGTTTGAATGTAAACCAATGACTGGTCGTGACGAAAAGGCTTTAACTAAAGCGGTTGAAGCCCGACGTAAGCGAAAGATGGCAGAGGATATGTTGTCGCAACAGATTTCTCTATTTACTGTTTCTATTTCTGGTGTAACAGATCGTACGCAAATTCAACAAGCAATTAAGAGTTTGCCAGCACGAGATTCCCGACACCTACGCCAGACGTACCAAAAGCTAATGCCAAACCTTGACTTAACTCAAATGTTTGAGTGTGGCGAATGTGGGCATGTCGGCGATATGGAGGTTCCGTTTACGACGGACTTTTTTTGGCCTAAGCAGTAAATATATGGAAGCTGTCTATGAGCAGTTCTTCTTCCTAAAATATTATGGAGGATGGAGTTTCATAGAAGCATACAACCTACCAGTTGGTTTGAGATTATGGTTCATAAAAAGGCTATCAGACCAGATGGAGAGAGAAAAGAAAGCTATGGAAGACTCTCAACGTAAGAGCCGTTAACAATAGCTATAGAAATAAAAAAGGGGAGTAGGTTACATTTTTACCTGTTCCTCTTTTTTTATACCCAAACTACTACTTATACATAGAAATTAGTTTCTCGGAGGAGTTCAGATGGAACAGCAGGATAAAGAATTACAGGCAATTGAAATTGACTTAAATGTTATGAACAATGGAGAGCTTAACGAAAGTTGGCTTTCTATGTTCGGCGGCGCAATTTCAGCGATTATGTCAAGAATGTTCGGAGGAGCAGCAATCCCAGTCAAGGTGCGTGGAAACAAACAGCAGGTGGCTGACTTTGCCAGAGCTATCGGTAGAGAGAAGAAGTATGTTCGCTCTGCTGCCAAATATGGATTAAACGATCCTAGAACTTATAAGAATAAGTTCAACTTACGTCAATCTGTCAGCAAGTTTGAGAGATCAACGGGTTTGAAATGGCCATTTAAAAATTAGCATTGATGGCGAGGTAATTAATGAATGTCGGACGAACAAAAGAAAACTGAAGAGATAAAGAAGCAGAACGAGCATCTTGAGAATCAACTCAAGATGCTCAAGCAGCGTACGGCGGAAGCTGAAAAGTCTCTAAAACAGATGCAGGACGGTGCTGCCCTTGCCTTAAAGCAGAACGATGCGCAGAGTCATGCTCTTGAGACGGAGAGGGCTCTCATTACCCTTAACGAGAAAAAGATTGCAGCCGATGAAAAAGAGCTTGAAAGGTTAGAGTATAGAAAAAAGATGGGCTTGGAGTTGTCCGACTCGGAGAAGAAAAGCCTCAAGAATCTTGGCAAAAGCATTGAAGCTCGCCAACAGGAAAACAAAGAACTCGCAGATAGCAACAAACGCAAAGCAGTTGGTCACGATATAGCCAAGGGCATAGCTAGTACGATGCTTGGCATCAATAAGAACTGGAAAAGCACTTGGTGGGGGCAGCTTTCATCCGGTGGTGGATTTAGTGAAAAGATCGCCCAACTCGGAAAGAGTTTTGGCGAAGCCATAAACCCAGCAGACATGCTCGGATCAACAATAATGAAGATCCAAATTTCCACCGCAGCCGCTGTTTTGAGTTTTGACTCATCAACTGCCAGCCTCGCCGCTGCTACTGGTCAGGGCACAAAATACAATGATATGATCATGGACATTTCAGACTCCAACAGGAGTTTTGGGGTAGGTATAGCTGAATCAGCCGAGGCTATTCAGGGTCTTAACGATACTATGTCAGATTTTGTTAACTTATCTGACGAAGTAGCCGGAGCAATGGCAGCACAAGCCGCACAATTGAGCAAGCTTGGGGTAGCAGCCACAACAACCGGTAAACTAAACAATCAATTTATGAAGGGTATGGGGATGACAGCCGATCAAGCGATGGCTGTCAACAACGACCTAGCCCGTACAGCAATGGGGATCGGAATCGCACCAGCAAAGATGGCTGCTGATTTTGAAGCTGCGCTTCCTAAGCTTGCAGCTTGGGGTAAAGACGCTCCAAAGATCTTTAAAAAGGTTGCAGCCGCAGCCAAGGGTCTTGGTGTTGAGATGAACACACTCCTTGGTTTTGCGAGTCAATTTGACACCTTTGAGGGTTCTGCCACAGCCGTCGGAAAATTAAATAATATTCTTGGCGGAGATTTATTAAATTCGTATGATATGCTCAACGCTTCCGAGGAACAAAGAATTAGAATGCTCTTACAGAGTGTTGACGCTTCCGGTAAAAGTTGGGAGTCTATGGGTCGCTTTGAAAGGCGAGCCGTCGCCAGTGCAGCCGGTATTACAGATATGGCTGAAGCAAATAATTTGTTCGCAGGTGGCTTATCGGCATACGACGACGCACAGAAAAAGGCACAGGCTAATGCAGTATCCCAGAAAGAACTAGAAGAAAGGACAGCCGCCGCCGTAAAAGTATCGGACAAATTTTATCAGATTTTGGAGGCAATGGCAATCGCTGTTGCGCCGATTGTAAATGTTCTTCACAGTTTAACTAATGCAGTCTTGGCAGTTAATGATGCTACGGGCGGAATGCTGGTCCCTGTCATACTCGGAGCAATAGCCGTGTATGCTGTTTTTTACAATTTGCAGAAAATGGGCATTGTGTTGACAAAGGGCAGCACCTTGGCAAAGCTTGCTAATGTCGCCGTAACGAAGGCATCTACTATAGCCGAAGGTGCATCCGCAACCGTAAAGGGCTTGCTTGCCGCTGCGTCATCTGCATTGGGTATCGGACTAAAAGCTCAAGCTGTAGGACAATCCTCGGTCGGAAAAACCGCTCCTATAGCTACAGCCGGTGTGTCAACATTCTTTGGCGCATTGACAACCTTTGCAGCTACCGGTGTCGGAGCCCTTGTTATTGGTGCCGTCGTATTGTTGGCTATTTCACTGGCAGTCGCAGCAGTCGCAGCCGCAGCTATGGTTTATTCAATAGTCAGTTTGGTTAAAGCTTTTATGCAGATGCCAGAAGCTATATTACCCGCTCTTGCTGGTCTTGCCGGTTTTATGACAATTTTGTATATTTTTATTGTAGCCACCGCCGCTTTAGCACCCATCGCAGCAGCGTTTGCTGTCGCCGGTGCGTTTATTGGAGCCGGACTGATGGCAATGGCACCGGGGCTTATTTACTTCTCCGCTGGCTTGGCAATTTTCGGACTTGCGATGAAGCTCTTCGGTGGAGGAACGCTGGTGATGATGCTCTTGGTTGGTCTTGCCCTTGGTAAATTCGCCAGTCTTATGTTTGCCGCAGCACCAAAAATGTTTGCCGCAGCAATTCCCATGACGGCGGCTTTAGTTCTCTTAGGTGTTGGCTTTGCCGTGTTTTCTGTGGGCATGATGATGATGATGGGTGCGATATTGCCTATGTTGTTATTACCGCTTGTCCTGATGGGTTTTGCTAATGCCCTCTTTGCCGCAGCACCGATATTGAGTGCAGCAGCTATCACTCTAGCCCCCGCCCTTGCGCTGCTCGGACCCGGCTTTGCTTCCCTCGCACTGGGACTAATACTTTTAACCTTCGCAATTCCAGCAATGTTCTTAGCCGCCCTCGCTTTACCACTATTTGCGTTCGGTCTGTTTAAAGCTGCACCAATGATGGCTGCTGCCGCTGGTTTCTTCGCCCCCGCCGCAAAGAAGATCGCATTTGCACTTGGATACTTGGGGCTTGCCCTCCTGCTGTTTGACACTGACACAATGATTGTGATGAGTGCGATGGTTGTCGCTTTGCCCTTGTTCGCTCTTGGGCTTATGCTGGGGTCAGGCTTGATGAAACTCGCCGCCAAGGAGATGAAATCGGGTGTAATGCTGATTGCAGTCGGTCTTGGCTTGTTTGGTCTTGCCCTGAAACTTTTTGATAAGAAAACAATTGATATAATGACGCACTTAGTGTACGCCTTACCTGTATTTGCTCTTGGTCTTCTCGCAGGCGCAGCAATCATGAAGATTGCAGGTAAGGTGATCACCCCCGCCGCCCTCTGGCTGGCTCTTGGGTTGGCTGCTCTTGGGATCGCATTGATGTTTTATGATCGTAAGACCATCAAAACGATGGAAGGGTTGGTAATTGCCCTTCCCCTGTTCGCACTGGCTCTCATGGCGGCAGGCTACGTCATCGCCGCCGCATCCCTCGTGTTTACTCCCGCCGTTGGCTGGCTTGCTGTTGGTTTGTTCGGACTCGCCGTTGCATTGATGCCGTACGGTGAAGGAACGATCTCCACGATGTGGCGGCTTGGTTATGCACTTCCTGCTCTTGCGCTCGGAATTGGATATTTCACCGAGATTCTTGACAAGAAGAATTTTAGCCCCACAAGCTTCATTAAAAATGCCGCCGCCATTGCACTCGGCATAGGTCTTATCGGTCTGGGTGCATCTTTGATGCCAGATGCCACCGCCATCGCCACCACCGCCGCTGGTTTGGTCATCTTCGCCATCGCCGTCGCCGCAGCGGGTGCCCTTTTTACTCTGTGGAAACCTGCAATCGCTGCTTTTATTGGTGTTGCACCCCTTCTTGGTATTGCGCTGGCAGTCTTGGGCTTCGGAATGTCTATGGCTTCTGCTCCAATAAAAGAATTTGCTGAAGCTATTGCTATTATGGCTCCTTTTGCTGGTTCACTCTTTGAGCTTGCGTTGGGGCTCGCCGCAATGGGTCCAGCACTTGCAATTTTTGCATTCTCAATGATCGCCGTTGGCATCGCCGCATCAATGCCGTTCTTTTCTACTGGTATTGGAGTATTTAAAGACGCTATCTCATCTATGGCTACAAGCTTTGAAGCTATTCCGACAGAAAAAGCACAAGCTCTTGGAGACTTCTTCTCAAGCCTTGCCAAGTTGACAGAATTAAATAACGTAGCCGAGGTTATGTGGGCAATTGCGGGTGGTATCTACGGTGTGTCTGCTGCGTTGGCATTTATGCCGGAAGAAAAAGCATTTGCATTGTCTGAAGTTGTGAATTCAGTGACAAGAGCAGCCGTAGAGGTTACCCCTGAGAAGGTAGAGAACGTTACCGGTCTGGTTGAACAGGCAGCAGCGTACGCAGATGTACAGGCTAAGTTTAAAGCACCAAGTGTTGATGCTTTTGTTCAGGCTCTCAAGCAAGTGAGCGGCGACTCCGGTTCAGGCAGCGGATCTTCTTCGGGACGAGGTAAAGACATTGTTCTAGAACTGAATGGTCGTGAAATCGGTCGTGCTATTGATGTTCATTTGGACGATAAACACAACTTACGATCTAATTAATAAAATAAGGGAGTGTACTATAAATGATTGATACTAGCGATGTGGGACCAAGCCATCAGGAAGGCAAGGGTCAGGTTCTTGATTTCTTTTCCGTGCACACGGGAGATCGTGTCACTTTCAGGGCTTTCTTGACAGATTTTCAGGACCAGTTTCAGTCCGAATGGAACTCGGAAGATGTGTATGGCAGGATGGATCCGATTCAAACATTTAAAGGCACAAAAAGAACGATTAGCGTAGCTTGGGATTGTGTCGCTGGGAGCAAAGAACAGGCGAAGGAGAACATGGGGAAGTGTGCAATGCTTTTTAAAATGTTGTACCCAACATACGAGGGAACTACAATGAAAGCTTCTCCAATGATGAAGTTGAAGTTTGCAAACTTAATTACAGACACAAAAGTTTCAAGTTCGTCAAACACAACGGCGGAACAAGCTGGTCTGACAGGGACTATTGATGGGTTTGCTTACTCCCCAGATCTGGAACAAGGTTTTTTTGAAGAGGGTGCCTCGGTCTTCCCACAGACCATCACACTGGAGTGTACTTTTGTAGTTATGCACACACACGACTTGGGGCACAGTACCACTGGCGGCTCTAGGTTCCCCAGTCAGTTTCCTTATGTTCAGGATCAAGCTGCGGCAGATGCCGACGCAAGGGCTGCGGAAGAAGCCGCTACCGCCAGCACAACTGCTGATCCAACTGCACCAGTGGGCACCGGACCCAACAGAGAGGCACAGGCACAAGCAGGGCTGGATAACTAATGGCAAAAAGAATTGACAGACGAACAGTGCGTAACAAAGACGAGCTATATGAAGAAACTTTCAAGGCGAGAGGCGTAAAGCATATTGATCACTACCCGACTCCCACGATGAAAGAATTAACTGTTGAGATGACCGCCCGTATTGAGCAAATTAGTCACGTATGGTCGGTCGGCGACAGATTTTATAAATTAGCTCATAAATATTATGGAGACTCCAAGATGTGGTGGGTGATCGCCAGATTCAACAGTAAGCCAACCGAGGCTCATTTGAACTTGGGAGATGTTATTGTTATTCCTGTGCCGCTAACAGACGCATTGCGTGTTATAAGGGGCTAAACAGATGTTTGAGGAAGATAACAGAACAGAAGAAGAAATCCAGTCCGACAAAAGGTTGAACGAGCAGTGCTTTATGCTTGCAAACATTGACACCTTTCAGAATTGGGGTAAGGGCATCTCGTACCCGAATATTTTAAAATTAGATGGTGGCACACCAAAGCAGTTTATTGGAAAACTGGTCAAAAGATCCGGGTTTGAAGATATATCTAAGCTTAAGCCTGTGCAGATTTCAAAACTAATTCCATATATTAAATTGTATAAAGTTTATTACCCATCCGACACTTCGGAGGGTACTGAATATGAACTTAAGTTTGATAACCACCTCCAGTCCAGCACTGTTGAAAGTATAATGTCAACTCGTACAGGGCGAGGCTCGGGCATCGGTATAAAAAGTTTTGAGTGGAAGCTCGCAGGTGGCAACCCAGTGGAAGCCGACAGGATGATTGAAGCCAAGATGGTTTTGTTCTTCCAGAGTATGGATGACCTCCTCAAGAAGATGCCATCAGATCCTGTTTCTGGAGGAGGAGAGTCTAGAGACGTTAGCTATATTGATTTAATCCATCAGGCGAACAAATTTAACACAGCACCTTGTTCTGGGGATCGGACATATAATAATAAATATTTTAGAATAAAGGCAACAGTTGGCTGGTCAGCACCCAACGGAGCCGATGGCGAATTAAACGAAACACATAAGGTTATGGAATCCGCATCGGCAACGGTCTTTCTTACTATGGTTAAGCATGATATCTCTTTTGACGATTTAGGTGGGGTTACGCTCACTGTTGATTATATGGCTGCTCCCGAAGCTCTTCTCTCGGATCCCCGAGCAGATGTTTTATCCGTTGACCTTGAGGCAACCGCTGCGAGAGCAGACGCAATGAGACAGCGAGAGCAGTTACAGACCCAAGGAGAGCAAGCTTGCGGCGACGGTCGCCAACGAGATCAAGATGCGCAAGATGAGCAAGCCGAGAGCGTAGCTGCAATGGACAAGGCTATTCGTGATGCTAATGCGGAGAGGTATAAGGCTTTTTTGCAGAAATTAGAGGAGATGCAAGCAATTTATTTTATTGACGTGGATTATCGTGAGCTTGATGCGTACCAAGAAAGTTATTTCTTTGGTCTTATTGAGGGTGACCTTGCGACCAGAGAACAACAGATTCGTCAAAGATTAGAGGCGATGCGAGAATATAGTTCTGGAACTCCATCTTGGGCAGATAGCGGTCTTCAGAGATCTCCAGAGGGAGCTACTTCAGGTCTTCAAGAAGCTGTTGATACTGCTGCCTCCGGAGAAGATGGTGCTATTGACGATGCAAGAGAGGAAGCCAACGAGAGTGCGACCTCTGACGAGACTGGTGTAGGCGGCGCAATTTTTAACGGCTTGGCTAATCTGGTAACAGGTGGTAACAGGTGTACGTCTCCTAATGAAAAGAGGGTGAATTTCTTGTTTCTCGGGGGGATACTGGAAGTTGCCTTTGGTGCGGTAAAAAAAGATGAAATGATGAAAGAGATCAGAACAATCGTTGGTCCTTTTGACTACAGAGATCCAGTCTCCAGTGATAGAAAAAGTATTTGTCTTGCTGATATACCAATCTCTTTGAATATGTTTAAGATATGGTATTTTGAGCAAGCCGTTGTACCGCAGCGTGAGATTTGGACAATTAAAGATTTTATTAAAAATATTGTTGGAACCTTGGTTGAACCTGCTATGGGTCAGGATTGTTTTGGGTCTTGTGCCAACGGGTTTAGGACTAGAACAAACATGAGGCTTATGGAGCTTCCACTTTCTGATGACAAGAAGTGCAGAATTACTGGAACCTCAAACGTAGATGCCTTCGGCGGTGGCGGAACTAAACAAATGGGTGCGTTAGATATTCTTCCTTGGCCTACGGACCCCGATAAGAACCAAAGCGGTCTTCACTCTGGTAGTTATTTTATGATTTACGCATCCGGCGCAACAACAAACAATGGTCCACCCCCTTCAGGTGGAACAAGAGAAGAAAGGGATGCTGAATTGGGTATTTATCACTTTACAATTGGTTCTGATCGTGGTATTGTGAAGAAGGTTAGTTTTAAGAGGGAGGACGCTCCGCATGTAGCTGCGTCTAGAATTAATGCCGATGGACCCGGAAGGTTAGCGATCCGAGCGATGTACAATGCTGATGTTGAATTAATCGGAAACTCTATTTTTGTTCCCGGTCAGATGGTGTTTATTGATCCCGGCTCTTTTTCCACTGGCGGCGACTCCGGTGTGGCAGGCTCCGCAGCAAACATCTTGGGCATTGGTGGCTACTATCTTGTGACAAAGGTCGATAATGTTATTGAGTCTGGTAAATTTGATACTCGCCTTTCTTGCATCTGGCAATCTTATGGAGAAGGGAGAGTTGCAGCTATGGATAAATACTGTGAGGTTCCGTCTTCTGGCGACTGCGCCGAAGATTGTGAAGAGGCTGAATCTGAAGCACCTACGAATGCGAATACTGTACCGAATGCGGAGATACCTAGTTTAAGTTAGGGGAGGGGAAGTGATGAAAAGGAAAGATTTATTTAAAAATAGTGATATTACTGACCCCAAGGGATCTAACAAGACCGGTGCGTATGGATCGTTTTACTTTAGAGACGTGTATGACTCTTTCATTTTCAAAGATGCCGAGAAAGATTTGTGGTATGTAGATTCTTATTACGGGAGAATCAATCACGCCAAAGAGGTCGTAATTCCTTCGGAAAAGAATCTGAAGCAATTGTCTAACGATGAGAGCACGATTTTAGTCTTACCTCCAGTTGCTCTCGCTTGGAACTCTTTGTTAAGTTATGTGGAGAAGGCAAAGTTTCGTGGAGATATGAACACGGAAGATTCTTTGTACTCGGAACTCAAGCCAACCTTTGCATGGGCAAGCCCACACAAATACTACACCCAGTATAACGGCACGATGTATGATTCTTTCACCGGTAAGTTTATGACCTCTGACCGTGACCGAAAGATTAAAAACTTTGACGGTTTTCTGGAAGTCTTTGTTAACTTTGCCGAACGGACATTTAAAAAAGTACCTTGGACACGAGAGGGTTTTCTTATGTCAAACCGTGCAACTCCCCACTTCAGTGGGATGTGCATAGAGATCGCAGAGGCACCGCACGATCTTGATTCCCTGAAGGCTCGCTTCTTGGCAGATAAAAACTTTAAATTTTTTAAAAAAGCAGCAAATCGCCACGGATTCCAAATAGACAAAAATGCACCTTGGCGACTTTTGGCAGACTTAGACTCTAGGGGTATGCAAAGGTACATGAAGAAGTCAGGAACCTCAAGGGATGATTTCTATGATGACTATTTTATAAAAAGTTATGAATGGGAACTACAAAATTTTAAACATTACCTTTGGGGCTGGTATAATAATTATGTCAATGCCAACCCGGTTGTTCAGGTTGTTGATACAACAAACCGTAAAACAAAGCTAGACTTGGTGGTTAGAGAGGCGTATACGGAAGATGAATTGTATGAAAATTATTCAGATCACTTCTTTATGAAACTGTACGTGTACATCCGAGCGATAGAAACGAACAAACAGTGGTCACAATCAACCTATGACACGGTTGTTTACAAGACGAGAGACTTTTTGAGGCTAAAGGGTCTTAATGTTGCGATGAAATACTTGCACAAAAACATTGAACCGTGCGTTGCTCAAAAGGCAAAAGAACTTTTTGACAAAAAGAGCTTGACAAGTGAACAAGTTGATGTTATATTAAGGAAGAGAAATAAGCAGAACAAACTTTCCTTTAGCTATTACTAGGTGATTGATGATATTTCAGACATTGGACGACAAGAAGCACTGCACGGGCTACTATGCAGGCGGTGAGCTTTATTATGATACTATCCCGGAGAACGTTGAGCTAACAGGGACTTGGGGTTTTTCACCACACATTACACGTCCCGTAGAATATGCGCAGGTGTATGCGCAGGGCAAGAGTCTGACAGAGGTATGCCCAGAACAATACGCTCCAGAGTGGCAATCTATTTCAGAAAAGATGAAAGCCTATCTGCGATCCTTTGAATACTCTAGGGTCTCTCTTGACGAAAACTGTTTTTATGACTTGGTTCCTCACAGATACTTGATGGAATATTGCGAGGTTAAGAATTTAATTTGTCAGCACGTCCTTGAGAGCTACAGCAAACCGAACAATTATGATTTCTTAGCCGCTGCGGGTAACATGCTCTCTGAAATGGAACGCCGACCTTTAAACATTAATTTAAAAAACTTGACGGATAGTCTTTCCAAGCCCAACGTTCGGAACTTTTGGAAAAAAGTGCGAGGTAAAGAGCAGTATATTCGTTACAACCTCTTTGGCACAAAGACCGGTCGTTTGGCTACGCAGAGAAACAGCTTCCCAATTCACAATTTGAGCAAAGATTTGCGCTGCGTGATTGAACCTGTCAATGATTATTTGGTTGAGCTTGACTTTAACGCCGCCGAACTTCGTACGATGTTGGCTCTGGCTGGAAAGCCACAGCCCGAAGAAGACATTCACGACTGGCACATCAACAATGTGTTTGATGGTAATGAAACTCGTGATGAGGCAAAGCGCAAGGTGTTTGCGTGGATGTACAATCCAGAAAGGAAAGAACCCGCCTTGGATAAGATGTATGATCGTGACTCGGTGGTGCAGAAGCACTTTGATGGTGAGCAGGTAAACACCTTTTTTGGTAGATCTATTCCATCTGACTCAAAACACGCACTAAACTATATCATCCAGAGCACTACGAGCGATCTCTTGCTCCGTAGGATGATTGAGGTTACCCAGCGTCTCGCCGGGATGAAGTCTTTTATATCTTTTTGCATTCATGACAATTTAGTGCTTGACATAAAGGCAGAAGAGTGTTATATTATACCAGAGATAGTTAAGTTGTTCTCAAAGACAGAGCTTGGTGACTATAAAGTTAATATGAGCGTCGGAAAGAATTTTGGGGACATGAGGGAGACAAAAAAATGGACGTAGTAATAGGTCTTGGAAAAGCAGGTTGTGCTGTCGCAGATTGTTTTGCGGAATATCCACAATATCAGATATATAAGATTGATGAGGGCTTGGAGAGCACCGACAGAGTATATTCTATGCCCCAGCGAGACACCTCGGAAGAGTATGAGGCTAACTGTCCAGATCTGTCTGGGTTTTTTGCTGACCTCTCTGAAGGCACAAACGTGACTTTTGTTTTAGCTGGTGGTGGAAAGATTGCTGGCTGCTCCTTGAGGATCATGGAGCAGATTAAACACTGTAACCTTAATGTTCTTTACATCACTCCGGACGTTGGCTTGATGGGTGGCAAGAAGTATTTGCTTAACCGAATTAGCTTCCATGTCTTACAAGAGTATGCACGTTCTGGTTTGCTGGGCAGCATGTCCCTGATTTATAATCCTTCGGTTGAGAAAGTTGTGGGAGACGTACCAGTACGTGATTACTATGCCCACCTCAATGCCGCCTTGGTCAGCAGCGTCCACATGATTAATGTATTTTCAAATACGCCATCAGTGTTTGAGAACGTTAGCGAGACAGAAGAACACCATAGGATTTTTTCCTACGGGATCATCAATCCGGACTCTGGTGAAGAAAATTTACTTTTTCCCCTTGACAAAGTGAAAGAAAAGGTGTATTATATAGGAGTTAATTCGCAGTCTCTAGAGGACGGCGGTTATTTTAAGAAACTGAAAAACAACATGAGGGAGAGGGCTGAAGCAGATGATGTAAAAATTTCATTTCAGATAAATGAAACCAAGTATGAACAAACGTATGCATATGTAGTTGCCTACGTTGACGATCCACAAAGTGAAAATAATTTAAAAAACTTCTTGACAAATGATCAAGAATAGGTTATATTAGGTATACCTTAAACAACAAAAGGAGAGGTAAATGAATATGAAGCTGTACACAGGTACTTTTACGAAAAAGAATGGCGATGAGCGAACGATGAATTTTGTTCGTCTTACGGAACTACCAGAGCAGTTCCTAAATACCCGGATTTCCGGTGATGGAAAAGCTCGTACTCTTGCCGAAGGGCATGAGTTGGTGTGGGATGTAGATAGTGATGCATTCCGAGTTTTTAATTGGAAGACTGTCGTTGGTGAAACAACGTCTGTTGAAAAAGAAGAAACTTTTTTAAACTTTTCACTTAACAATTCTACTCAAGTAGGGTAGAATATATAAACAGATGGGCGGAATATTTGCCGCTCATACTCAAGGGTAATTAACCCAAATAACCATAGATAGGAGAAAACAACATGGGTATTGATTTAAAAGCAATGAGAGCGAAGCTTAACCGGCTTCAAAATGGTGGTCGTTCAGGTGGCAAGAGTAATTTCTGGCGACCAAACGACGGTGAGCAGACGATTCGCATCGTCCCAACCGCCGATGGCGACCCCTTCAAGGAGTTCTGGTTCCACTATAATTTGGGACAGAACGCAGGGTTTCTTTCCCCGAAGAAGAACTTCGGTGAAGAGGATCCGTTGAACGATTTTATTCGTTCATTGTACCAAGAAGGTACAGAAGAGAGTATTAAGATGGCTAAGTCTCTTAATGCTCGTCAGCGATTCTTCGCACCGGTAATTGTGCGTGGTGAGGAGAATCAGGGTGTCCGTGTTTGGGGCTTTGGTAAGACTGTTTACGAACAGCTTCTGAACCTTGTTCTGAATCCGGAGTATGGTGACATTACAGACCCTTCCGAGGGCACTGATCTCACTCTTCAGTACGGTAAGCCTCAAGGTGCACAGTTCCCTGTGACTCGCCTGACACCGCATCGCCGTGCTTCAACGATTTGTCCAGACATTTCGCCGGAAGAGTGTGCTCAACTTCTGGAAACGGTTCCAGACTTTGATGGCTTGTTTGATCGCAAGACTCCAGCACAGGTACAATCCATGCTGGATGAGTATCTTGCTTCCGACAACCCGGAGGAAACTTCGTCAGAAACTACGAAGTATGGCGGCAACACGACCACTGCCCCAACCACCGGGACGACAGAGACGAACTCTGTTGAAGCAGCTTTCAACGATTTGTTGAGCTAGATCAGGATACCCACGGGGGGGCACAGGGTGAACAGGTGCCCCACTTTTTTTAATTAATATTTTTAGGGTGGTGACTCACGATGGCAAAGAAGAATAATACAGGTGCAGGCAAAATGTCTATTGCTGATATGCGTAAGATGATTAACAAAAAGCATGGGCAATCCGTTGCTTACAATCTTGTAGAGGATAACCCGACGGATGTAAAAGATTTTATTCCAACTGGCTCACGCTGGCTTGATTCTATTATCTGCCGTGGCAAACGTGGGGGAATCCCCGTAGGTAAGGTTTCGGAGATCGCTGGTCTTGAGGCGACCGGTAAATCTTATATGGCTGCACAAGTTGCCTCAAACGCACAGAAGATGGGCATTGACGTTGTGTACTTTGATGCAGAGTCGGCAATTGATTCCAACTTCTTGACAGCCGCTGGTTGTAATGCCGAGGATATTTTATATATTCAGGCAACTTCCTGTGAATTTGTACTAGAGACGGTTGAGGATATTCTTTCTCAAGCTGAAAACAGGGTGCTGTTCATTTGGGACAGTCTAGCGTTAACACCCAGCGAGTCAGACATTGCAGGAGACTTCAATCCTCTATCGTCTATGGCAGTGAAGCCACGAATTCTCTCAAAGGGAATGGCTAAACTTGTACAACCGATTGCAAACGCCGGGGCTACGCTTCTCGTGCTGAATCAACTTAAGACGAATATCACCAGTAACGTTGCAGAGGCGATGACCACTCCGTATTTTACACCCGGAGGTAAGGCGATGCACTATACTTATAGTTTGCGTGTATGGCTGACTGGTCGTAAAGCCAAGGCTTCGTTTATTACGGATGACCGAGGTTTCCGTGTCGGCTCCGAGGTGAAGGTGAAGCTAGAGAAGTCTCGTTTCGGTACCGCAGGTCGTCAGTGTGCGTTTAAGATCTTGTGGGGTGGCGAGGTCGGCATTCAAGATGAGGAAAGTTGGTTTGAAGCTGTAAAGGGTTCTGAACAGTTGGTGTCTTCTGGTTCATGGTATACCTTGACCCATTCCGATGGCACGACAGAGAAGTTCCAACCCGGTCGCTGGATGGAGAAGATGGCAAGCGAAAAGTTTAAGACTAGGATTCTTGAGCTTATGGACGAAGAGGTCGTCTTGAAGTTTGATAAGCGACAAGGTAATGCAGAAGATTTTTATGACGTGGACGGCGAAGAAGAGCTTACCAAAGAAATTGAATAAAGTTAAATTTTCTGCTTGACAAATCGCCTTCGGTTGTGTATAATATAAACATAATCGAAGGCTTTTTTTATAATATAAACATAATCGAAGGCTTTTTTTTCACTTGAGGAAAATTTGTGTGTAAGGAACTGCGAGGTTTGAGGATGGCTGCTAAGGCTGCTGAAAATTCAGAACATGATACGTTTAGACACGGTGCTGTCTTAGTTAAGGGTGGATCAATTATTAATATTGCTGCAAACAACGACAATCACACACCATTTGGGGAGCGTTTTAGGACGAGTCCGGGAAGGGCGACACATCACGCCGAGCTTGGCTGTATTATGGGTATTGACAGGACCACCACCACAGGTGGTGTTGTGTATGCAGCTAGGGTTAACAAGTCGGGTAAGTGGAAGATGAGCAAACCTTGCAGTATGTGCCACGAGGCGATGAAGTTTGTGGGAATTAAAAAAGTTGTGTATACGATAGGTCCAAATGAGTGGGGCTCTTATAAAATACATGACGATGAAGTAGAGGTAGGATATGACGAGTAAGAAACGGGTGCTGATTGTGGATGCCCTTAATATGTATTTTAGGGCGTATATTGTTGACCCTTCTTTATCTACAAACGGTCAGCCCATCGGAGGACTCAAGGGATTTCTTAAGATACTCCAGAAGCTCGCAAGGGAAACAAACCCAGATCAGATAGTTGTCTGCTGGGACGGAGCAGGTGGCTCTCAACGCAGGAAGAAGATCGTCAAGGGTTATAAAGAGGGTCGCAAGCCGATTCGCCTCAATCGTGACATCCGTAATATGTCGGAGTCGGAAGAGGTGGAGAACAAGGTTTGGCAACAAACTAGGCTGTTTGAATATCTTAATTGTATGCCGGTCGTTCAGTTGATGTTGGATAGTGTTGAGGCAGATGATATTATTTCAGCAGTGGTCCAGCACAAGACAATGAAGGATTATCAAAAGGTCATCGTCTCCAGTGACAAAGATTTCTATCAACTGTGTGATGATCAAACAGTCGTCTTCAGACCAGTTCAGAAAGAAGTCTTGAACAAAAACAACATTATTGACAAGTTTGGCATTCACCCGATGAACTTCGCTCTGGCTCGTGCTATTGCAGGTGATAAATCAGATAACCTCCCCGGTGTCGGCGGGGTAGGGTTGCCGACAATCTCAAAGCGACTGCCCTTCTTGTCTGAAGCCAAGTCTTATACGATTGATGAGGTTGTTGAGCACTGTGAGAAAGAATTAGAAGAGAAAAAACTTAAAGTATTTGAAAATATTGTTTTACAAGAAGACATAGTTCGGTTAAACTATAAGATGATGCAGTTGTATATCCCGTCCATCCCCGTACAGGGTAATCAGAAGATCTCATATGCTCTAGAAGAGTTTGAGCACCACTTTAATAAAACCGAGATTAGGAAGATGATGTTGATGGATGGATTCGGAGAGTGGAATTGGAATGATCTTTTTCAGCGATTGAAGAAGATTTCGGTAGATGGTAAAGAGGAGTAATACATGTCACCAGCAGAAATAAGTCTTGCAAAGTTTGGAACAAGTTTCCAAGAAAATTTAGTTCACCTGATCTTTGAAGATCGTGCCTTCTCTGATCAAATCAGAGAGGTTCTAGACGTAGAGTTCCTTGAGGTTAAATACCTACGGCTATTTTTAAAGCGTATGTTTGACCATCGTGATAAGTATGGCACCCATCCTTCACGGGATGCGATGACAACGATGCTTCGCACAGAACTGGATGGCGAAAACGAAGTTGTGGTCAAGCAGGTGCGTGAGTTCTACGCTCGTATCTTGTCCGACAAATCCCCAGTCAGAGATCAGGATTACATTAGGAGTGTGTCGCTGGAGTTTTGCCGAAAGCAAAAGCTCAAGGAGGCGTTACTTGAATCTGCTGATTTGATTAATCGTGTTAGTGATACATCGTACGATGAGGTTCGCAAGAAGATTGATCAGGCTTTAAAGCTCGGTAGTGAAAATAACTTTGGTTACGACTATTTGGCAGATTTTGAACGTCGCTTTGAGCTTAAGTCACGCAATCCGATCTCCACCGGTTGGGATAAGATTAACTCTATCACACAGGGCGGTCTAGGCGTAGGTGAACTCGGTGTTGTCATTGCCCCAACAGGAGTTGGGAAGTCAATGGTTCTTGTTCACTTGGGGGCGGAGGCTCTCAAAGAGGGTAAGACTGTCGTACACTATACTTTGGAGCTTGGAGACACAGTGGTTGCTTCAAGGTATGATAGCTGTATTACTGGTATCGGCTTGTCCGATCTTTATGGCAGGAAAGATGATATCTATGAGCAAGTGCAGGAAGTTCCGGGTCGTCTCATTGTGAAAGAATATCCAACCAAGACGGCAACGACCGGCACAATTACTAATCATTTGGAGAAGTTGATTGCCCGTGGGATTAATCCCGATGTGGTGATTATTGACTACGGTGATTTGTTAAGACCAATTGACAAGAGAAAAGAAAAAAGAAATGAGCTTGAGTCTATTTATGAAGAGATGCGAGCCCTTGCGCAGATATATGGGTGTCCGGTTTGGACAGCATCTCAAACGAATAGGTCAGGTCTTAATGCTGAAGTTATTACAATGGAGTCTATTTCAGAAGCTTTCAACAAATGCTTCGTTGCTGATTTTATCTGTACTATCTCTCGCACCATTGAGGATAAGAACACGAATGAGGGGCGAATGTTCGTAGCTAAGAATAGAAATGGTCCCGACGGAATTGTGTTTCCGATCTTCATGGAAACAAGAAATGTCAAGATTAAGGTCTTGAATCGCAGTCACGAGACTCCCGAGTCTCTTGCCATTGGTGCATCCAAGAAGCAGGCTGAAAGCCTTAAGGAAAAATATAAAAACTTCCGCAACGTCGGAAGGAAAAAAGAATAATTTAAACAAGAATAATAAAGGGGTAAGAAATGTATAATAGAGAAGAAGTATATAACTCCACGTTGGAGTACTTTGACGGTGATGAGTTAGCCACGAATGTGTGGATGACGAAGTATGCGTTGAGGGATAAGGATGGTGAATATCGGGAGAAGACTCCTGATGATATGCACCGCAGGCTGTCTTCAGAGTTCGCAAGAATGGAAAAGAAGTTTAACTCTGGTCACGAGCTTAATGAGGAGCAGATCTATGACTACCTCAAAGATTTTAAATATATTGTACCACAAGGTTCACCCATGATGGGCATTGGTAACGACTATGTTAATGTTTCGTTATCAAACTGTGTGGTCGTCGCTTCCCCAGAGGACAATATCTCATCAATTGTTGACTCTGGAAAAGAGTTGGCGAATTTGTTTAAACGTCGTTGTGGTGTAGGTCTGGACATATCCAACCTGCGTCCAGACGGAACAAATGTTAATAATTCTGCTGGTACAACGACAGGTGCTTGGTCGTTTGCAGATTTTTATTCTTATGTGTGTCGGATGATTGGTCAAAACGGTCGCCGTGGCGCACTGATGATTACAATGGATGTCCGACACCCAGACATTGAAAAGTTTGTGACGATGAAGCACGACTTGACGAAGGTCACGGGTGCCAATGTCTCTATCAAGATCAGTGATGACTTTATGGAGGCTGTTCAGAACAAAGAAATGTTTACGTTACAGTTTCCTGTTGGTTCCGAGAACCCGACACACACATCCGAGGTTGATGCTGCGTCTCTGTGGTCAACGATTGTTGAGTCTGCTACTAAGACAGCCGAGCCGGGTCTTCTGATGTGGGGTAATATTGAAAAGACGCTTCCAGCGGAATGTTATGCCGACGTGGGCTTTAAAACCATTTGCACAAACCCCTGTGCGGAAATTCCCTTATCGGCATACGATAGTTGCAGGCTGATCTCTATTAATCTTAAGAACCTTGTTGAGAATCCTTTCACAACTAAGGCATCTTTTAATTTTAATAAATTCTCTGAAGTTGTTCGTGCGTCAATGCGCTTATCTGATGATTTAGTTTCTTTAGAAATTGAAAAACTTGACAACATCATTGATGTGTGCGATACTCCGGATGAGGTTGAGTTGTGGCAGAAGCTAAAGTCAGCAGCACTCCGTGGACGACGGACGGGTCTTGGTACACATGGTCTTGCTGATGCTCTTGCTTGTTTGCAGCTTGCATACGATTCGGGAGAAGCCATAGAAGCGGTCAGCGAGATCTACGCAACGTTACGCAATGAGTCTTATCGTGAAAGCGTAATCTTGGCTCGTGAGCGAGGCTCATTTCCAGTGTTTGACTCCAGCAAGGAAACAAACAATATTTATCTTCGTGAGTTACCCAACGATATTCGTGCGATGATGCACCAATACGGTCGGAGAAACATTTCAATCTTGACCAATGCTCCTACGGGTTCTGTGTCTATTTTGTCTCAAACCTCTTCGGGTCTGGAGCCTGTGTTCAGGAACTCCTATACACGACGACGCAAGCTTGAGACTTCAGAATACACACCAGAAGATTTTGTTGATGACTTGGGAGATCACTGGAAAGAATTTGAGGTCTATCACCACAATGTACAACAGTGGCGAGCAGCCAACGGCGAGACCGAAAACCTCCCAGAATATTTCACAGAATCAGATCAGATTGATTGGCTCAAGAGAATTGAAATCCAGTCGGCGATCCAAAAGAATATTGATCACGCCATTAGTTCTACGATTAACCTTCCAAAAGAAACTTCTATGGAAGTCGTCTCGGAACTTTATCTGGAGGCTTGGAGACAGGGGCTAAAGGGAGTTACAATCTATGTAGACGGTAGCCGAACTGGTGTGCTTGTCACTAATGATGCAGCATCTGCTGAAGAGTTCCCGCAACACGCAGCACCTAAACGCCCAGAGCTTGTTGATTGTGATATTCATCATACGACGATTAAGGGTGAGAAGTGGGTCGTTCTTGTAGGTCTGATGGACGGGAAACCTTATGAGGTACTCGCTGGTGAGGCTAGTATGATTGAAATTCCGAAGAGGTACGACACAGGGACTCTAACAAAACATAATTTTAAGACAAAAAACAACAGATATGACTTGACATTTGGATACAATGGTGATAGTATTACTGTGAAAGATGTGGTTAAGGCTTTTGATAATCCAACTGATGCTGCGTTCACTCGCATGATCTCGTTGGGTCT
>Ga0315315_10001610_pt1 | contig 20725 bp, 19 predicted proteins | sample M140m3416metaG_FD_203699 | JGI IMG/M metagenome (GOLD analysis project Ga0315315, IMG submission 203699) | Ammonia-oxidizing marine archaeal communities from Monterey Bay, California, United States - M1 40m 3416 | ecosystem: Environmental > Aquatic > Marine > Intertidal zone | place: USA...
TTCTACTGTAACATCAATATGCTTTAAACTACTAACCCCTATAATTCCTGTCCGGATTAATTGAGCTCGAAAACTACTTTCCTCTCGTTTGTCTTTGGTATAATCTAACTCTAGAAGTTGAGCATTACAAAAAGCGCCTTGAATTAAAAATAATACCAGAAAAATGGAATATTTTAATGCGCTTTTAGCGTTTAATTTCATAGGGTATATTATTAATTTGATATTCTTAATGTAGCATTAAAATTTTGAACCTGATAGAACAATAATCCTTGAGGAGGATTTAAATCTCCGCTAGGATTAAGTAGTTGTCCAGTAGCAAGACTGTATTGAAAATCTTCACAATGGCATTCAGCCAAAACACCACTTATGGATAAAGTAGAACAAATTTCAGGAATATGATTTGGGCAAGTGGCTTCCCAAGCGAGATATGTACTTCCATTGAGATTAAAGACCAGAACTCCATTTATTCCTATATCTGGAATAAAAATACTTCCACCAACAAAATTAAGGCTGTTGTATAATGGAAGTGACAGGTTTATTTCTCTTTGAAAGCGTATATCAACTAGGTAAGGATTTCGCTCTAGTGTTCTCTTGCTACAACCCACAAGAATAAATGTACTTAATAGAATCAATAAGTAGAAATTTTGAATTATTTTAATGCCTTGTTTCAATTACGTATCTTTATTGTGTCCACCTTTAGGGAGGATTTTTTGTTTATATTAAACGCATAAATCATGAGTAAAGTATCTTATTATACCGAAGAAGGCTTGAAAAAGCTTCGAGAAGAGCTAAATAAACTCAAAGATATCGAACGCCCAAAAGCATCTCAGGCTATTGCCGAAGCAAGAGATAAGGGTGATCTCAGTGAAAACGCAGAATATGATGCTGCAAAAGAAGCTCAAGGAATGCTTGAAATGCAAATTGCAAAACTTGAAAACACATTAGCAAATGCAAGAATTATTAATGAATCTGAATTAGATAACTCTAAAGTTCTTGTTCTGTCTAACGTCGAGGTTAAAAACAAGGCTAATTCTGCAGTAATGAAATATAAACTTGTAGCACAAAGTGAGGCAGACTTAAAAACTGGAAAAATTTCTGTAGAATCTCCAATTGGAAAAGGGCTACTAGGGAAAGAAGTAGGGGATGTTACCGATATAAATGTTCCTAACGGCAGTATTCAACTTGAAATTATTTCTATATCTCGTGACTAATGGAAACGCTTTTTAGTAAAATAATTTCTGGAGAGATTCCAAGCTATAAAGTTGCTGAAAACAAATCTTGTTTTGCTTTTTTGGACATTAATCCCAATGCTAAAGGTCACGTTTTATGTGTTCCTAAAAAACCTGTAGATAAACTTTTTGACTTAAACGAGGTGGATTATAGCCGATTGATGCATTTCTCCCGTAAAGTTGCATTAGCAATTCGGCAAGCAATTCCATGTAAGCGAATTGCAATGACAGTAGTTGGGTTGGATGTTCCTCATGCACATATTCATCTCATTCCTTTAGATGTTCTGGATGATATTCGATTTCAGAAGAAAGTTGAGCTTAGTTCAGAGGAAATGAAAAAAACTGCTGAATCGATCACTTCTTTTCTTGTTCTTTAGAATTCTTAAAAGGAGCTTTTTTTAATAGTACTTGAAAACTTGTTCCTTTTCCAAGAACTGTTTTTAAGACACTTATTTTTCCTTTATGAAAATCAACAATTATCCTTTTAGCTAATGAGAGGCCAAGACCCCAACCCCTAGTTTTAGTTGTAAAACCAGGCTTAAAAATCTTATTTGCAACCTCTTTTTTCATTCCAGAACCAGTATCAGAGATCAAAATTTCTATCTCTGATGCTTTTTCTAACAATCTAAGATTAAGACTTCCCTTACCCTTCATTGCATCAATCCCATTTTTAATCAAATTCTCAAGCGTCCAACTTATAAGTTGGGAATTCAAGGGAATTATAATTTTTTTATTAGGAAGCTGAATTTTAAATTTAATATGTTCAGAGCTTCTTTTTTGAAGATAATTTACAGTTTCTTTAATCACGGAAGTTAGATCTGAAGGTATAAGTTTAGGAATTGAACCTACTTTAGAAAATCGATCAGTAATAAGGTTTAATCGGGCTATATCTTTTTCAATTTCAATTAGTGGAATTGATTTTTTTTGTTTTTCTTTCAAAAGTGTAATCCAGCCCACCATAGAGGTTAAAGGAGTTCCTATTTGATGTGCGGTTTCCTTTGCCATAGCTGCCCAAAGTCTATTTTGCTCTGCAATTCGAGAAGTTTTAAAGAAGAAATATAGCATTGCTCCAAAAAGAAAAATAATAAGCAATAAAGCTAAAGGATAATATTGTAGTTTTTTTAGTGTAGAGGAATTTCCATAATAAAGCGCTTGGTTCACGACTAAGTCTCCTTTCCCGTTTCGGAATTGAATTAGTATAGGATCATTCTCTTTTTTTATTTTTTCTAAAATTGAGTATAGTTTGGTAGAGTCTTGTTTTTTAATATTCCACTCAATATTCCGGAATTCAATAATACGGCCAAATTCATTTACTTGAATCATAGGGTTAACTCCTGAACGTTGAAGTATCTCAAAAGTCAGATTACTTGAGTTAGGATTTTGTATGTACTCTTTTTGAGCCATTCCCCATAGCTCCATCTTACTACGTTCTTGAAGACTTAAACTTTCAAAGAGTAAATAGGTATTCCATAAAATCAAGATTACTATAGCGAAAGCAAAAAACAGCCAGCTGTTTTTTAGTTGATTTTTCAAGTTGCTAAGCAGTTTCATAACAAGTTGTTCAAAACGAAGATAACTCAATTTAACAAAATAGACTCAAAGCCTAGTTGACCGCTAAAAACTTTTACTATTTTTGTATTAAGCATTAAAAACTATGGAACTATCTGGAAAAATAAAATGGATTGACGAAACTAAAACTTATGGAAGTAACGGGTTTAGAAAAAGGGAGGTTGTAATTACGACTGAAGAGCAATACCCCCAACATATTTTAATAGAATTTATACAAGATAAGTGCGATTTACTCAACACATATCAAGTTGGACAAGATGTAAAAATAGGAATAAACTTACGTGGACGTGAATGGGTTAATCCAGAAGGACAAACGAAATACTTTAATTCTATTCAAGGTTGGAAAATTGAAGCAACAGAGGGTTCAGTAGTATCTGAGATGCCACCTATGCCCCCACCATCTGCTTTTGAGCCTGCGGAAGGAGAACCTAAAGAAGTAGATGATGACCTACCTTTTTAAGTTTAAACTGGCTTTTGAATAACGAAAACAATCTACAAGGTGGTCATTTACTATCCCTATAGCTTGCATATAGGAGTAAACTACAGTGGGTCCAATAAACTTAAAACCATTTTGCTTTAAATCCTTACTAATAGATTTAGAAAGGGAAGTATAAGTTGGAATTTCATTTGATTTTTTGTAATCATTTAAAATTGGATTACCCGAAACAAAATCCCATATATAATTTGAAAAACTTCCTTTTGATTTTTGAATTTTCATAAAATATTTAGCATTTTTTATTGTTGACTCTATTTTTTGACGGTTTCGAATTATACTAGGATTGGACATGAGTTCATCCTCTTTTTGAATATTATAAGAAGCTATTTTTCTATAGTCAAAATTATCAAACGCTTTTTTAAAATGCTCTCGTTTACGTAAAACTGTAATCCAACTGAGTCCTGCTTGAAAAGTCTCCAATATTAGGGATTTGAATAATAATCTATCATCAAAAACCGGGACACCCCATTCTTTATCATGATAATTTTCATAAAGCTTGTCACCTAAGCACCAATCACATCGAATTTTACTCATAAAATAAAAGTAAAAAAAAGCACCTTATTAAGGTACTTTTAATTTATTTAAAGTAAATATAAATCAGACTAGAGCTACTCGAGCAAAGCCTGTAACTTCAATATCTCCAACAGACTTAACATAGTCACCTACCGAAATTTTACTGTCTTTAATAAAGTCTTGATTTACTAGAGTGTTGTCCTTAAAGAAACGTTTGATTTTTCCTTGAGCAATTTTATCTAACATTTCTTCAGGTTTACCTTCTTGGCGAAGTTGATCTTTGGCAATCTCAATTTCTTTTTCAATAATAGAAGCATCTACACCTTCCTCATTGAGTGCAATTGGGTTCATTGCAGCAGCTTGCATTGCAACATTTTTTGATACTTCGGCAGCATCCTCCACTTTAGCAGAAAGTCCAACAAGGGTAGCAATCTTATTTCCCGCATGAATATATAAACCTATATAAGGAGCTTTTAAAGTTTTAAAGTCACCAATTTCTATTTTTTCACCTATCACTCCAGTCTGTTCAGTAAGTTTTTCGGCAACACTCATGCCCTTGAAATCGGCTGCTAAGAAGCTTTCTAAGGTTTCATGACCCAATGCAGTATCGGTAAGCTCTTTAGCTAATGTGAGATAAGTTTCATTTTTTGCAACAAAATCAGTTTCACAGTTTATTGAAACTATTACTCCTGAAGTATTATCTTGATTCACTTTAGCAAGCACCGCTCCCTCAGAAGAGTCTCGATCCGCCCTATTAGCAGCAACTTTTTGTCCTTTTTTACGAAGATTTTCTACAGCCTTTTCAAAGTCACCTTCTGCTTCGACAAGAGCTTTTTTGCAGTCCATCATTCCCGCTCCAGTAGCTTGGCGGAGTCTATTTACTTCAGATGCAGTAATTTTCACAGTTATATAATTTTAGTTAGTTATGCGTCTTTTTCTTTTTTTACTTCCTTATCAGAAGGAGCTTGTTTTGAGGAGGCTTTTTCATTTTGCTGATCGTCTTTAGAAGTTTCTTGTTTCTTTTCCTCAACAGCTTCGACTTTAGCCTTGGCCTCATCTGATTTTGCAGCAGCTTCCATTTTATTAGCATCATTAGCCTCAGTGGCCTCTTTTTCGCTTTTACGCTCACTAAGGCCTTCAGCCACTGCAGATGTAACAAGATTTAATATCTTATCGATAGATTTAGAAGCATCATCGTTTGAAGGGATTACATAATCAACATCCCTTGGATCTGAATTGGTGTCTACCATAGCAAAGATTGGAATCTTTAATTTTTGCGCTTCCTTGACAGCAATGTGTTCACGAGTAGTATCTACTATAAAAATTGCACCTGGTAAGCGTGTCATATCAGTTATTGAACCTAAATTCTTTTCAAGTTTAGCACGTTGACGGTCTACTTGAAGGCGCTCTTTTTTGGAAAGTGTTTCAAAAGTTCCATCTTTTTTCATACGATCTATAGCAGCCATTTTCTTTACCGCTTTTCTAATAGTAATAAAGTTTGTCAACATTCCTCCTGGCCAACGCTCAGTTATATAAGGCATATTTACAGCATTTGCTTTTTCAGCTACAATGTCTTTGGCTTGTTTTTTAGTAGCTACAAAGAGAATCTTCCTTCCAGAGGCGGCAATCTTTTTTAGAGCTGAGTTTGTCTCTTCGATTTTTGCAGCGGTCTTGTAAAGGTTGATAATATGGATTCCATTACGCTCCATATATATATAAGGAGCCATATTAGGGTTCCACTTTCGGGTTAAGTGTCCAAAGTGGACACCTGCATTAAGCAGGTCATTTACTTCTGGTTTTGCCATTTTGTTTTAGTTTACGTTCCTTTTGATTAGCAACAAGTATTTAAACATGTTTAGATGCTAAACTAATTTCCGCACTAGCGGTTTAAGCAACAGGTTAAATTAATAAATGAATGAACTTTGTTTTGTCGAAACAAAACGAAACCAATTAACGTTTTGAGAATTGGAATTTTTTTCTTGCTTTCTTTTGGCCAAACTTTTTTCGCTCCACCATACGTGGGTCTCTAGTTAACAATCCTTCAGGTTTCAATTCGGCTCTAAACTCTTCATTGATTTTACATAAAGCTCTGGAAATTGCTAGACGAACAGCTTCAGCTTGACCATTGGTTCCTCCACCCTTTACCGTAATATTTAAATCATAATTTCCTTCTGTGCTGGTTAACATGAAAGGTTGTTGGATCTTATATTGTAGGGCAGGTGTTGGAAAGTAATCTGTATAATTTTTTTTGTTTACCGTTATTGATCCTTTCCCTTTAATAATAAATATTCGGGCAATTGAGGTTTTGCGACGGCCAATAGTGTGAACTGTGTCCATTATAAGTAATCGTTAATGTTAATAATTTTTGGGTTTTGAGCTTCTTGTTTGTGGTCAGCACCTCCAAAAACTCGTAAATTTCTGAAAAGCTCAGCACCTAATTTGTTTTTAGGCAACATTCCACGCACAGCGTTTTCTACCAAACGTGTATCTTTTTTGTTATGAAGTTGAAGAGCGTTTAAAGAACGTTGTCCTCCTGGATATCCTGTATGTCGGATGTATTCTTTTTGCTCCCACTTGTTTCCACTTAAAGTAACTGTAGAAGCATTAATTACAATTACGTTATCACCACAATCTACATGGGGTGTATAATTGGTTTTATATTTACCACGTAAAAAATTTGCAATTGCTGTTGAAACCCTTCCTAATGGAAGATTCTTTACATCTAATACGATCCATTCTTTCTTAACAGTGCCCGAATTTGCAGATATAGTTTTATAACTTAATGTATTCACAATTATTTATTTTAACCGTCTGAAATTGCTTCAACGGGCTGCAAATGTACAATTATAAATTACTTTTGAAAAATTTTTCCCTGAAATTTATTGGAACCTTTTTGACTAAGCTAAATTAGCTAGTGAGCTTCTAACCAATTCGCTCCAACACCTATGTCTACTAATAATGGGACATCGATTTTAAATGCATTTTCCATTTTGGTTTTGACCATTGTTTTTAGAGCTGTTAATTCTGTTTTTGGAACATCAAAAACTAATTCATCATGCACTTGAAGTAACATTTTAGACTTCCAGTTTTTATTTCGTAATTCTTTTTGAATAGAAATCATGGCTAATTTAATAATATCTGCAGCGCTTCCTTGAATAGGGGCGTTTACCGCATTACGCTCTGCCGCTCCACGAACAATCGCATTTTGAGAATTAATATCTTTTAGATAGCGTCTTCTACCTAATACAGTCGAGACATAACCGTTGTCTCTGGCAAAATCTATTTGATCTTGAATGTAATTCCTCAGTTTAGGATATGTTGCATAATAAGTCTCTATCAATTCCTTAGATTCGCTCCTAGTTAAACTAGTTTGCTGACTCAAACCAAATGCAGAGACTCCATAAATTATACCAAAGTTTACCGTCTTAGCATTACTGCGTTGTTCTCTTGTAACATTTTCCAGTGAAACCCCGAATACTTTAGCAGCAGTAGCTGAATGAATATCTTTGTTATTTTGAAATGCATCTACCATACCTAAATCTTTGCTTAATGCCGCAATGATACGTAATTCAATTTGAGAATAATCTGCAGCAACAAGAACATGTTCTTTATCGCGTGGGATAAATGCTTTACGAACTTGTTGCCCACGAGGGGTTCTGATCGGAATATTTTGAAGGTTAGGATTATTACTGCTTAAACGGCCCGTAGAAGCAACAGCTTGATTATAAATTGTATGAACACGATTAGTTTTTAAACTGATTTCCTTTGGAAGAGCGTCTACATATGTGTTTTGAAGTTTATTGAGTGATCTCCACTCTAATATATTTGAAATTATAGGGTTATCTTTAGCTAACGCAGAAAGAACCTCCTCAGCAGTAGAGTACTGACCTGTTTTTGTTTTTTTTGGTTTTTCTACAAGATTTAATTTTTCAAATAAAATTGGCCCTAATTGCTTAGGGGACCCTAAATTAAAGGTTTCACCAGCATCATCAAAAATAGTTTTTTCCAAGACCTCGATATCACTTGACAGCCCTTTCGAAAGCTCTTTTAAAAATGCGGTATCTAGATTAATCCCTTCACACTCCATATCTGAAAGTACTTCTACTAGGGGAAGTTCAACCTGCTTATATAATGATAAGGTATTTGCAGCTTCCATTTCTTTTTCAAAATGCTGCTTGAGTTGAAAGGTAATATCAGCATCTTCAACTGCATATTCAGTTTGTTGATCTAAAGCTACTTCTTTCATGCTTATTTGATTTTTACCTTTCTTTCCAATAAGATCAGTTATGGGTTGAGGATTATAATTTAAATACGTCTCAGCTAAAACATCCATATTGTGACGCATATCAGGATTGACTAAATAATGCGCAACCATTGTGTCAAAGAAGGGTGATTGAACTTGAATATTATAATTTCTCAATATTTTTAAGTCATACTTTAAATTATGACCAATTTTTTCTATTTCAGGATGTTCAAAAAAGGGCTTAAAGTATTGTAAAATTTGAATTACCTGTTTTCTGTCATTTGGTAAGGCCAAGTAATAGCCTTTGCCAGGACTCCAACAAAATGAAATTCCTATTAGATCAGCCTCTAAAGCATCTACAGAGGTCGTCTCTGTATCAAAACAAACCTGTTTTTTACTTAATAGTTTTTTTAATAATAATTCACGTGCTTTTTTACTATTAACGGTTTGATACCAGTGTTCTTTTGTGGATAAATCCTTCCTTTTTAACGAATCATTTTGGGCTGAACTTCCGCTTCCAGGAGGAGAAAATAAGTTGAACTGTTGACCCTCTTGAAGAACTTTTTGATTTGATGTATTTATTTTATCATCAGAAATTACAGGCTCTTCTTTTGAGGTAAAAATCTTATTAAAGTTTTCAGCCATTCTCCGAAACTCTAATTCTTGAAAAAGTTCACTGACTTTTGATTGATTGGGATCTCTTAAGGCATAGTTTTCAGCATCGAAAGTTACAGGTACATCCAAAAGAATTGTCGCCAACTCCTTAGATAAGATTCCTTGGTCTTTATTTGCATTAATTTTTTCACCTAGTTTTCCTTTGACCTCGTGTGCATTCTCTAATAAAGCCTCCATACTGCCATATGTTTTTAATAATTTTTTAGCAGTTTTATCTCCTACTCCAGGTAGTCCAGGTATATTATCAACGGCATCACCCATCATACCTAAGTAATCAATGACTTGTTCTGGACGCTCTACTTCAAACTTTTTTTGTACTTCTGGAACTCCCCAAATTTCTATTCCATTTCCCATGCGAGAGGGACGATACATAAAAATATTTTCAGAAACTAATTGAGCAAAGTCTTTATCGGGTGTGACCATGAAAACTTGATAACCTTCTTTTTCCGCTTGTTTAGATAGTGTTCCTATGATATCATCTGCTTCATAACCTTTTTTGACTACTACAGGAATGTGCATTGCATCTAAAATTTTTTGAATATAAGGTATTGCTAAACTAATGGCCTCTGGAGTTTCATCTCGATTAGCTTTATATTCAGTGAAAAGATCAGTTCTGCTCTTAGATCCACCTTTATCAAAACATACAGCAAGATAGTCGGGGCGTTCTCTTTTAATAACATCTAGCAATGAATTTGTAAAACCCAAAATTGCAGAGGTGTTCATCCCCTTAGAATTAATTCTGGGATTTTTTATAAAAGCATAGTAGCCTCTAAAAATTAAGGCAAAGGCATCAAGTAAAAAAAGACGTTTTTGGGCACTCATAGATACATTTAGGTTAAAATTAAAAAACTAAACTTCTCCGTAACTCATCCCAACACTTTATTTAATAACAACTGAAGTTTTTTTGTTATTCCACTTACATCTAGTCCTATTTCTTGAAAAAGTTCATCAGTATCTCCGTGAGGAACAAAGATATCTGATACACCCTCTAAATGGATGGGAACTTGATACAATTTTTGTGAAGCAAACTCTAGCACAGCACTTCCAACTCCACCTTGTTTTACTCCTTCTTCAAATACAACAACTGTTTTAAATTTATTAAATACTTTGTGAAGTAATTCTTCATCCAAGGGCTTTGCAAAACACAAGTCAAAATGTGCAAAAGCTTCAGGATAATTAACATGGCTGAGAGCTTTTTCAATATTTTTTGATATAGTTCCTAGGGATAAAATAGCAATATGGCTTCCATTTTTTAAAAGGGTCCCTTTACCCCAAGGAATTTTTTTAAAATCAAAAGAGAGAGATTTTTTTTCGCTGTAGCCTCTAGGGTAGCGAATAGCTAATGGTAAATTAATCCCCAATTGAGCGGTATAAACGATGTTTTGAAGCTCTTGCGAATCTCTTGGTGCAACAATCTGAATATTAGGGATACATCTTAAAAATGAAATGTCAAAAAGACCATGATGCGTGGGTCCATCGTGACCCACAATTCCTGCTCGATCAATACAGAAAATTATTGGTAGTTTTTGTATCGCTACATCATGAATGATTTGATCATAGGCACGCTGTAAAAAAGTAGAGTATATAACGCAAAATGGGAGCATACCTTGACTTGCCATTCCTGCAGCTAGAGTAACTGCGTGTTGTTCAGCAATACCTACATCTATACATTGTTTTGGCAGGGTTTCTAGCATCTTTACCAATCCACTCCCCGTTGGCATAGCGGGTGTGATTGCAACTATACTTTTATTTATTAATGCGAGCTTTAACAGAGTTTCTCCAAAAATGGTTTGAAATTTCAATTTTTTATTTCCTTTTGAAGGGTTTAATTTTCCTGTTAAAGGATCAAATTTACCGGGAGCATGATATATAATTTGTTTTTCTTCTGCCAAAGGGAGTCCTTTTCCTTTAGTAGTAACAACGTGAAGAATTCTAGGGCCTTTTTGTTTTTTTTGATTTTCTAAGGTTGACAATAGAATTTCAATATTATGACCATTTATAGGTCCTTGATAGGAAAGATTTAAAGATTGGAAAAAATTAAGTGTTGAAGGCGTTTCTTTTTTTACAGTATTAAAAAATTTTTTTAAAGCGCCTACACTGGGATCAATACCCATACTATTATCATTTAATATTACTAGGACATTAGCTTGAGTTGTACCTAGATGATTTAAAGCTTCAAAAGCCATACCATTTGCAATTGAAGCATCTCCAACCACTGCAATATGCAATCTGTTTTGATCTTCTGTTTTAGCACTTAGCGCCATGCCTAGTGCTGCCGATATAGCGGTACCTGCATGTCCTGTTCCAAAAGTGTCATAGGGGCTTTCATCTCGTTTCGGGAAACCACTAATTCCATTACGCTGTCTTAACTTCTGAAAGGCCTTTCGTCTCCCAGTAATCATTTTATGTCCATAAGCTTGATGACCAACATCCCAAATTATCAAATCTTTAGGAGTATTAAAGCAATAATGTAACGCAATAGTGAGCTCAACAGTTCCAAGGCTTGAACCCAAATGTCCTTCACCTTTAGCTATGATATTTATGATTTCTTGGCGAAGTTCTACTGCAAAAACTTTAAGATCTTCTGGCAACAGTTTACGAAGATCTTCGGGTTTTTGAATATGCTTAAATTGGTCGGAAGCCATTATGTAAAGGTAATGCAAAACATTATGAGAAAAGAACCTATTAGAATGTGTATTTTTAGGCCATGAAATTAGATGACACTTATTTTATGAAGCTTGCCTTAAAAGAGGCTGAAAAGGCTGAAATTCAAGATGAAGTTCCAGTAGGGGCTATAGTTGTTGTTGATCAAAGGGTAATAGCTCGCGCTCATAACTTGACCGAGAAGCTAAATGATGTTACTGCCCATGCTGAGATGCAAGCTATTACTTCAGCAGCTAATTTCTTAAATGGAAAGTATCTTGTAGGATGCACCCTTTATGTTACCCTGGAGCCCTGCGTAATGTGTGCTGGCGCATTAATTTGGAGTCAGTTAGACCGTCTGGTATATGCTTGTAAAGATTCTAAACGAGGATTTCAACAGGCAGCTATAAAGCTTCACCCAAAGACAAAAATAACTAGTGGAGTAATGGAAGCTGAGTCTAAGAAAATGCTTCAAGACTTTTTTCTGAAAAAAAGAAAATAAAAAAGCATCTTGTTGCCAAGATGCTTATATTCTAGTAATAATGTAATATTATAATAAAGTAATATTGGAAGCTTGCTTCCCTTTTTTACCTTCTTCTTCTACATACTCTACTTTAGCCCCTTCTCTTAGGGTCACGCCGTTTAGGGCTGAAATGTGAACGAATACATCTTCTCCAGACTCATCGTTTGTAATGAAACCAAATCCTTTAGCTTCGTTAAAAAATTTTACTGTACCAGTCATGTTATTATTTAATAAATTATTTTTTGCAAATTTAGGGTTAATATTTGGGTCGGCATTCATTTTAATACATTTTTATTTTGAAAGCTATTGATTGTCAATTATTTTCAAAAGAATTTTCTAAGTGATAACTATTTTGAGATAAATTTATTTGTGGCTAACATCTTTAATTTTTTTAAGATTTTCTTCACTAAGAGTATAGTCTTGAAGGCGTTTATCTTTCCACCGGTGATATAGAAAAAGAGGCAAGTACAAAAAAGCTCCAGTAAGAACAGTGAAACCTATTATGCGTTCTCCAGTGACAAAATTTATGTAATTTTTAATATAAATACCACAGCCCAATGCAACTAGAATTAAGATAAATAAAAACCACAAAATTTTTTTCATTCTTTATTCTTAGGAAGTGTTTTTAAAAAAAGCTCTTTAAGTTGAGTATCATTTATAAATGCAGGAGCATCTATCATCACGTCACGGCCACTATTGTTTTTTGGAAACGCTATAAAGTCTCTAATGGTTTCTTCCCCTCCTAAAATAGCTACTAATCTGTCTAAACCAAAAGCAATTCCTCCATGAGGGGGAGCACCGTAACTAAAAGCATTCATTAAGAAGCCAAACTGTGCTTTAGCCTCTTGTTTAGAAAAACCAAGTAATTCAAACATTTGAGATTGTAGTTTTTGATCGTGTATCCTAATGGATCCTCCTCCAATTTCATTTCCGTTCAATACCAAATCATAAGCATTCGCATTTACATTACCAGGGTCTGTCTTCAATAAATCTAAATGTTCAGGTTTAGGGGCAGTAAACGGGTGGTGCATGGCGTGAAAGCGATTAGTTTCCTTATCCCATTCTAAAAGTGGAAAGTCTGTAACCCAAATTGGTGCGAAGACTTTAGGATCTCTTAAACCCATGCGTTCTGCTAATTCCATTCGAAGTGCACTAAGTTGAGTGCGAGTAGTTTTGACTTCTCCTGAAAGAATTAATATTAAATCTCCAGTTATTGCCCCAGAGCGTTCAGCCCAAGTGGCTATTTGAGATTCAGTGAAAAACTTATCAACTGAAGATTTATATTTTCCATCATCATTACATTTTATCCAAACTAGTCCTTTAGCGCCAATTTGAGGACGTTTGACCCAATCGACCAGAGCATCGATTTCTTTTCTTGAATATGAAGCTGCACCTGGTACAGCAATTCCTACAACTAACTCTTGACTATCAAAGACATCAAATCCTTTACCTTGAGTCAAATCGTTAAGTTCTATAAATTTCATTCCAAATCGAATATCTGGTTTATCATTTCCATAAGTTTTCATTGCCTTTTCATAGGATATTCTTGGGAAGGATTCAATTTCAACACCTCTAATTTCTTTAATTAGATGACGCGTAAGTCCTTCAAATTGATTAAGAATATCTTCTTGCTCGACAAACGTCATCTCGCAATCAATCTGCGTAAATTCTGGCTGGCGATCAGCTCGTAAATCCTCGTCTCTAAAGCATTTTACAATTTGAAAATACTTATCCAAACCACCAATCATCAATAATTGTTTAAAAGTTTGAGGCGACTGAGGAAGAGCATAAAACTGACCCGAATTCATTCTTGAGGGTACCACGAAGTCACGCGCTCCTTCAGGAGTAGATTTTATCAAATAGGGAGTTTCTATGTCAATAAATCCTTCAGATGTTAAATAATTTCGAACTGTATTGGATACTTTAGATCGAAAGATCAATTTATCTTTTACAGGATTTCTACGAATATCCAAATAGCGAAATTGCATTCTTAGTTCCTCCCCTCCGTCGGTAATATCTTCAAGGGTGAATGGGGGTGTTTTTGACTTATTAAGTATATTGAGTTCGTTTACTAAAACTTCTACAGCTCCAGATTTGATATTGGAGTTTTTAGATTCTCGTTCAATAACCACTCCTTTAATTTGTATTACAAACTCACGGCCAATATTTTGTGCTTTTTCAAAAACATTTTTGGGACTGCGTTCCTCATCAAAAATTAATTGAGTAATTCCATAACGGTCTCTTAGATCAACCCAAATGATAAAACCTTTATTTCTACTTTTATGAACCCATCCTGATAAAGTAACATTTTGATTTATGTTTTCGAATCTCAGTGAGCCGCAGTCGTGTGATCTATACATAAGTTCTTTAATTATTGTAAAAATAAAAAATCCTGAAGCGCAAACCACAGGATTTAGTATTCTTTATAAAAACTTCTTAATCCAAATTTTAATAGAATATACGATTGAGAAGGTAGCTGGAACAATTACTAATGTTAAAAAGGTAGCAAAAGTTAACCCAAAGATGACTGTCCAAGCAAGGGGACCCCAAAAAATAACATTGTCACCACCAATATAAACCTTAGGATTCCATTCAGAGAATAGTGCAAAAAAGTCAATATTGAGTCCAATAGCTAAAGGGATTAATCCCAAAACTGTGGTTATAGCTGTAAGTATTACTGGGCGAAGACGAGCGGTACCTCCTTCAATAATAGCGAGAGTTACTTCTTTTTTTTCTAAAAGAGAACCTTCAGGCAGTTCAAGTTCTAAACTTTTTCTATCTATTAACAATTGAGTATAGTCTAGAAGTACAACCCCGTTATTAACCACAATTCCAGCTAGAGCAATAATTCCCATCATAGTCATTAATATTACAAATGGCATTTGAAATGCAATCAATCCTAAAAAAACTCCTGTAAAACTTAAGAAAATAGAAAGTAAAATAATAAGTGGTTTGGAAATGGAATTAAATTGGAATACCAAGAGTAACAAAATTAAACCTAGTGCTGATAATAATGCATTTGAAAGGAAATCCATGTTTTTTTCTTGTTCTTCAATTTCTCCAGAAAATTTGAACTGCACGTCTTTAGGTAGTTTATAACTAACCAATGCATTTTTAACCTGATCAACTACAGCATTTGCGTTGAAATCAGCTAATACAGGAGAATAAAGAGTTACAACCCGATTAAGTTGTCGATGCTTGATAGCATTAAAACTGGTTGTATTTTTGCGTTCTATTAGTGCTGTTACAGGGATTTCCTTAATCTGTCCATTTGAAGGATCTCTAAAAATGATATTTTGATTATATAATGCATTATTATCGTAGCGATTAGCTTTATTAAAACGGACATTTATTTCGTAATCGTCCCCATCTTTTTTATAAACTCCAGCTTTTGCTCCAAACAGAGAAGTTCTTAATAACTGTCCTACTTGAGATGTAGACACTCCGAGTTCCCCAGCTTTTTCACGATCGATATTCAGTTGAACACCTGGCTTGTTTTTGTTTACATCAATTTTTAGTTCTTCTACCCCTGGTATATTTACCCGATTAAGGTAGTCTTTCATTTTTTCGGCAGTTTGAATTAGTCCCAAGTAATTTTCACCAGTGATTTCTATTGTTATAGGATAACCAGCTGGAGGACCGTTAGCATCCTTTTCTACGGAGATAGCGACTCCAGGGAATTTTCCGTCTAATTGTTCTTGGATTTCCTTTCTTAAATCTTCACTAGATATTCCTCCTCGTAATTTGAATTCTCTCATAGTCAAGGTAATTTTTCCTTTGTGAGGAAGCTCGTTTGTATTGCCATTATCAATAAATGGATTTCCAGCTCCTTCTCCAACTTGGGCAACCCCAGACTCTACCAAAAAATTAAAGTTTCCTTGATTGTATTTTTGTCTAGAAATTACATCAAAGATTTCAGATTCTATTCGGCGGGTTGTAATGTTGGTTTTTTTAATAGATGTACCATCCGGATATTCAATAAATACAAGGATTTGCTGAGGTTGATTTTCTGGGAAAAATTCTACACTTGGAGGGAAAATTCCCATCAAAGCAAATGAGGTAAAAAGCAAAAAAAATGTTCCTCCTAAAAATAGACCAGGCTTATATCCACTTAAAGCAAAGGCTAAAAACTTTTGATAATTGTTTTCAAGACGAACTAAAAATGAATTTTGGAAAGCGTGAGCCAAATTTTTGATAAATAGTTTATACATCCAAAATAGAACAGGGGTTAAAACCATTAAATTTCCAAAAACACGAACACCAGGACTGCCAAATAACAAGACAATTCCGAGACCTCCCATTATTATTGTAAGTCTCCAAAGAGATTTGGTACTAATTTCACGATCTTTAATTTCCATAAATTGAGAGACAAGCATGGAGTTAAAAAAGACAGCAACGATAAGCGAAGAGCCTAAAACGACTGAAAGGGTTATCGGAAAGTAAATCATGAATTCTCCCATTAATCCTGGCCAAGCTCCAAGAGGTATAAAGGCAGCAATAGTGGTAGCTGTTGAAACAATAATTGGAAATGCTATTTCGCCAATTCCAGCTTTGGCTGCTGCAATTCGTGACATTCCTTCTTTTTCCATCAAACGGTACACATTTTCAACCACGACAATCCCGTTGTCTACCAACATGCCTAGCCCCATAACAAGTCCAAAAAGAACCATCGTATTCATGGTATAACCGAGTGCAGAAAGAATCATAAATGACATAAACATCGACATAGGTATTGCAAATCCTACGAATAAAGCATTGCGAAAACCTAAAAAGAACATCAATACAGTTACGACAAGTAAAATACCAAAAATTATACTGTTCACTAGTTCACTAACTTGGTTTAGTGTCAAGTTGGATTGGTCATTTGAAATAGTAATTTCTAGATCAGAGGGTAATCCAATTTCTTGACTTTGCTCAACAATTCTTCTAATATCTTGGGAAGCTAGGATAAGATTTTTACCACCTCTTTTTACCACGTCAAGTAAAACAGCTTTTTCGCCAAAAGAACGCGCAAAGGAAGTAGCTTCTTTTTCTTTAAAACTAATTTCAGCGAGATCACCTAAATAAACTGGACCTCCATCTGTTTTAACTACAAAATTTCTGAGTTGCTGAGGGTTTTCAATTTCCCCTGTCAAACGTATATTTCGTCTTTGACCGCCCATAACAATATTTCCACTTGAGATGGTTGAGTTTTCTTGTGAGATTGCACCCAAAATATCATTAAATGAAACCTTTGCAGCAGTCATTTTGTAAATATCAACGGCTACTTCTACTTCAAATATTTGTATTCCACGAATGTTAACCTCCTTAATTTGAGGTAATTGTTCGATACGATTTTCCAAACGTTCTGCATAAACTTTGAGTTGTTTAATAGGATAATTTCCAATTAAACTAATGTTCAAAATCGGTTGTAATTCTGAAAAATCCAACTCAAAGACGTTGGGTTCTACTTTGGCATTATTGAAGACAGGCCAATCTGGACCTGAAGTAACTCCATCTACCAACTCCTTCACCTTTTGCTTAGCGTCGTCAATTGTAATATTTTCATCTAATTCTATATCAATTACAGAAAAATCCTCTGAGGATGTTGAACGAATTTCAACCAAATTTGGAACCCCCTTTAGAGCCTCTTCTAAAGGGTCAGTAATTATTCGTTCAATATCTTCGGCAGTATTGCCAGGATATACAGCACTTACAAAAACTTTAGTGTCATTAATTTCAGGGAAAGCTTCTCTTGGCATAGTGAAATATGAAGAAATTCCTAAAATGAAAAACAGGGTCATAATAACATATATGACTGTTTTGTGTTCAATAGCCCAAGAAGAGAATAAAAATTCTTTGATTTTGGGAGTATTTTTTTGTTCAATCATTATTCTAAAATTCTTTTAACTTTTTGGTTGGTAACTAAAAGGCTCACTCCTTCTTCTACAACGAGTTCACCTGTGGTCAAACCGTCCATGATTTCTACCATTTCTTCTTTAGTTTTACCTAAGGTTACCATTCGTTGTTCTGTAGTAAAACCATTATCTTTTTCAGGCTTAGATAAAACAAAAACATAGGGTTGATTTTTAGCATCTTCTCTAACAACTCGAAGGGGTATCATGATGGCCTCAGGATTAAAGTAATCCATAACACTTAAACGTGCATTGAGATTAGGCTTAATTAATCCTTCTGGATTTTCTAATCTTGCTTCTACACGAAATGTCCTGTTGCTTGGTGTAATAAAGTTACCTGTTTGGTGAATCTCTGTGTTTTGAATTTGATTTAATGCAGGAATACTCACTTTGGCTTTACTTCCTTTAGTTATGTTAGACAGATAGTTTTCTGGCACATCAGATTCTGCAAACATGGTGTTTAGGTTTACAATCCTTAATACAGGAGTTATACCAGGGATAAGATTACTGCCTAACCGTGCTTGGATTTCATCAATAACACCATTAAATGGAGCATAAATTTTAGTTTTTGCCAGTTGTTGCTTAATTTGTGATACTTGTTTTTGGGCAGCTTTATATCTGGTTTTAGCTTCTAAATACATCATCTCAGAACCAATTTTTTGATCCCAAAGCCTTTGGGTTCTTTCAAAAGTAGTTTTTGCTAAGTTTAGTTGTAATATCATTTGATCAAGCTGATCCGTTATGCCAGCATCATCAATTAAAGCTAATAGATTGCCCTTTTTTACATTTTGACCTTCTACTACTTTCAATGTTATTAAACGGCCTGCAAATTCTGGATATATGAGCACATTTTGACGTGTCTTTATATTCGCTTGAATTTCGATTTGATGTTCAAATGATTGTGTTTCAGTAATAAAAGCAGTTATTAAAGTTCTCTTTTCAGAACTCCCTAATGCATCAATGGCACTATTTATTTTTTCTAATTCAAGTTTTAAGTCATTTATTTGTTGAGTATAATTAGCTTTTTGAATATTGAGCTCTTCCAAGTTAATACCTTCAACTCCATTCGTATTTGAAGTATCTACCATTTCTTGAGAACAGTTAATTAATAAGAAGCTTATTCCTAGTGTATAAATTATTTTTTTCATTGAGCAGTATTTAAAAGTGTTTCCAGATATAATTTTTTCTGTATAACATCTTGAATGGATCTTAGATAGTTGTTTTGCGCACTGTAAAGTTGTAATTGAGCTTCTCTAAGCTCGAATGAACTGGCAATCCCTTCAAAATATTTTATTTGATTTTTTTGTTCAATTCTACCTGCCAAGGCTAAATTCTCTTTGTTGGTAAAGTAGTTTTCCACGGCTAATTGATATTCATTTTTTGCCGCTTGAACCTCAACAAAAACACGTTCTTGAGTTTCTGTTAAATCTGTTTCCGCTTGTGAGACGGTGATTTTTGCTTTTTGAGAAAGTGCACTTCGGCGTAGGGAACTGAAAACAGGTATTTTAAGATTAATTCCAAATAAAGCAGCTCCAAACCAATTTTGTCCTGATTGTGTGAATGAAAATGTTTCACTGTTTCCTGTGTAATTACCATTCAAAAAAGCAGACAATCTTGGAAGTCCCTTAGAGCGTTCATACCTGTACAATAATGTTTCAGCTAACAAGTTATTTTTTGCAATTTTAACATCGATATTATTACTTAGATTCAGATCTTTTAAGACTTCTATTTTAAATAGACTTTCATTGGTTAATTTCTCTAAAGTATCCGATAAAAGCAATGGAGAATCAGTTGGAAAACCCATTAATAATTTAAGCATTTTTAAAGTAATTTGCTCTAAGTTTTTAACATATCGTAATTGTATTTCTACGCTTGACAACGTCAGTCGAAGTTGTTCTACACTCTCTTCCTCTTCAAATCCATTTCTAAATAACTGAGTCAATTCTTTTAGATTTTTACTGAGGTTTTCTTTGTTTTTTTCTAAAAATTGAATGTTCTCTCCAGCCAATAAAACAGAAGAATAGGTGTTAACGATATTCTTTCTTATTTCGAGTAAGGTTTTTTCAAATATATTTTCAGAGATCAGTAAAAAAATCTTTGAGGCTTCCAAACCAACAATATAGGATCCATCAAAAATTAACTGCTCAACGGTGATTCCTGCGGCCATTGTTTGTGGAGTTCCAAATTGTACTTCGGCAAATTCACCTTCATTTCCTCCAAAAAATTGAGCAGGGATTAAGGAAGTGGGTAATTCAATAAAATTTTGATAATTGGCGCTTGCACTAATTTGTGGAAGACCAATGGCAATAGTACTCCACTTATCTTTATAGGCTTTTTGGATTTCCATACTTGCCTTTTGGACATTTCTGTTGTTTTGTTCGCCATAAGTCAATGCTTCTTCTAGAGAAACAGCTTCGGGTAGTGTTTGGGCATGATTTAATTGGTAACCAAAAAGTATAAAGAGGAAAAAATAAATTCTTGCAATCATATGTTAAGTTCTTTTTTGTATTCATTTAATTTTCCGATTCCTTGATCAGTGCAAATGGCACGTAAGTGATATTCAGAGAAATTCAGAAGTAATAAGTCAATTTTAAACTCTTCTATCGGGAATAATTCAATATCTTTTATTCCTCTAATTCCATTAAAAAAAATACGTGTAACAAAATCTATATCTATATCAGAACGAAATAGGCCCATGTCTATTCCTTTTCGAATACTCCTAGAAAACATTCCGTTAAGGGCATCAAACTCCATCTTTTTTAATTTATTGTATATGTTATTGTAGTATTTCTGAAGCTGATAAACAGGTGAGTTTTTTTCGTTTGAAAGATGATTTAAAGCCTCTTTTTTAATCTGATAAAGACCTATTATAGGGTCTTTAGAATGTTTGGAAATATTAAGAATTTTATCGATAACATTATCAAAATGCATAAATACACA
>Ga0315315_10001611_pt1 | contig 20716 bp, 45 predicted proteins | sample M140m3416metaG_FD_203699 | JGI IMG/M metagenome (GOLD analysis project Ga0315315, IMG submission 203699) | Ammonia-oxidizing marine archaeal communities from Monterey Bay, California, United States - M1 40m 3416 | ecosystem: Environmental > Aquatic > Marine > Intertidal zone | place: USA...
AAATAGGGAAAGGAGGAGTCCATGTAAGGCCTGATAAAGTTAAAGTTCCAGTTGATAATTGATAACTTGTAACCACAGCGGGAGCTGGAAAAGAATAACCAGCATTTGCTATATAACCATAACTAATGTTACCATTTGGTGAAATAGATATATTAGCTGCCACATATGAAGGTCCATTACCTCCTCCATCTGAAAAATTACTAGCAAGAACTACTGGTGTCCATTGAACCGAATAACTAGCAACTATATTTAAATCTCCTCCAATAGTACCTGATGCTGTATAATTAGACGCATAGGGTGCTGTTCCTGAAAAACCAGAATAAGTTGGGCCACTGGTAAAATTGTAACCTCCGGTAGGGTAAGCACTAGTATTAAAACTATATTGACTTCCTTGAGCTACTGTTGTTGTAGCCCCAGTAGTAGCAGTACCTCCATATATACCGAAATTTGCGGAATTTTGTGGATATGCACCACTTCCTCCTCCAGTTCCCCCAGTTCCATTATATATTTGTAAAGTTACAACACAATTTCCTCCAGTTGGTGGAGCAAGTACTGCAGAGACTGTAGGTGTTAAAGTAGCATCAGCACTTATAGTACCACTGGTTGTTAAACTACCACCAGAACTTATACTATATCCATTTATTGCTGTTATTGTAGTTACAAAACTATAGGCTGTAGCCACAACACCTGTTATAGAACACGTAGACGCACACGCACCCCCGTTTATTGTTTCTGTTACTGAATAAGCACTAGCAGGTGCTGTACCACCAGTAGTTAAAGTAATGTTATAAGTAGGTTGGTAGGTTACTGTATAGGTAGTACCTGCACCTACTATAAAATATAAAGTATTATTATCTTTAGGTGTAAGTTGGTTATATTCATTTATAGTTAAAGTTACCATTTTATATCCACCCCATACATTTGGGTAGTTAGGGGATTCAACTGTAGATATTTTACCAGTATCACCTGTATCAATACTGCTTTTAACATCAACTAAAGCATCAGTAGGGAAAGTATTTAATTTTGTTGTTTTTACTTCACTTGCTGTAAGGTCTTGAAAAGCTATAAAATCGTCAGAAGATATAACTTGAATAGATTCGCCTGCATCTATATAATTATCATTCCCTGCAAAATCTATATCAATCAAAGGATTTGTCACATTATTTGTTACGTCTGTTCCTTGACCTGGATCTACACCTACTATCTTACCAGCATTTGCTCTAGTATTTATGGTTACATCACTTGAATACTCAAGAGGTGTAGCGCTTCCTGTTAAGGTAACATTACCACCAGCTTTTGCTTGGTATACCCCAGCATTTGTTATAGTGACATCTCCTGTAGAAGGATTTGTTGTTACTGTACCTACCGCTGTAATACCTGTAGCATTTATTATAGATTCCACTGAGGCTAAAAGCCCAGGTATGTTTACTGTTACATTGTTATCTATAGACGATGCTGTTACACCAGTACCTGTGAATTTCCAAGAAGTTGTATCTAATGTTTCAGTAACCCCATTATAATTAGTGTATATATCAGTGGGCGTAGGACCTGGTTCTGACCAAGTCCCATCCCCTCTTAAGTAGGTGGCTGAAGAGGGTGTGCCACTGGCAGACAGACTTGCAGTTAAAGAACCGCTTGTGGTGATTGGTCCGCCTGTAAAATTTATAAAATCTGAATTCCCTGTAGATACAGATGTAACTGTACCAATAGACAAAGCTTTAAGAATCGCATTGACTACTTCACTAACCTGAAAATTTCGAGTGACATTCTCTGTACTCAAGTCCGTAGCTATTAGATAGTCGGTGAGTTTCAGGGTTCCTGAAGAATACGATTTTAAAGTCGCCATGTATTTTTTATATTATTCGTTTATCACCTAGGTATATTTCACTTACCGGTGTCCCGCCTACATGATATCCATTTGGTGTACCATTTCCTTTTACTGTCCCTGAGTTATTTCCTAAATATATTGCTGCTGCCATTGTTAATTATTTTTATATTTAAAGTGTATACTTACTATATTCACATGAAAACACCTTTTTTTACGTATAAAATACCCTATTTACATAAACAGTGACAAAAGGTAGTTACTTAACCTATCTTTATTAGCTATTGTCACACTGCTTCGTATTTACGTTGTGAGATGTAGGGAGATGTTGTATTTCACCTATCTTTCTGATTATCAATCTGTTACACAAAGTCACTTTCATTCGCCCCACCACCCCCTTTTTATCATGATTTTATTCAAAAGTTTTAGACTTTTCCAGTATTACCATAGAATCTTTTGACTTTTACATGTAGAAGTACTAAACTAACTTTGATACAATAGTATAATCATGATATTTCATTTCATTATGACATTGTGACATATATATATACATTAGATGACAATGTGTCATGTGGTATACATACTCCAATTATTTTACATTTAAATATTATTACACCTTTATACAATCTAAATACGATGTCTAATAGATAATATAAGTATAAGAAATTAAGTAAATAACAATAATATGAATAATAATAGAATAACAAATAGATTTGTCATAAGTAAAAAAGGTATAGAGAATAAAGTAACTAATGAGTTTACTAATAAAAAAGGTGAAAGATTTGTATATAATCAATATGTAATCTTCACTCAATTAAAAGAAAAGTTTGAAAATATGAATTGTTTCAAGAAATATAAAACTTATACTTCTACTAATAACTTACCAACTTTTGTAAGAAACTTAGAGAAATTAGTTTAATACAAACTAAAAACGATTATAAGTAGATAATATAAATGTGGAAGATTGAATATGAGTTCTCTGATACCACTTGAAAAACTTGTGAACTAGTATACTTGAGTAAAAGGTTAATGTGAGTTCGATTCTCACCTACTCAACTATGAATAAAATATATAAAGAATTACAATTAATAGAAGAATTTGAATCTAACTTTAATATCACTAAAGAATCTAAAGAAAGACGAGAATACTTGTTAAAAATAATAAATAATAATGAGTAAAACAAAAGAATTTGATCGTATTGCAGAAGAATGCAGTAAATTAATAATAGATAAAGTATATAATACTTGTGACTTTGCTTTAACAGGTGAAGATGAATTAATAGAAAATGTGGATTTTAACGAAGCACATAGTTATTTAATGAAATTAGTATTAGAGAAAATTATAAATAAAATAAATGAATAATTATAAAAATAAATTCCATTGGAATAAAGAAACTTTAGAATTTTTTAAAGAATTAAAAAATGAAAATGAAAATGAATTTTACAGAAAAGTAAATGAATTTGTAAAATATGAATGTTCTTTAGAAGAAAATGAAACTATAGAAGATTTACAAACAGATTTAATAAATCAAATAAATAAATAAAATGAAATTAATAAATATAAATAAAAATGGTACAGAAGTGTATCGATTAGATGATGGTAGACTTGGTGCAATTTATCCAAGTGGATATGTAAGAGTAACAATATTAAATCATGGAATTGTTAATGGTAAATATTTTCACCGTGATTCCACTAAAAAAAGTAGATGGTATCAAATAAATAAAGTAGAAAAATATAAAGATGATGAAAATCAAAGATGGTTTTTCCACAGAAGAATATTAATACCAAAAAGAAGTGACAGATTGTCATTACTTCAATCATTTAATGATAAAAATTGTGACAAAATGACACATAAAATTAAAATATTAGAAGGTTATATAAAGCATTTACTTTGGAGTGTAGATCACGCAAGAACTAGAAATGCTGAAGAAAATGCTTTAAAACAAATAAATTTAGAAGATAAAATAAACGAAATTAAATACATAATAAATAGAAAATGAAAGATTTATATTTTGGTGCAAAAATACGTGAAAAATCAATTGATGGTATGACATTTTGTCATGAAATTGATAAATGGGTGAATACAGAAGAATATATAAAACAATATTATGAGGAAATTCACACATAAAAAATTAATTACTTTTAAAATAAGTAAAAAACAACAAGAAATGATTGAAGATTTATATTGGAAAAGATACAATTTAAATACGACAACTAACAGATAATATAAATATGAGAATAACAAATAAATATACTAATAAAACCATAAAAGAAATACAAGATAAATTAAATCAATGTATCGAATTTGAGAAGAAATGGGGTAAAACTACTAAAACTCAAGCATACATCAAATGGTGTACTGATGAGAAATATAGAAAAAGAGTGAAAGATTTTAATCAATCTATAGTAAGAACGATGAAATCTATGAATAGAATAGAATTAAATAATATAATAAATGAAAATTAAAACAAAAAATACTAATTTACTAAAAGATATTTCAGGTCACTTATGGACTTTAAGAATGATTATAAGTGGACATAATGATAATAGATTAAATGCTATAGATCATGGAATAGAAGAAGTAGAAAGATTAATAGATAAAATAGAAATATGAATAAAACAATAAATAGATCAAAATTTAGAATTGGATTTCACGTAAATAAGAAATACAATTTCGTTAAAGGATTAACAATAAGTGAAATATTAATATATACATGGATTGGAATATTAGCAACAATATCAATAACAGGAATTATATTAGTATTTGGAACAATAATACTAAATCCAGAAGCTGCAGGTAATGCAATGAATGCAAGTGGATTTGAATTTTAAAATATGGCAGGAAATAAATATAATACAGAATACAAAAAACTACAACCAAAAGAATATAAATTAATATATACTGGTTTATATGGTGATAAAACAACTATGATTGGTGATGCAAGACAAGTTATTTCTCACGTTTTAAACCATATTTAGGAAGTAGTCTGGAAGCCGAAAGGTAGAAAGGTGATATAAACACATTCCAGTTTCACCCACTTCCTAACTTATTGCGCGGTAGAGCAGTTGGTAGCTCGTGAGTCTCATAAACTCAAGGTCGGTGGTTCGAATCCACCCTGCGCACCTAACTTTAAATTAAATAAATATGAGTAACATGAGTTATTGCAGGTTTGAAAACACCTCAAGACAACTACAAGATGTAGTAGATGCAATTCACGAAAGTGATTGTAACGATGATCTTAGCAAATATGAACAAGATGGATTAGAAGTAATATTAGATCTTGCATATGAAGTGATCGGATTAAAAGATAAAATTAGTAATATAATAGAAAATCAAAATGAACAAAATTAAACATATAAATAAAAACATAATCTCTATAAATGGAGAATTCCATAGAGGTTATGTATTAGGCGATTTACCTCCAACATTTTCATTCTTATTTAAAGAAGAATTAAATGAAGAAGGAGAGAAAGAAAGAACTTATGGAATAAGTAAGTGGTTGAATTACAAAGGATTAACTTGGATTAAAATATGAATAAATTAATTTGGAAATTATATAATGAAAATATGATAAGTGAGGAAGTTGCTCACATATTATTAGATGAATTATATGATAGAGTAAACAAAAAAAGATATTAAAATGGAAGAATTAACTAAAGATGAATTAAACGAAAGAGCTTCTAATAAGATTTTTTCTAAAATATTTCATTTACAGGAAGATTTAGTAAAAGCTAAAAAGGATGTTAAAACTGGTGGAGATGGAAGATATAGTAGAGATTTATTAGAAACCGTTAGAGATGCTACAGAAAGAGATCTAAAAACATATGAATACATTGCTAAATTAGTAGAATTAGATAATACTTGTGAGAAATCTAATGTTGAAGTACTTAAAGATCTGTGTAACATAAATCTAAAATATGAATAATAAAATTAAAGCAATAGAAGAAGTATTATATTGGTTACAACATACTACTATGTCAAGAGATGAAATCATTGATATTTTTAAAGAACAATTAGAAGAATTACAAACTAAAAACGATTAATAAAAGATAATATTAATATGACTGCAAATAAATCTAATATACCACGTAAACCTTATAAACCTTATATGTATACATTAATATATTTAAATGAAAACAATATACAGGAGACTTTACAAGGAACAGCACACAATATTATGTTACATATATTAAATCAACAAACAGTATAGATGATATGACGAATTCTGAAACCGGTACGCATATCATAAGCGAAAATAGCTCAATTGGTAGAGCATTAGACTTCCAATCTAAAGGTCGTGGGTTCGAGACCCACTTTTCGCTCTAATATTAAATAAATAAAAATGGGAACAAGAAGTTTAACAAGAGTAATACCAAGACAAGAAGGTATTGCTTATGACCAAGGCCATAAAATGGTTAATAAGTCAATAATAAATATGTACCAGCAATATGATGGATATCCATCTTATGTTGGAGTTGAGTTAGCTGAATTTGTAAAACCAATTAAAATAATAAATGGTATTTCAGGATCAGTTAAAATGGGTGAATACGCCAATGGAGTCGGTTGTTTTGCTGCACAAATAGTCCAAAAATATAAAAAAGATGTAGGATACACGTATTTACAACCATGTAATGGTGAACTTGGAGATTCAGGAGAAGAGTGGATTTATACTCTTTATCCTAAAATAAGTGAACCTACTTATATATCTATTTATGATGTATGGGAAAAAAAGGTTGTATTTGTAGGTACAGCAGATAAATTAATAGAAAAATACAAACTAAAAACGGCTGAAAATAGATAATATATATATATGACAGAAAAAGAAATAGATTTATTAGCTAGAAAAATAGCAGAGAAAGTATTGACAGCTTTTACTGAATATTATGATAATCATGAAACACTAGAAATATATAAACCTAGTGAAAAAGAAGCTATAGAATTAGAATTAAAAAGACTTAGTAGTCTTTTGTCACGCTACGAAGACTCAGAAGAGTATGAAAAAGCGGCGATTATTAAAAGAAAAATAGAAATAATTAATAAAAAATACAAAAAATGAGTGACTTTAAAGTAATGCTAGCTCACCCTTATGGTAAAAAAGATTTTGATAAAGATTCTTTTATTCAACCTAAATTAGATGGGATTAGATGCTATATAACAAAAGACGGTGCTTTCAGCCGTAATCATAAAGAGTTTAAAACTGTAGATCATATTAAAGATGCTTTTAGACCTTTATTTAAAAAACTACCGAACTTGGTAGTAGATGGTGAGTTATACAACCACCAATTTAAAAACAATTTCAATAAAATTATATCCCTTGTGAGAAAACAAAAGCCTAGTTCTGAAGAACTTTATGAAGCAAATAATTATATTCAGTTTCATTGGTATGATTATTATTCTCCTAAAAAGAATGATATTTTTAGAACACGAAATTTAAAGATTACACAAATTAGGGATCTTTTAAATTCTAGGCATATTATTGAAGTGCCTACATATGAAGTATCTAGTTTTGAAGTTGCTAAAATATTAGATGAGGACTTTCTCAAACAAGGATATGAAGGTAGTATATTAAGAAATAACAAACCATATGAACAAAAAAGAAGCTATAACTTACAAAAATTCAAACAATTCCTCGATTCAGAAGCACGAATTACTGGATGGGTGGAAGGCCAAGGCAAAAGAACTGGTACAATTGGTAAATTCTTGGCTGTTGATAACAACGGTGTCAATTTTGGTATGCCTGTTATGGACAATTATAAAGTAATGGAAAAAATGTATGACATTGCTGATTGGTATATAGGTAAAAGTGCAACCTTTACTTATTTTCAAAAGACTCCCTCTGGATCATATAGACATCCTCTATTCAAATGTATAAGAAATTATGAATAGTTTATCAGATTTAATTATTCCGTTTATGATGGGTTTTATCATGACCTTAAGTGGGTTCATGGTAGCTCTCATTGGGGATTGGATAAAGAAAATTTTAATTATACCTATTATATGTATGTTCTTATTTGATAGTTTAATAGTATATATGTTTTATGCTATAGGAATTACTAAGATTCAAATTATGATGGGTATAATGATGGGAACAATATCAAAAATAATAATATTTATATTATATCAAAAACATTTAAGTAATGAGTAGATTAAAATTATATAAACATATGATAAATGTTAATGCATTCGGTATTAACGAAAAACGTAAAACTAAAACAAATGTTCACAATAAAAAACATACCAAAGGCAAGAAAAAGATCTCATAAAGATTATTTATGGGATTCTATTTATGACCTTAGAAAAGACATAACAAACTATGTTTTAACATGTAGAGCGAAGGAAAAGAAAATTAACGTAAAAAAATTAAATCATAAAGCTGAATTAATTATAAAATATTCAGACAAATTAAGAAAATTTGAAACCCAACCTACCTTACGGTAGTGACAATAGGTAATAATATATAATAGAATAACAAGCTAATGTCATATAGACAAATCGATTATTTAAATCGTAATAGAATTATATATAATAGAGATCCAATAAATGATAAACCTACAAAGGTATATCATTGGGGAAAGTATTATCAAAACGGGACTTATGAATGTTATGAACTATTTAAAAGTAGAGCAAAGATAAGTAGTTTTAAATCATTAAAATGGCATTTATTAGTCCTTAAATACTTAAACCCACAATTAGAAGACGATGAATTTAAAGATATAGCTTATTTTATATCTAATAAAAAGAATAATTTTATAACATTTAATATTAAAGAAAAATATTTAGTAGACATGTTAGAAAGATTAGAAAAAGAACTAGACAAACCTCCTGTTAATAGAAAAAGGAAAATTATATTTAATCAACAAACAAATTTAGATATAAAAGAAAAACTAAAAATAGTAGGACAATTGGTAGGTAGAACATCAAATATTAACAGTGAAGATGTTTACCAATGTATGCTAGATCTAAACGAGTGGGGAAAGAAAATCACGTGGACTAAAATAGCTAGTTTACTTGATTGTTCCACAAGAACTATATATAGAAACTTAAATCCTGAATTAAAACAAGAAAAAATTAAATTAAATGAAGAAATATAACATAAAGAATTATATAAGGTATAAAGAAGATGTTAAAGCTTCTCAACCTAAAACTAAAGATTTATTGAATTATAATAGAAACGAATTAATATGTAAGTTTTTACCTTTAGTAGAAAATATAGCACGTAAGTTTTCTACTTCTCAACAAGCTTCAGGAGTTATGGATATCACAGATCTTCTACAAGAAGGGAGTGCTGGTCTTACTAAAGCTGTTGATAAACTAGATTATGTAGTTCTAAAAGATTCTAAAGATAAAGAGAAAACATTAAAATCATTTTTCTTTAAAAGAATTAAAGGAGCCATAAGAAGAGCTATTGATCACAACAGAGGAGATATACGTATTCCTGAACATAAAATGAATGAGATACGTAAAAATCCTAAAGATAAAAAGATGGTGGAAATGTTTTTTAATAGCATTTTCTTAAGTATTGATGCTAAACAATACACTGATGATGATGATATGGTATATCAAATACCAGATAAATCTGAACCATACAACATTAATCTTTTAAATAGTTATTTAAGAAGTTTAATGAGAAAACATCTTAATGGAAATGAATATGAAGTGTTAAGATTATCTTATGGTCTTGATTGCGATAAGCAATCTGCTAAGCAAATAGCTAGCCATATAAATATAAATGGCCCTAGTGGTTACGTTAGAGTTTCTGAGCTTAAAAAGCAAGCTGTAAAGAAATTAATTGATAATGTAGATCACTCCCAAGTGCTTGATTATCTGTAGTTTACAGATGTAAATAGCATTATTTTTATGTAATTATATAAATAGATAAAACCACAATACCTATGAACATTAACGAAAAGTTATCCACTATTCAGACGAAGTTTAAATCTAAAAAAAGTAGATTTAACTCATTCGGCAAATATTATTTCCGATCTGCCGAAGATATCCTTGAAGCAACAAAACCCTTTTTATTAGAATTAGGAGTTACAGTAACATTAGATGAACATTTAGTGACTAGTGAACCTATGCCTGTTATTGAGAGTCAAGCTACACTTTCAGATGGAGAAAATTCTATTAAAGCTACCGCTTTAGTTGGAGTTGATCTATTACAGAAAGGTATGCAAACTCCTCAACAATTTGGGTCTGCATCAAGTTATGGAAAAAAATATGCTTTAGGTAATTTATTTTTAATCGATGACACTCAAGACAGTGATGCAGTAAATGATCACAAAACAACTATGAGTTCAGATCAATTAACAAAAGCTAAACAGTTTATTAAATCTGGAGGTAAAATAGATGCAATTAAAGCTAAATATTCTTTGACTAAAGATGTTGAAGAAGAATTAACAACCCTTTAAATGACTAAAAAAGACATTTTAAAGAAGTTAGAAAATGATGAGGATTATTATGGGGAATTTGGACAACAATACCTTAGTAATTCTCATATTTCTACTTTGTTAAAAAACCCTTTATCACTTCATACTCCTACTAAACAAACACCTGCGTTTTTAATTGGCGGTTATTTTCATACTGCTATTTTAGAACCTAATAAACTTAAAAAGTTTAAAATTGTTAAATCACATAATAGGAATACTAAAGTATATAAAGAGATATCAGATGGTGAACTTTGTTTATTACAACATGAAGTAGATCAAATACAAATGATGGTTAATATTGTATTAGCTAATAATGTATGCAAAGATTTAATTCAAAGTAAAAATGTTGAATATGAAGTACCTGGCCTTGAAAACATAGAAGGAGAACTATGGAAAGGTAAAGCTGATATAGTAAACCATGATGAAAGATTAGTTGTAGATCTTAAAACTACATCAGATATAGATAATTTTAGATATTCAGCTTCACGATATAATTATGACAGTCAAGCTTTTATTTATAAAAAATTATTTGGATATGATATGATTTTTATAGCTATAGATAAGTCTACTCATCAAATTAAAATTTGTGAATGTTCTGATGCTTTTTATGATAAGGGTCACGAGAAAGTTACAGAAGCAGTCGCACAGTATAAATTATTTTTTAAATCTCCAGATTTTGACCCAAAACAATTTTTTAAAACAGAAACATTATAATATGGCTAGAATAAGAAGACGTACTAAAACATGTACAATAACAGGATTAAGATTTCCTATAAAACAATTTTATAAAAATAATAACACAGAGGATGGTTATCATCCGTATTCTAAAGTAGCTGATAACTTTAGACGTAGACTAAAAAACACTAACGTAACTACAATGGATTTACGTGGCATGTTTAATAATTTAAATTTAAATTTAGCGTATGGCAACAATAATTAAAACAAGTATTAACTTAAATATTATCCCAAAGGATAAAATCATTATAGGTGCTAAAGGTAAATATCTACCTATTAGTATAACTTTAAATGATGAAGTAGATCAATTTGGTAATAATGGTCCAGTTATAGTTGAACAAACTAAAGAAGAAAGAGAGACTAAAGTTGCTAAAGTTTATCTAGGTAATGCTAGAGTAGTTTGGACTAATGGGCAAAATGTTGAAGCTGCTCCACGAATGGATCAACCCAAAGCAATGCCTAAAGCAGAACCAGCTAAAGAAGAAGATTTACCATTCTAATACAAATTAAAAACGATAATTCGCAGATAATATATATATGCAGACAATAGAGATCAATGGATTTTTGATTGACAAATTTAATCAACACAGTCTAGATGAAGGAAAGACTCAGGGGATTTGTCCCCTGTGTTCATCTAACAGACAACCTAAAAATCAGAAGCTTAAATGTGCTTCTTATGATTGGGAACGGGGTCTCGGTACTTGTCATAATTGTAATAGTACATTTCAATTACATACTTATCAAAGAAAAGGTAATAGTGAGAAGGTTTATATAAGACCTACTGTCTCTATAGATAAAAAACCTACGTCAAAGGTAATTGAATGGTTTAAGACAAGAGGTATATCTCAAAAAACATTAGAAGATTTAAATGTATCTGAAGGTCCTGAGTTTATGCCGCAAACCGCGAAGAAAGAAAATACTATAAAGTTTAATTATATCATGGGTGATACTTTAATTAATATTAAGTATCGAGATGGTAAAAAGAATTTTAAATTATATAAAGGTGCTGAAAAAGTATTTTATAATATAAATAGTATAATAGGTTATGACTATTGCGTTATAACTGAAGGAGAAATGGATACACTAGCTTTACATGAAGCTGGTTTACCTAATAGCATTTCAGTTCCTAATGGAGCTACTCTTAATTCTAATAATTTAGATTATTTAGATAATTGTATAGATTATTTTGAAGATAAAGAGAAAATAATATTAGCTGTTGATAATGATGAAGCTGGTCAAGCTTTACAACAAGAGTTAATAAGAAGATTAGGAGCTGAGGTTTGTTTTACAGTTGATTTTGATGATTGTAAAGATGCTAATGAATATCTATTAAAATATGGTAAAGAAAAGTTAGCGCAATGTATATCTAAATCTAAACCTGTACCATTAGAAAATGTTACTACATTTAAAGATATAGAAAATGATATAACTGATTTTGTGCAACACGGGTTTAAACCTGGTTATCAAGTAGGTTTATCTAATTTTGATGAAATATTTTCTACATATACAGGACAATTTATAACTGTTACAGGTATACCTTCATCAGGTAAATCAGATTTTGTAGATCAAATGGTTATAGGATATAATATGAACTATAAATGGAAAACAGCATTTGCATCACCTGAGAATGCTCCTACATATCTTCATGCTCATAAATTAATGAGAAAAGTTTGGCAAGGTATGCCAACCCCAGGAGATATAAATAGTAGTAAATGGGAGAAAGTATCAGAGCATATTAATGATAATTTCTTTTTTATAGATATGGAAAGATATACGTTAGATTCAGTCCTTAGAAAAGGAGCTGAATTAGTTAAGCGTAAAGGAATTAAATGTTTAGTTATAGATCCATTTAATAAAATAAGAGATGTTGATAGCAAGACAGAAGATGTAAATAGATATACAATGGAATATCTTACTAAGATAGAAACTTTTGCTAAAAAATTTGATGTATTAGTTTTTATTGTAGCTCATCCAACTAAAATGTACAGAGATAAAGATGGTCAAATAGAAGAACCTAATATGTACAATATAAAAGGAGGAGGAGAATGGTATGATGCTTCTTATCATGGTATATTGGTTCATAGAAATTATGAAAACAAAACTGTTAAAGCTAAAGTCCTTAAAGTTAAATTTCAAAACTTAGGAGAAAATGGTGCTGAAGCACATTTTAAATGGGAACCTAAATCAGGTTGTTTCATTCCTCATGAATTTGAAATACAAAAAGAGGATAAAATGCCTTGGGAATGAGAAAAAAAAAGAAAGGTAATCCTATGCCTAATTATTACCCAACTAGAAATGAATTAGATTGGTGTAAGTATTGTATAGATAATAATATAAGAATTTCCCCTATAGGTATTAAAGAAACAATTGGTAAATGGAAAATAGGTATAAATATAGGAGCTTATGTAAGAGGAGAAAAACCACACGTTGCTCCTAACATATATGACATAGATACTATATGGCCTAGTTATTATAAAATGTGTAAATATTATTATGACAAACGTAAGAAATAAATTTAATAATGCTGATGAAGCTTTTAATTACTTTTATCCTTTAATAAAAAAAGAAGGGATAGATTTCGGGGATACAAAAGCTTTATTTAATATAGGTTTTTGGCTTGATAAACCTTTAGAGATGAATATAACGCATCCAGATAGAAAATGGAATCAAGAGTATGCTGAAGCGGAATGGCAATGGTATTTAACTGAAGATCCTAGTGTAGATCGTCTTGGAGATATATATGGTAAGGTACCACCTATTTGGGATAATATGGCAGATTCAAATAGACACTGTAGATCTAATTATGGTTGGCAATGGAATAGAAATCATCAATTAGATCATGTAGTAGCTAAATTAAAAAACTTAAAAGATACAAGACACGCGGCAATATCTATTTATGATGGGAAAGAAATAAGCACCTATGCTAAAGATACCCCATGTACTTATGCAGTACAATTTACGATAGTAAATAATAAGTTAAATATGGCTGTTGTAATGCGTTCTAATGACATCTGGTATGGCTTTTGTAATGATCAATATTGTTTTGCATCTTTACAAAATATGATGTCTTACAAGCTATCTATTGATGTCGGAAGTTATTATCATTTTGCACATAATTTCCATTTATATAACAATAAAATTAAATAACAAAAATATGTATTATTTATATCATATACCCGGTAAAAAAATAGGAGTAACAAGTAATCTTAAAACGAGAGTTACACTTATTCAAGGGTACAAAGAAGGAGAATATGAAGTTTTAGAATCTAGTGAAGATATTGATTATATATCTGATAGAGAGATAGAGCTTCAAAAATCTTACGGCTATAAAATAGATAGACGTAAATATAATGAATTATATAAAAAATCAAATCAAATGAGAATAAACGCGACAGAACAAACTTCAACATTTCCTTGTCCGATAAGTACTCTAAAATCTATGTTAGAAGATAATATAGGAAAACAATGGGATACTGAATTAGGAATGTTTGAATTAAATAATAATACTATAGATTGGATATGTAAAAATGCTTCAATTTCTATGTATAATCCTAATAGATCTTATATTTATAATAAAGCTTTTTACGAAAAATTTAAAGTAACAAAAACTAAATGTTCTAAGAAACCTATTAAAATGTTTCAACAAATCAGAGATTGGGCTGAAGAAAGAGGATTATATAAATCAGGAGATACTAAAACTCAATATCTTAAACTAATAGAAGAAGCTGGAGAACTTTCTGAAGGTTTACTTAAGGATAATCAAGAAGAGGTTATAGACGCTATTGGAGATATGGTTGTTGTTTTAACTAACTTAGCACAACAAAGAGGTGTGTACATAGAGACTTGTATAAATTCAGCTTATAAAGAGATACAAAATAGAAAAGGTAAAATGATTAATGGAACATTTGTTAAAGATGAGGATTAAAACAAAAGATGAAATAGTTCGAACTGTTTTAAAGAAAATGGACGAACGTAGTTTAGTAGGCCAAAAGAAATATGGAGCTACTATGATGGAAGAAATTGTAGGTCAAAAGAAAGATTTAAATAGATTTCTTAATGATGTACAAGAAGAAATAATGGATGCTCTTTTATACATAGAAGCTGCTAAAAGATGCTTACAAGATGAAATTGAAGAGTGTATGGTTAAGCAAATCGAAGTAGATTATGAAAAAGTTTAGAAGAAAAAAAAGAGGTCCTGTAACATCTAAACAAATAACCCATGATGGAATTACATTTTCATCTGGGTTAGAAAGATATATGTATATAGCTTTACGTAAAGCTAAAATACAAGCTGTTTATGAAGGACAAACTTATGAAATATTCTCAGGATTTGATTTTCCAAATAAAGCTTACGAAAGATGTGGTAATGGGAAAGGAGAATATAAAAACAGGGGAAGTAAAAAAATCTTGAATATAAAATATACACCAGATTTTATAGGTAAAGGTTTTATTATTGAAACTAAAGGAAGAGCTAACGAAAGTTTTCCTCTTAGATGGAAAATGTTTAAAAGATATGTAGTCCAGCATTTACCTGGCGTTACATTATATAAACCTCAAAATCATAAAGAATGCGACGCAACAGTAAGGTTGATCCTAGAATCCAAAAACAATTAGCTCGTCAAAAATATGCCGAACGTCAAATTGACAGATGGGTTAAATGGAGAATGGAAGTTAAAGGATTTCTATTCTACAAAGATCTTGTAGAAATGCAAGATAAATTTAATATAAAATGTTATTAATATGAATGAAAAAAGTTGGGAATTAACTATGGGTTTTTATCCCGGAATATTAATAGGTGTAAGAAGCTATCCACATAGTGAATCTGTACAACACGTATTATATTTACCCTTTATAGACATTTGTCTAGAAATTTTTAAAGATTAATTAAATTAAATAATATGAAAAAAATATTTTACTTAAGCATTATTGCTTTACTATCATCTTGTTCAGGAAGTCAATTATTTTTAGAAGCAAGAACTACTTACAATGTTCCATTAAATCATGATGGAGATATAAATACAAATGTAATGGAATCTGATGCGAGAAATGTATCTGGTTTTAATCAATTTAACCCTCAAATTAGGTTAACTTATAGACAATATTTATTTGATGGTAAAAAACAACAAATTAAAAATATAGTAAAAAGACAATTAAATAAAAGAAAAAAATAAATGGGTTTATTTGATGAAAGAATTCCTTACAAACCTTTTGAATATCCAGAATATTATACAGAAGGTTGGCTTAAACAAGCTCAAGCTTTTTGGCTTCACACAGAGATACCGATGTCAAGTGATGTCAAAGATTGGAATGAAAAGCTTACCAAAGCAGAGAAGAACTTGGTTGGAAATATACTTTTGGGATTTGCACAAACAGAGTGTGCGGTATCTGATTATTGGACCCAAAAAGTTGTATCATGGTTTCCTAAACATGAAATACAGCAGATGGCAATGATGTTTGGATCTCAAGAAACTATCCATGCAGTCGCTTATTCTTATTTAAATGAAACACTTGGCTTAGAAGATTTTGAAGCGTTTCTTCAAGACAAGGCAACAATGGAACGCTTTGAAAATTTAATAACATACGATGGAAACAACACCACAGGAATTGCAAGAAGCCTTGCGATCTTTAGTGCCTTTGCTGAAGGCGTTAGTCTTTATTCTGCCTTTGCTGTTTTATATTCTTTTCAACTCAGAAATCTTTTAAAAGGAGTTGGGCAGCAAATGAAATGGAGTGTGAGAGATGAATCATTACATTCTAAAATGGGATGTCACTTATTTAGACATATGTGTAAAGAAGATCCTAAATTATTAGCTAAATCTAAAAAAGATATAATAAATGCAGCACAAACAATGCTTGAAGCAGAAGAAAAATATATCGACAAAATGTTTGAACTTGGAGATATCGAAAATCTTAAAGCCAACGACCTTAAAATGTTTATACGAAAAAGACTTAACGAAAAAATCGTGGAACTCGGTTACAGCGACGAACGGAACTACTTTAAATTTGACTCAGAATCCGCAAGTAAACTTGACTGGTTCTATCATCTTACCGGTGGTCATACTCATACTGATTTCTTTGCTATTCGCCCAACCGATTATTCAAAAGCTAACGAAGGTGAAGATTTTGAAGATATTTGGTAATTGAGTAAAAAAATAATAAAATGTAGTCAATGCAATGCTACATTCGAAAAAGGATTTGAATATAGAATGCATTGGGAAAAGTATCATTATAATGATGCTATAAGATTTTATGAAGAATTAAAAAAAAGAAATGAGAGTTTGTAATATTTGTAAAAAAAAGAAAAAAGATTCTAAATTTAAACATCCAGGTAAAAAAACTTGTATGAGATGTGAATTTAGATGGAAAACTTCTTTTTTGAGATTATTAGTTCAAGATAGAAGATTATCAGCTAAAGAAAGATTAGCAAATCGTCTTGGTTATTTTGGTACAGCTTTCATTATGATAAGCCCTTATCTTCTGTCTTATGGTAATATCGGTGCTATAACTTATGTTATTGGAGGTATAGTGTGTATACCACAGGTTTGGGTGGCAAAACAATGGAATTTAGTTTTAGTAAATTTAAATGTAATAATAGGATATTTAATATATATAATATGGATGTAGAAAAAATAACAGAATACGTTTTAAAAAATTATAAAAATTTATTTATAAAAAAAATAGTTACAAGAGATTCTAAGGGCCAAGCTTCAAGACCTAAATATATTGAATTAGAACCTATCATAACTATAAAAAAAAATCATATTGAAATTCAAAATCACAAGGATGCAAGTCCTTTAATATTAAGTAAAAATATATTAGAATGAAAGAAAGTAAATTAATATCAAAATTTAATACTATAGATAAACAGATTGCAGCATTAACAAATGTTATGCGTAAAATAATTAGCGATTTAGGTAATATAGAAAATTTAGCTCAAGGAACCTTAACTTCTTTACAAACATTTATGGGTGAAAAAGAATGGGATAGAGTTATAAAAGAATTAAAAGAAAAAGATATATTAAAAGATAAAAAAAGTAAAAAAGAAAAAAAATTAGAATTATGAAAAAAATTATATTAAGTTTATTAATTATATTATCCACTACTTTATATAGTCAAGATACTTTAAAAGATTTTGAAGGATTATGGACAAGTGGAGACACTAGTTTTATTACTGTATTTACTCATAATAATAACAATAATAAATTAACAGTTTACACTTTTAGTTTTTTAAGTAATCATACGGTTGAAGAGACTATACTTAAAGCAAATGACACTATTATTAAAACTCAAACTATAAACAAAGGTAATGGTTGGGAAGTTACAACAAATTACAAATTATTAACCAAAGGTACAATGTTAGCTTCTTTTGCTGGAGATACTGATATTAAAACTTTATATTATAAAGCACCATTCAATGTGGAATAACGATTGGGTAAAAGGAAAAGATTATCCTAATTGGGGTAACAACGATATATATAAACAAACTATTACAGGAGGATATCTTTTTAATGGAGAATCTCCTCGTGAAGCTTATATGAGAGTAGCAACAACAATTGCTAAACGTTTATATAAACCAGAATTAAAAGAAAAGTTTTTTGAATATATATGGAATGGGTGGCTATGTTTAGCTTCACCAGTACTTTCTAATACAGGTACTGATAGAGGTTTACCAATAAGTTGTTTTGGAATAGATGTAGCAGATAGTATAAATGATATAGGTCAAAAAAATCTCGAAATGATGATGTTAGCTAAACATGGTGGAGGTGTTGGTATTGGAGTTAATATGATTAGACCAGCTGGCGCAAGTATTACCGGTAATGGAACTTCAGATGGAGTAGTTCCATTTTGTAAAATCTATGATTCAACAATATTAGCCACTAATCAAGGATCAGTTAGAAGAGGCGCAGCATCTGTTAATATCAATATAGAACATAAAGATTTTTTAGATTGGTTAGAAATAAGAGAACCTAAAGGAGATGTAAATAGACAATCCCTTAATCTACACCAATGTGCAGTTGTAGGTGATAAGTTTATGAGGAAATTAGAATCCGGAGATATGGTAGCAAGAAACAAATGGAGTAAATTATTACAAAAAAGAAAAGCTACTGGAGAACCTTATATTTTATTTAAAGGTAATACAAATAAAGCAAACCCTTCTTCTTATAAAGATAACGCTCTTAAAGTACATATGACAAATATTTGTAGTGAAATAGTTTTACACACAGATGATTCACATAGTTTTGTATGTTGTTTATCTAGTTTAAATTTAGCTAAATATGACGAATGGAAAGATACTAATTTAATTTATGATAGTATTTGGTTTTTAGATGGAGTATTAGAAGAGTTTATACAAAGAGCTAAATATAGAAAAGGATTTGAAAACTCTATAAGATCAGCTGAAAAAGGAAGAGCATTAGGCCTAGGAGTATTAGGTTGGCATACTTATCTTCAAGAAAAAGGATTACCATTTGAAGGATTACTTTCTCAATTTGAAACTAGAAGAATATTTAGTCAAATTAAAATAGAAAGTGAAAGAGCAAGTATGGAATTAGCTGAGATCTATGGAGAACCTTTATGGTGTAAAGGAACTGGAATGCGTAATACTCATTTAAGAGCTATAGCCCCTACTGTTTCTAATAGTAAGTTATCAGGTAATGTTTCTCCTGGAATAGAACCTTGGGCAGCAAACGTATTTACAGAACAATCTGCTAAAGGAACTTTTATTAGAAAAAATCCTACACTTATAAAAATTTTAAGAAAACATAAATTAAACACAAATGAAATTTGGGAAAAAATTATGGCAGATGGTGGATCAGTACAAGATATCTCTGAACTTGATGATATTATGCTTACTAATGAAATACCAGTTAAAGAAGTTTTTAAAACGTTTAAAGAAATAAATCAATTAGAATTAATAAATCAAGCGGGTATTAGACAACAATATATTGATCAGTCTGTTAGTTTAAATCTTGCATTTCCTTCTGAAGCACCACCTAAATGGATTAATAAAATTCATATAGACGCATGGAAAAGAGGAATAAAAACATTATATTATATGCGGACTGAATCCGTATTAAGGGGAGATATCGCCGCACAAGCAATGGACCCTGGTTGCCTTAGTTGTGATGGTTAATAAATATAAATTATGAAAAAACTAGATACAAAAGATAATATATATACGTCAGAAGAAAACAATACTATTAAATGGTACAAATTTTGGGCTTTAATAGGTCCAATTGTAGGATTTATAACAGGTATTATTTTTCTGATAGCAGTAAGATTTTTATTTAATACCTAAAAAAAAAGAAGGGAGACCTTTCGATCTCCCTTCAATACAGGAACTTTGGGGTGTGGAGCCCATTTTATCGTGTTCCTTTTTTTAATAAACCCAGACTACATTTGGAGCTTTATCTGGATCACAATCTACGTGAATAAATGTTTTAGCAATCCCCAAGCGATTAAATCCTACATCTAATAAACAGTTTATTAAATCATATCTATCTCTTGAATTATTACAATGAAGATCCGCTGCACAACCTACTAAATGAGAGGATTTAGATTTCCCACCTACTTTTTTATTGTGAGCTTTACTTCTATACCCACTATTAATATGAATAGGTTTATCAAATTTAGATCTTGCTAAATCTAATTTATCTAAAAAATCTTCACACATTTTATTTCCACTACCTAATTCATCGGGTGAATCAAACTCTGTTATGTTAAAATATT